>Ga0315316_10000549_pt1 | contig 25091 bp, 47 predicted proteins | sample M160m3416metaG_FD_203702 | JGI IMG/M metagenome (GOLD analysis project Ga0315316, IMG submission 203702) | Ammonia-oxidizing marine archaeal communities from Monterey Bay, California, United States - M1 60m 3416 | ecosystem: Environmental > Aquatic > Marine > Intertidal zone | place: USA... | reverse complement strand
AATCCGTTGTTTTGGAATCCGTTGTTTTGGAATCCGTTGTTTTGGAATCCGTTGTTTTGGAATCCGTTGTTTTGGAATCCGTTGTTTTGGAATCCGTTGTTTTGGAATCCGTTGTTAGTTGGACGATTAAAGTTCATTGGATGATTTGTATTATTTGGAAACCGAAACGCATTGTTTTGGAATCCGTTATTCATCATCATGCCATTGTTGAATGGGTTATAAGTTGGCCTCGCAATCTGACCGAAAGCGGCCACGCTAGTTAGTAGTAGTATTAGGAATTTCATTTTAATATCTTTGGTTCAATAACATTGTTGTTTACTATTCTAATGGGACGGCCCCCATCGGCCATTAACTCTCTTCTCGAATCAATACCAATTAAATTAAATAAGGTGGCTGCATAGTTGTCTACAGTAAATGGGTCGTCTTCTGGGAACGAGCCTGTTGGGTCGGACGTGCCGTGAATGTAACCACCCTTGACGCCGCCTCCAGCCATAGAGATGCTAAACACTTGCGGCCAATGGTCACGACCAGCATTGCTATTAACCTTAGGGGTACGACCAAATTCAGTAGTAACTAAAACTAATGTATCATCTAGCATGCCTCGCTCATGTAAGTCAGTAATCAACGTGGCGTAAGCTTTATCAAAAGGCTCAAGCTGTCGATTCATGTTGTCTTTAATATTACTGTGATGGTCCCAACCACCATAAGTAAGCGAAACAAACCTAACTCCTGCTTCAACTAATCTGCGAGCCATTAGAAATCTTTGACCAGCAGCGTTCATGCCGTAAGCTTCTCTTACGTCGGACGATTCTTTATCTATCTCGAAAGCCGCTCTTGCTTCTGGCGAGCTAATCAAATCGTACGCCTTCAGGTAAAAAGAATCCATAGCATCTAGTTGGTCATTCTTTTCAAGTTTAGAAAAGCGATTGTCAATAATCGAGCGCATCTTCTTGCGTCCAGCAAACCTTTCAGCCGTGATGCCGCTAGGCAAGCTTAAATCTCTAACTGAGAAGTTGGGGCTCTCAGGATTAGACCCTAAACCAAACGGCCCATATTTAAAGTTTAGATACCCCGCCCCACTACCTCGGGACGGAGTTGGAATTGCAACATACGGTGGCAAGTCCTTACGGCTCCCAAACTCCTTCGACACGACACTGCCGATTGAAGGATACGTGAGAGCAGGAGAGGGACGCCACCCAGTCATCATGCTGTGTGTTCCTCGCTCATGTGCGGCTTCGCCATGAGTCATGGAGCGAATGACTGTAATTTTGTCTGCAACTTTAGCTGTATGTTTTAAATTCTCTGAAAATCTTTCTCCGGTATTTGTTTTAACCGTTCCTAGTGGGCCTCTGTATTCTTGTCCCGCTAAATATTTTGGGTCCCAAGACTCTTGATGAGCCATGCCACCCGGCAAATAAATATTAATAATATTTTTAGCTTTGCCTTCTTTACTTGGTGTCCAAAGCTCTTTGGTAGCCTCAAGGTCTATAACGCTAACACCAAAAGCACTAACGGCACTAATTTCTATAAACTCTCTTCTGTTCATTCTTTTTGTCCTCTCGCTTTGCACCCTTCCATAACTGAGGTTTGTATCCAGTGGTAAAGAGTGCTGCTTCCGTGCCCGTAGTCGTAGGGTAATGGTCGGTAATCCTTTGTTTGTATTTCGGGAGGGCTACCCCAATGAGTTGGGAACGGCTTTCCGCTAGGGCTGTAATATATAGTTGGTTCACACATTGGACAACAACATCCAACCAAGTAAAACGCAGCTAACAATATAATTAATTTCATAATGATAAAAACTTCTTTAGCTTTCTTTTGCTTTCAGATAGAGACTCGTCTGTGTTTATAGCCTTGTCTGGCGAGCCTTTCTCAAAGTCTTGAGTGTGATATTCCTTCCTCAAGCTTCTACTGCAATATAGCATGATTTCAACGATTTGTCCAGCGAACTCTTCTTTAAGCTCGTTTCTCAGGTCTTCGTAAGGGTTGACTAAAGACATTATAATGTCGCGTCCTGAATTAGTTTTTTGTAAATAAGTTACCACTACATTTGCCTTTCTTATGTTCTCTCTTCTGCCCTCTTTGTTATACTTCTTATTGTCGAATATGCCTCTAAATTCATCCCCATCAATAATAAATGGGTCATTTCCTGTGGGTTTATATCTTATGCGGTCAGCCACGTAATTAGCGAGGGTTGTTTTGCCTGAACCTGACTGGCCGTAAAGTATGTAAATCATTACTCTAAGGAGTTCACTAAATTAGCTGACAGCTCGTTAACATCAATAATCTGACCGCTCTTATCTGTGGTGAAACGAAACGCTGTTTTTTCTTCCCCTGTGGCCTCAAAGACTTTCTCTTTAACAATCACTTCTTTAAATGGCTTTATTTTTACAAGCTTAATGGAGCACTTAACTGGCTCCTCGTCCTTCTTGGAGTAAACGTGAACAGTGACCACGTTCTCACCTTGGGTAACGCCCCTAAAGGAAACAATCTCCTCATGAAACTTAACAATTACCCCTCCTTCTTCCGGTAGGGAGTTATTCCTAGCCCCGAGAGCGTCATGGTCTAAACTAATTAAGCTTCCCGCTCCACCCTCACGACGATTGAATGACACTAAGTGTCCTGAAGCTGACCGAACATATATGTCTAAATCATCAGCACTCTTAGCGTCCCAAGTTAAGATGACTTCGTAGATGACATTTGGTGGACGCATTTTTGTTTTCTCCTCCTCGGTCTTGAGAAGAAACAGGATAGCTATTAACATGCACAAGCAACAGAATAACGTGTCAATAAAAGGTCTAAATGTAAAATATTTGCGCTTCATTACTCTTCCTTTTCTGGCTGCTCTTCTAGTCTAAACTTTAAAATCATGAGTTGGATTTGCAAGGGTAAGCTAAAAATAATACCACAGATAGTAGTATAAAACGCGGTATTCAACCCCTCTTTCAAACCAGCAACGACCTGAGATACTGGGGCTTCTCCAGAAAGGTTAGTCGTAGTCGCCACGCATAAACCAAAAATTGTACCAAGCAAACCTAAGGAGAAAAAGTGTTCAGCCGCAAACCAACCTAGGTCAGCCCTCTTAAACAAAAAATCAATTGCTTCCTCTCTTTTTTTTGTATTAATCTTATCCGCTAAATAGCAAAGTCTTCCTACGTATCCAGAAACCAAAACATACAAAAACATAATTAGAATTGTAATGTGCGAAACGTCGTTCTTTACCATTAAGGAAATCGCACCCTTTTGCTCAGCAAAGAATAGAGCTGTAAAGACTACAGCGTTAAGTAGAAACCATTTTGTGAAAGTAGTCATATTTTTCATGTCAATTACTCCAATATTTTAGAGTGGAGACGAGGAATTCTCCATTTTAATACGTTACACATGATAATTAATTATATTTATCTTTTGTGATTATGCCAATTTCTGCCACTTTCGTAATAATCGGTATAACGAACCATCCCTTTAACCTTTGGATAAGTACGAGGGCGAACGCAAGCGTTCATTTCCGCTTGCCTATTTTGGCAGATTTTAAGCTGTTTTTCGTTATTGAGCTGTTCGTCCACCCAGTCATCCTTGGCACTAAAAAGACCAGCGACTTTTACGAATAACTTAAATAAAAAAAACCTCACAGTGAACCCACTAATTTTCTAACCTCTTTCTTGAAGGCACGAACCTTTTTGGCTTGCTTCTCCATGCCGTGCTTCCCATACTGTTGAGCCTTACGCTCAAGAGTGTCTTGGAGGCTACTAGACATCATGTCGTCTAGGTACTCTTTGGTTTTCTGTTTATCTTTTCCAATCATTTTATTCGCTTGCTTTCTTTTTAGATTTCTTGCTTGTTTTCTTTTTAGCTTTCTTCGCGGGTTTAGCTTTCTTCGCGGGTTTAGCTGCATCTCTAACCTTTTCCCTCCATTCGGATTTGGGGCAATACTTCCACCCTTTTTCGAGCAGGTCGAGAATACCTTCGATTTCGTTGGGCTTCTTGTCTGGGACTCGAATTATCTTATCCCCTTTCTTATTTTTTAATGTTTTCATTATTTGCTTTTGTACCATCTACTACTAAAGTATCCATTATCGCAAGAGATTGGGGCTGCGCTATTTTCGTTCACATCCATCTCATTAAACTCGCAAGCAGTATCTAAGTCGTACCCAAACTTATCAAACTCTTGCCCTAACTGTATGCATCCATGAAAGGAGCATTTTGTTACGTGTTTCTGTTCTCCGTCTGCCCATTCAAACCAGTATTCACCATCACGCTTATAGTAGTTGTATCTTTTTCTCATCTAGTATTCTTTAAATATAACAGACACTTAGAGGGCGGTCAAGACTATTTTCTAAAATTTCTTGGTAGCATTTTGTGGTTAACGCAATTATTTGAGGATACATTACCCCTAAGTACGCTCGCTACGGTTTTAGCGGCCTTGTGCTTCATCTCCCAAAAGGATTCTGCGCTATAAAACCCACAGTGAGGAGTTACAATTAGATTCGGCGTTTCCCCCTCTTCTTTAGATTGCAGCGGCTCATTTTCAATTACGTCCAAAGCTGCGCCAGCAATCTTACTCTTTCTTAATGCAGCGAATAAATCTTCCTTTTTGATTATTGGGCCTCTGGCTGTGTTAACAATGAATACATTTGACCTCATTTTATGTAACTGCTTTTCAGTAATCATATGATGCGTCTCCTTGGTTAAGGGACAATTGATTGAGATAACATCCATGTTAGAGAATACCTCGTTCAAATTTTGGCACCTATGAATACCTAAAGACTTGTCTACGCCATCCGAGAGATATGGGTCATAAAAATGAACATTAAAACCTAAAGCCTTTGCTTTTAGCGCCACAGAGGTTCCAATCCTTCCTAACCCAATTACTCCAAAATGAAGTTCGCTAAATCTTCTAATCTTGTTTTTGTTCTGGACATCCCAACCTAAGTTCTTACAGTGTTCGTGATTCGGTACTATTTGGCGACACAAGGCTAAAGCTAAAGCTATAGATTGGTCGGCTACTTCGTCCGTACCGTAATCTGGTACATTATAAACTGGAATATCGCTACAAGTGGCCGCTAGTATATCAACCGTGTCAAATCCTGTTCCGTTTCTCACGATGCATTTGCAGCCTTCTAGCTTATGTATTACCTCTTGAGGCATTCTTGTGTTGTGCCATAATAAAATTGCGTCGGCTTTTAAAACTTGCCCACTCCAATCTTCTTCCGTATCACAAAGAAAATATTTTACATGAGCGAGTTTGCCGATGGCTTCTTTTTCTACCCGACACTTCTTATCGCCTCTTGGCTCAGGCTTCCAATCTACTACTGCTACTAAAGGCTTCTTCATGACCAACTTATCCATCCATAAATATTCATTATTAAAATTACCAAAGACATAACCATAGTGGAGTAGGCTTTCTTATGACAAGAGTACGCAGCTATCATAGCGTTACCAAGTACCCAAACAGGCCAACAATATACAATATGATTAGCGTTAAGGCTATAACCGACCACAACGTAGATAGCCCCGCTCCAGCCGATTGACTCCCAAAATTTTTCATTTCTTTTCAGAATTGTATTGCTCCCAAAACGCTTCGTCTTTCTTTTTATCTTCATCACTCATCCACCCACATCTAACGCAAATTGTATATCTTTTGACAACGCCACACTCAGGACATGTCTTATCCTCTATAGTCTTTGACTTTCTGCGCTTTCGGGTAGACATTTCTTCTCAAAACAATAATAGCACTTTAATAAGTCTTTGTCTATTCCTAATTTTTCTCTAACCCCTTGTATTTTGTAGTCCAACAACTTCTTAAAGTCCACTTTTGATAAATCTGTGGGGCATTTTTCCCCAGCCATAACCCCAGCGTAAAAAACAAACCTTTCTTCCTCTCCGAATTTGTAGCCTTCTGGGTATAAATATTTAGAAATAAACATAAATAAATTTCTGCGCCATCTCTTCATTTTTTTAGAAGAACCCATTGTATAACCGATTACGAACGCCTCATCTTTAACTAGGAGACCTCTCCCCAACAAAACGTGAATACAATCATGAGAGAATAAGTCTACTGCGCCACCAAAGAATCGTGCGGTTGCATACTTTGGGTTTTCAGTTAGTTTAATAACTAACGGCACATCATCCTGTAACAACTTAAAGTCTTGCATACCGTCTAAGACTTTGTAAAGAGGGGAAGAGCCCCTCCCCAAAGGGTGGTGCCACTCTTCCGCTAAACGAACCTGCTCTTCTTGGCTAATCATTTTTTATAAAATGCCTCGCCGCTAACGCCGTTACAGTAAAGAGCCCCGTAGCAAACATTATTCCTTTCCAATTAAAGGGCTTATCATTAAACGCGAGTTGGTCATCCGTAAAAATTGGGTTTCCATTCTTATCATATTTAACTTCGTCTGAGTTAGGAGGAAAAGGCATTTCTTCGTGGGGTTTACTATCAGAGCCGAACCAAGACTTAACGGTTCCACACCCCAAGCCCAGCCAAGTTAAGGTCAACAATATTAATCCAAGGTGTTTCATATTTATAATTAATTATTTAACGCTCTGTTTGTGGGTAGGATATTTTTTGTTTGCCATTTGGTAGCATTGTAGCCTTTTTTCTTAGCAAGTGCATCGTAATACCTCAGTAAGTATCTTGAGGGTAGAATGGCTTTAGTCTTGCGTCCGTAGTAGCCCATAGCGTGGCAAGCCGCGCCCTCGCTCGTGTCGCCATAGGTATTGCAATGCTGCACTTCATGAATAATCGTAAGGAAAAATAAACCAATTCTTGGTGTGCCGTCAGCTTTTTCAAACGCCCCCTGCCCAAGACCAATGTTACCATGCGGAGCGAAAGCCCAGCTTCTATTGGAGTTGGGGTTCATCCTAAACATTTTAACTTTACGCCGAGCTACTTCGTAAAATTTTGGATGCTCTAATTCAATTACTCTTAAATTCTCAATGAGCCTAACGCGGAATCTCTCTGGCCCCCTAATCTTCCAAACGTCATAAAGAAAGTCGTCAGATTTCCAATCCCCTCCTCGTTGGGCGGGATTTTCTTCTGAACCAGAAAGAATCGCGCTGCCCTGACTTCTCAAGGCAACGCGTAACTGTTTATTGTTCTCCTCCGAGAAAGAGAGGAGCGGGGTAAGTAAGATTCCGAGTAGTAATAGCTTCTTCATTCTATTACCAGTATAGAGTAAACTTACCCTTATGTCAAGCTATATTATTTAGCTTGCAACATCTGCTCTACCTCAGAGACTTCTTGTCTTACCGCGATTTGTGGCGGCATTTGAGGCGGGGCTTGAATAGTTATGATGCTACCCCCATCCACCTTCGGGTGGTCGTTTGGGTAAACCGCCAGAACGCAGTCCGGATTAAGCAGGACCTCTTGGTCTTCCCCAATCTCCTGCTGGTCCATGAGTTCTTCCTGTGTCATTCCCTGCATAACCTCTGGCGGCATCTCAGGCATCTTAATTACTACTTGTGTTAGTTTTACTAGTTTCATATTTTTTCTCCAATAAATTCGTGACTCCAACAGACCCTCTTATTGTCTGCGTAGTGACTATTATATACGTTTTTGTGTTTAATGTCTTTTCTTAATTTTCTATTTTTGCTTGTAGCTTTCCATAACGGAGACTTCTCTCTATATTCACCCATTCTAGGATGCGCTGTCCGCGAAAAATATCTATTGTTATCTTTCTCTATATAAGATAGCGCAATTGCATCAGAAAGTCTAGTCCCTAATCCTAATCCTTGAAAATCTGGCAGGATAACCGTCCTATGCCCACGCCAAGCATTCTTAACTGTGCCGCTCGGATACCTCAAAACAGCCCCAAAACCCACCAAACGCTCACCCCAGAAAGCCGCATAACAATGTGCAGCTTTATTTATTTTAGCATCTAGATAGTGAAACTTTTTAAAGGTGTCCCAAAGTTTCCAATCTGTTTTGTATATGTCGATTGATACTTCTGGTCGCTGAAGATACCTTCCCGAATGGAACTGCCTAGTAAGGACATTAAATATCCAATCTGGCTGGAGCCATTCTACAATATCGTCGTGGCAAGAAGCTAAAACGATTCTTTTTAATCCATTATTATCAATATACTTTCTGAACGCGGAGCTTGCGCTCTTAGCTACGTCTCTATTAACTACGGATGTATACTCATCAATTAACGCGCCATCTTTGAGGTTACGAGCAAGGTCACATCTGAACTTTTCCCCATTAGATAAAACCCCATAAGGCAAACACATTTGAGGTATAGAATTAAAACCCACCGCGCCAAACTTATCTATTGCGTCCTGAGGATTTTCAAAATGAGAAGCGACGGAGCTTAGCCCCCACTTCGGGATTTCTATTTCGCCCAAAGTCCTTAAAAGGCTTGTTTTGCCTCCGCCGCTTGGCCCCACTATAAGACCTAAAGAAAAATCTTTTGGTAGCTCTGGTAAATCTGGTATATCAGTTACAATTTCGCCCTCAAACTCAAAGTCAAACGCTTCCGCCAACTTATCAGTGTACTCGTCGTGCGATACTTTACAAGATAGCTTCATTTTCTATTTTACCTTTCGCCATCACTCTTAATTTAGAAAGTGCAGCGCTTTCAATTTGCCTGACTCTTTCTCTGGTGACTTTTAGCTGCGTCCCTAAGTCTTCTAATGTTGATTTTTCGCATCTTATGCCAAACCTATTTTCAATAACGTATCTTTCCCTGTCTGAAAGTTTATCTACTAATACCGATAACATTTTATGGTCATCACCTTTACTTGACGATTCGTAAGGTGTCAGGTTTTCGTCTGGAATTACATCATGAATCTTGGCTTCGCTGTCGTCAGACATTTGGGCATCCAAAGGTAGGATTCTATCCTTTGCTACCATTATCTCTGATAATCTTTTATTTGTTATTCCAAAGTGGTTTGCTATCTCAGATTTGGAGGGGGCTCTATCTTCGACCTCCTGTTTTTCCTTAATGTACTTTAAAATTTTGCAATACTTATCTAAAGAGTTTACTGGCATCCTAATTAGTCTGCCGTAATTAGATATGGCTCTCATTATGTTTTGCCTAATCCAAAAACTTGAATAATAAGAAAACCTAGCACCCTTATTGGGGTTGAATTTCTTCGCTGCGGTATGTAAGCCTACATTGCCTTCGCATACTAGGTCTTCTAAATCTACTCCTCTTCCAACAAAGTCCTGCGCGATTTTTACAACGAGCCGCAAGTTGGAAGTAACTAATTTATTAACTGCTATGCTAGCTTTGAGGCCTCCGTTTTGAACGTCTTCGCCAAGCTGGCGCTCCTCTTCTCTAGATAAGAGTTTGTATTCTCCTACATCTTTGTAGTAGAGGTTTATAGCGGAACTGTTCTGATTCATAGATGCATGATAGCATCTACTTAGAAATATGTCAAGAAAAGAATCCGCCTTCGCGCTCGTTATTTATAACTGAAAAATAAGCTTCGCCTTTGTGAACTAATTTGAATTTTAACTCCTGCTTTGGGGAATGAGTTGCTTCGTCTTTTAGGGCTATATACAAACACTCATGACAGAGGCAAGGAACTATAACATCTTCCTCAAGCATTTTATTTGATTTAGGGTCCTCAACTTCACCCAGCGAGAAATACGCTAATTTCTTGGATGTTAATAAAACGTGATAATCTACACAACTATACTCTATATCGCACCCATCGCATTTAAACTTTAGTTGCTCGTCTGGGCTGATTACTTCTGCTAAATACATTTGTTAAAATTACACTTCTGCATCCAATGCGTGCTTTAATTCTGGTGTTTTCGGTAAGTCTTTCTCAAGAGAGCCCACAACGTATTTATAATTAACGTAATTTATAAAGTCGTTGACCTTAGAGTTTTTGCTGCAAGAGTGAAGTTCTACCCCGTACTTCTCACCTGTCTTAGCAAACCATTTTAAATAGTTATACTGCTCAGAATACAGTTTAGCATTCCACTGTTTATGTTCTTCTTTTAATTTTATATCTTCGTAATAATCTTGGCTTTGGTTATTTAAGTCACAACCAAACAAGTAAATCTTTTTTATGCCCATCCATATTATAATATGTAAAGCGGTAACTAAAACACTTTGCGCCCACACGAACCGTACGTCGTGCTCTCTTAGTTTAAATACGTCTTGTGGGTTCTTAGCCTTAGCTACGTCCGCGTAATACATGTTATGCAAGTGGTCTATCCGCTCTCCTTCGCACAGTCTATTTTGGTATCCTCCGCGCATTATTTTAATGAAGGGTTGCCAGAAAATATCTCTTCTATAACATTCTGGGTCATCCATTCCAACCCATACGTCAGGATTTACAAAGGGGTATGTATTATTTAAAGAAAAAACTATTCTATTATGGCCATTTAAAAGGCTAGGCTGTTCTACGTCCTTTAAGGATGGGCCTCCGCCACACAGGAACGCGACAGAGTTATTATCTTTTCTAGCGAAAGAAGTTTTAACTGGGCCATTACCTGTCTCGTACCAGAGCGCCATTTTATTTTAAATTTTGCAACTTGGGAATCCCCCAAGAGTCTCTAAGTTTTATAAGCGCCTGTTTGACCGTGGTGGTCTCTTGGGGCTTCTGCCAAATGTTGCTTTTGCCGTCGTAAAATGCAACAACATCGGAACTGTGAGCTACTACGTCCTCATTCACAGGCGTGTCGTGATTTACATGTAGCGCTATAGCTTTTCTACCTGTTTCTCGTAAGGCTCCAACTAGTCTTTCCCATAATATTCTTTGGCCCGTAGGTATATCTTTACCGCCCGTCTTAAACTCCATGAATATATAATACTTATCATTTATCTCAATTAAGCCATCAATATCAGTGACACAAATCTTTCCTGACTCTAAACCTTTGTATAAAATTAACTGCCTCGCTCTAGCGTCGTGCTGTATTACTCTTTTTTTGTTATTCATAATAATATATCGTCCACCTATGTTTTAAATTTTCGGCCCGGTCTAAATTTCACCTGGCCAATTTTTAGGTCGTAGTGCATAAAACAAAAATACACATGCGCTACAAAATAAATATACCATAGTTAAAAATAATATCCAACTAAATTTAATCATCCCAAATAAAATTTTCATCTATTTCCCATTCAAAGTGTTTAATTATTTCTTGGAGATTTGGCTTATCGCCTAACTTGCTGCCTCTTGTATACGTCGCTACGATTTCTGCGTTATCCTCTAATTCTAAGTGGGTCTCCGCCATAGCTAACATTATCTTGCCCGAGTATGGTTCGACCCATAGGTATTGACCCTCTTCTGTTTCGCAGTGGTAAATGTGACCTACTTTAAATATTGAGTCTATTTTTATTTTCTTATATTTATCATACAAGCCGTAATCATCAGTAAAAATCTTTGGCTTAGTATTTTCGTCGAACATTTTATCTTAGCTCCTTCTTTAGCAGCCTCCATCTATCACTGTCAATATCTTTATCTCCTGAATCTATCTTTTTGAGCATATCCAATATCTCTTCTACGCTATCGTAAATGTAATGATGAGGAATCATACCCATCATCCAAAGGGGAGTTTTATTCTTGCCTCCCTTCATGCTGATGAAAATTGGCTTCTTCATTCTGACTGCTGTAACCAGTTCTTCTGCGCTGCCCCAGCTCGCTACATCGGGCAAAAGGTGAGCAATAATAAAATCAGACCTATCAACTAAATTTAAATCATAGCTTCTAATCTGCTTCATCCGCTTAACGACATCGCTATACCACCCCTTTTTCATAGCTAGCAGCATCTTCAATCGAGCCTCTTCGTCTTCGTCAACGTCTTTGACGAATGGTTTCTTGTAGGGGTTGAAAACTCTTACTCCCAATGGCGCAAGCTCCGCCTCGACTTTCTCTCGCCAATCTTGACCGTCAACGTACTGCATGTGGCCTACCAAGTAGGTTCTTGTTTTCCAAAGTACGCTAGGCTTCTCTGTAACTGTTAAATTAAACGGCTCCAAAGGCTCTGAGGGCTCTTCTGGTTGTTTAAAATTAAACGATACGACATGCTTTTCTGTTCTCATGATAAATATTTCCTTACTCTTTTCTTCGCGTGAAAAATTCTAGACATCACAGTTCCTTGGGGGAGTTTTAATTTATTTGAAATGTCTTTGTAGCTCATGCCTTTTTGTAGATGCAGGGATAGAACCTGCTTATGTTCTGCGGATAATTTTTTAAAACCGCTCTCTATTTTATTCGATAGCTCTTTCAGATGTAAAGACTCGGAGGGGTCTAAGTTAGATTGCTTTTCTTTTATGGCTCCTTTTTCTACTAAGTCTTCGTAAGAGGAAATTGTACGTCTTGATTTTTTTCTGAATTCATCGTAAGCTAAGTTGTGACTAATCTTGCATAGCCACGTTGAGAATCTACAGTCCCCTCTAAACTTGTCTATGTTACCCCAAGCTTTAATTAAGCTCTTCTGGTATATCTCTTCGTAATCTAAAGAGTTTTTTGCTATAGATTTAATATATGAAGTTACTCTATCTCTGTTGAAAGACTCTAGAGAATCAAACGAGTTTTTATCGCCATTTTTTACTCTGCTTATTAATATTTTTTCCTCTTCAACAGGAATCATACTTAAAGATAAAGCATATAAAGCTATAAATCAAGAGATATTAGTTTCAATTTTCCAACACACCTTAATTAAGCCAGCTAAAATCCATCTCACAACAGTAAAGATAAAAGATACTATATTTCTATAAATAGAAAACGCTTTGAACCACGCGCTGGCTTTTCGTTTATTGTCTTTTTTTACTGCGCTAATTATTTTTTCTTGAGCTTCCTTTCTTGGCGCTTGGTCTAGCTCTTTATAAGTGTCTAATTTAAACTCTTTAAGTTCGCCCTTGAAAAATAAAGACTTAAACGTTAATTCTACATCGCAATCATCTAATGTAAGTAAAGTAAAAAACTCTACTTCGCCCGTGTGCTCTGACTTCTCCAAAAGATTTTCTTCTCTTATGTAGAGGTCTCCGTCTGATGTGATTTCGTACTCCAGCATGGCTGATGTACATATAGAAAAAGTAGTAAAATGAATATCTTCCCAAGAAACGTCAGAAAGTTTAGATAGATGCTCCTCTGGGATTCTATCCTCAATATCTTCCACCAACACAAAGTTGGGTGGGGCCATGACGGATTCAATCATCTTCTATAAGCTCTTTAAGTTTTTTTAAATGAAAAGTCATCCAGCCCTCCCCCTTGGGGGAGTCTGGATTTTGAGAAGTGTTCTGCGCATCCATCGCGGATGATACTTCTAAAATCTGCTCAAGCAGTTGCGCAGCCAATTCTTTTTTAGACTTAGGCATTTGAATGCTCTAGGTACTGGTTCACTTTACGCTTGTTGATTGCCTCAAGGTCTTTGTCTTTGACCAAGCCATTAAGAACACCGTGAACGCTCACTAAACGCTGACCTTTTTCGTACTGTTCACCAGCCCTTACGGTTTGACCTCTATAAGAATAAAGAGAGCCTTTTCTCACGTTAGAATTACGCTTGACCTTTCTCAAGGAGACAAACTTACCCGCGCTGTTTCGCATTACGGTTTGACCAGTTTTCGATTTTGTAACTTGCATTTTATTATTCATACAAGTTAATAATAACATGTTCTTAGTCGTGTGTCAAGGCCTTTTTCTTGCCTTTTTTAATAAAAGCGCCCTTCGCCTTATCCCATCCCCCGTCGTACTTAAGCAAGGCCCCTTCTTCGTAATAAGATTCTATTGCTCTAATAACGTCTTTCGCGGTAATCATTTGCATGCATTTGGGGATTTTAAGTTTTTGTTTGACTCTCTTTGGCGGTAGCTGAACATCAAAATCTATCTCCTCTGGGTAATCACAAAGGCTTTGGTCTTTTTCGTCCCCATCATCTAACTTAAAGACTCTTGACCTCCAACAACCGCCCTGCTCGCAGCAGTCTAAAGCCCCGTTCACAGCTAAGAATCTATGGTGAGGATAGGCTTCCCAGTTTACGGGTTCTCTTCCCCCGTTGAGCACTACGCACGCCCTGTTAGCTGGCATATTCCTCTTGGTTTCTACTGCTGCCGCTAAATGCATCGCCCAAGTAACTGGACTCAACACTCCACTAGCATGATACATGAGGCGTATAAACTGTCGTGGGTCTGTCTTGCCGATAAGGCTCACTACTCCTTTAAGGGGAGGGTGAAAATGGTCTGCTTGTCCACACTGAACAAATAAAAGCTTGTTTTTAAAATGGTCCACTACCTTTTGGTACTCTAAAGGGTTCCACCACTTTGCGGTATAATCAAATTTACCTCCCGCCATTAAAATCCAATAGTTTTGAAAGACACCTATCTCTTGTACTTGAGACATCCAAGTTTTTTCAATGTCAGACATGTGAATGTCCCCCTTAAACTCTGTTACCGGAATCTTAACATCGAGTATTTCCTCTAGGTGCATCGCGTAACCGTGAATAAAATGATACGGGCGAGAATTACTCGCATGAATTAATGGGTACTCGGTTTTATAAACTTCAACATCTGGGTCTTTTTCGTCTAACTTAGTTAGGTGTGGGTTATTCTCCCATATCTGAGGGACAGACGTTCTAACGTCAACTAGAAAATTAGAGTGGGCGCGTTTCAAATCCCTGACAGCAGCAGCTAACATAGTTACATCCCCCGGAGACAAGTCACACTTCAGAATGACTTTTCTTAATCCAGATTTATTTTGAGCTTTTGTCTTCTTCATCTCTGTAATAATACTCCCAAGAACGTATTTATGCAAACTTAAATAATTATTCTTATTTATAAATCGGTGCTTGTTATTTGGCTTAGTTCAATACCGAACTCCTTAGCTAACTCAATAGTAGAATCGGAGTCATAATTGTCTAGATGCTCCGCAAAATAAACTTTATCTATTTGTTTTTGAGCTATAACTTTAAGGCATTCAGTGCAAGGGAGGTGGGTACAGGCTAGTAGCTCTACTTCATTAGGTTTTACGAAGTTAAGTACGTTAGCCTCCGCGTGAAGCACCTTTGCTCTCCTTTTATCTCTATTAGACCAATCAATATCCACGCCTGAAGGAGCACCATTATAACCTAAAAGCATGGATTTATCTTTCTTAATGATACAGGCCCCAACTTGAACGTAAGGGTCTTCAGAGCGGTACTTAGCGATGTCATATGCCAAATTTATTGCTGTTTGCGCCCAATTTAGCCTATTTCTGCCTGTATCTGACATATTATTTTAAATTTAACACGTTCTGAGACGCTTGTCAATAGTGTAATATAGAGTAGGATGTCAATGGAACTAATAACTATGGTTGCTGGTGGTTTAACTGGCTTTATATTTCGTTACCTAGCGGAAAGAGCCAAAGAGAGAGCCGAGCTATATAAGATAGCGATGGGCTACAAAGAAGCAGAGATTAAATCTGCTGACGCCGCCGCCCAGAGGGTTCCTATTGAGGCTGGAAAATGGGTAAGAAGACTCATTGTGTGCTGTTGTTTATTCGGCGTAATTCTGGCCCCATTCATCCTGTCCGTCTTGGGGATGTCCACTATCGTTCAGGTCGAAGAAACAGGAAGCGAATTCCTGTTCGGCTTGTTCGGTGGGGGAACAACTGTATCATTCGTAGAACTAAAGGGATACCTACTAGTCCCTGAGGTTAGACAGACACTAACAGCCTTGGTTGGTTTCTACTTCGGTAACGCAACAGCCGCAAGGAAGTAAAAATGAGACGCGGAATTGACAGTCCCTTGCTTTGGAAGCTTAGCGCGGTAATTTTCATCTCCATGTTAATCACTTGTTCGTCTGGCTGTAAATTTGGAAAAAAACTAAACACCAATTCGACTGGCGTAGTAAGGGTTATAACGCCAAGCGATTTAATCGAGCAGCCTAATGGAACTTATAAATTAAAGCCGTACGCTGTAAAACCACGCACCCCAAAACCAGTTAAGCTTGACTCTGTAAAGTCTAGACCAGAAGCTCCAGAGCTGAAAAGCGCGGAGGCAAGCCCAGTAATAGCCAAGCCTAAACCCGCTCGGAATATTAAAGAATTTTCACCTACCATTTCCGAGCCCGATGTAAAGCTGCCCCCTAAAGTTATTAGGTCTGATAATGAAACAGGCGTTAAGGAATCGCCAATAAAAATCAGCATGAATATAAACCGGCCACAAACTAAACAGCCGACTGACGGCGGCGGCAAAAATGAAAAGCCTAAAAGCGCAGTAAAGATTGACTGGTTTGGGCTAACGTTCTTCTACTTATCAGTAGTCTTCTTCTGCGTGGGGGCTTGGGCTATCTACGACGCATATAAATCTAAGAAGAAATCCTCTTAAGGTAGGCTTCTAGCTGGTGAGCTCCATGAAAGCCAAACTGATTTATGTATCTACCAGTTTCTACTGAGAACTTTGACGCTAAATCTTCTGGAGCGAACGATATACCTCGCTCGTCCCTCAGGTAGTCGCCATGCTCCCTACATATATGATGGTCTTCTGGGTCGTATGAATCTATCTTTGGGTCGGAAGCTAAAACTTCTAACAGCTTTTTTGAGCGCATGCTGAACCCTCCATTTCCTACGTTATTATTATCTTTATACCACCAAGGGGCTCCTATATAATCGTAATTTAAAAACTCATCGTCCCATTTACTTATGTCTTCTATGAAGCCGTCATTCTGAAAAATCATAACGTAATCACTTTCAATGAAGCTGTTTAACTCTTTTACAACCATTCTGCTATATTCTGATATATTAAAGTCTTCAGGTAAAGGAATTACTTGTATGCCCTCCTCAACGAAAAAGTCCCCATAATCCACATGGTCTATTTTAGAGCTAATAAAAAAAATCTTTTCTGCAAAAGTAGTCTTATAATTAAATTGTTTGTACGCCCATACTAAACTTGATAAGAAGGATTCGTTACCCCAACAAAAACTACAAAGCGTAACTTCTGGAAGCTCTAGCTTCAGTCTGCCTGTTTTATTTTTCAATATGTCTTGCTCTGGTATCTCAAATACCACCCCCTCGGATAAAGTCTTTTCATGAGTCTCTCCGTCTAGCTCGTATTCAACAATGAGAACTTTCTTTTTTAGGGGAGCTGGGTCTCTACTGAATGTAGAGTTTGACACAGACAAATACAGCTTGTCGGATACGATTTTTGATGTAATTAAATCTACAACGTCTACAAACTGACCTTGAACTCCGTACTTAGCTTTATTTATCTTTAGGCTCATTTAACGATGACTTCTGCTTCTGTCTCGATAACCACTCTAGCTCCACAAGGTAAAATAGGTTTGTCATTTCCTCCGTATATAACCTTGCATGGCCCTAAGATTTCTGCTTCATGACCGTATTCATTTAGTTTGCCGTATTTACCGTGCTTCACGGTGATTACAGGTTCATTAGTGCCATTCTTTCTGTTGGCTCTAATCTTATGCATGTTTATATGTACGTACTTCTTCTTAGCCATATATCGTCCACCTATGTTTTTATTTCTTGTCCCGGTCTAAATTTCACCCGGCCGATTTATATCACCAGTGCCTAATAACATTCGCTATAATGAACAAACAAGTTACCAAGTTAACTATAACAATTAACGTCCTAATTATCAAGCTAATGTTCGCGTCTTTATTCTTAAGTATAGGTATGTTGGGTTTATCATCGTCTGTCTTGCCTATGCGATGGTCTACTGTCCTTGACCAAATTAACCAAAGCCTTTTAAACATTTTACCAAGGGGTTATTTTATATCCCATTTGATTAAAAAATAAATTCAACAGCCATAATATCAATATGTATATGGGTAACTCTATCAAAAGCTGCTTCCACAAAGGTTGCTTTAACTTCCAAGTCTTAAATCTATTTGGTTTGCTGGCTCCCACTTTTTTATCTACCTTTTTCGTTAAGTAAGACACGGCGTTCTCTTGAAAGTCTTTTATCCAAATTAAGGGTTTCAATAGTTTTTTAAGCATCTTTTAAATCCTCTGCTAGTTCATTGATTATTTCTTCTGTTACATGGGGCATGCATATAATATGCGCCATATCATCTTGTAGGGCTAACATCCACTTCTTGCATATCTCTTCTCTTGGCCTAGGGAACACTACGGTTATCGCGTACTCGTTCTTCCAAGCATTTATGCCTGAGTCATTTAACTTGTTGACTGCGTACTCTGCAATCCTTGTGCAGCCTCTAACTAAATTTTTGAAGCCATTATATTTAAGTTTATTTATAGCGTACCAAAGTATTATGGGCGTGAAGCCATTTCTAGAACCGCTAACCGTGCTATCTAGAGAGCCGACATACTCTACCTGCTTAGCTACCCTGCCCACGTTATTCTTAAGAGCTAAAACAACACCGCAGGGAATTGGTGCTCCAATAAATTTATGACCACTAATTGATATGCTCTGCACCCCCGTGGTGAAATCAAACTTAGGTGCGTCATCCATAAACGGCAGAGTCATCCCCCCTAAAGCTGCATCAACATGAATATAATACTCTGGTATAGCTAATTTCTTAAGCACCTTTTTAATCTCACAAACTCTATCGAACCCCTCCTTCATGGTAGTACCCACGTTTGCAAAGATAATCGGTGGGGCGGAACGCCAAGTTGAAAGTATGCGTTCGAAATCATCGTAGTCCATCTCACCGTTACGTCTAGACTTAATCATTATGTGCTCCATGTTAAGCATTCGAATGTTTTTGCCTACGCTATAGTGGGTGTCTTGAGAATAATAGACGACGCCTTTTGGATAAAGCTCTCTAGCAAGGTACAGGCCGTACATGTTTCCTTCTGTGCCTCCGTTGGTTACATAACCCCAGTAGTTACTCAATGGGGCTTTGTGAATTTTAGCGAACCAATCAAGAACCTCCAACTCAAACTCTCTCGAGTCTAAACCGTAGTACCCAGAGTAAAACGGGTCGCCAACATTGTTTAAAGGGATAGATAAAAAATTAAATAACTCAGAGTAATCGAAGTCACAGTTTACTGGGTAGCCAATAAATTTTGATTTTCTTTTTTCTAAGTCACTATAATATTCTTTAAGTCTTTCAATGTCCTGCACTAGTCTCTCCAAGCGTCAGGGTTTTTGTCCCTTTTGCGACGCATGTAATCGCGTTTTTGCTTGCGTCTTTTATCTGGGTTTTGTTTATCGTATTTTTCCCTAGCTCTTCTAAGGGCTTTCTTGCCTTGTGGCGTTTTGAAGTAGTTCTTTTGAGCGGCGTGGGTATCTTCTATGTCTTGGTCTAAATCTCCGTGCGTTTCAAGAAACTCTTCGGGGTCTAAATTTTTATTTTCTTTCATAACTTTCACCTCAATATTCTATGTTTACAAATTTTCTTCGTATCTTTATCTGTATAGAGAAAAATTATTTGGTCTCTACCCTCTCTTGGGTTATGGTATTTCATGTACTCTATATCAAACGGATAATTAGAATTATCATTGCTATAAGTATGGGTATCCCAAGTAGGGTCTTTAGTTTTGTGGATTTTCTTTTTAACTCTCTTCATAGTAACGCTCCAGTGTCTCTAGATTATCGTCTGCGTTACTCAGTTTTTCTAATTGTTTCGCCATTTCTTCAACCACTTGAGGATGTTCTCCAATACCAGCGGCGTTATTCAAATAAACTTCTATGGTCGCTTCGGCTTCTGCGGCTTCAGCCTTGTATTTAGCTTTAAGTGCTTTAATTAATTTACTATTCATGTGTTTCTCCCAAAAATTTCATTTGATTGTTGTGTTACTCTTACAAAGGTAGCACACTTTGGCATATCCTTCAACTTTTTAGCACCAATATAAGTACAAGTAGAGCGCAAGCCGCCAAGAATGCTTTCCACAGTATTTCTAATATTTCCACGATGTTTTATCCTTATTGTTTTTCCTTCTGAGGAGCGATACTTCGCAACGCCGCCATGATATTTATTCATAGCTGTGTCAGAACTCATTCCGTAAAATGTTTTATACTTTTCTCCGTCTACTTCCTCCTCTTGCCCTTCTGACTCAGTATGACCTGCCAGCATCCCGCCCAGCATAACAAAATCAGCACCAGCACAAAAGGCTTTGGCCACATCGCCAGCACATACGCACCCACCGTCAGCCATAATATGCCCACCAATCCCATGAGCAGCATCCGCGCATTCAATGACCGCGCTGAGTTGAGGGTAACCGACACCAGTTTGTATACGAGTAGTACAAACAGACCCAGGACCAATGCCCACTTTAACAATATCTGCTCCACTTAATAATATCTCCTCTGTCATTTCGCCAGTGACAACATTACCCGCAATGATAATTAATGCTGGGTGTTCGTCTCTGACTCGTTTAATAAAATCGCAAAACCTTGATGTGTATCCATTAGCCGCATCAATACAAACAAATCTATTATGATAAAACTTCCATTGAATGTCATTAAGATAATCTATATCATCCAATTGACGTGGGTCGTATTTAATACCAATAGAAGGACAGAGGTGGTCGTAAATTCTACTCTGCCAATCGTCTGCTCCCCGCTCGTATTTCCAACTGCCCTCGTTAGCTTCCTTCTGCGCTGAGGTCTTATAAACCCCGTAGCCATTCAGCTTGTGTGACCATCTCGCTACATCGTTGTGCTTGCTAATGCAGGTCAACATATGATGCTGAGCAAGAGCCTTGGCTGTTTCGAAGGTTCCCACCGTGTCCATATTTGAAGCAACGATAGGAACGCCTGTCCATCCATAGCTAGGATTACCCGCGCCATCTGCTCCAGCGTTCTTAAATGTAAAAGTGCGCATCAAGTCCACATCCTTACGAGATGTTAACTCTGAACGCTTGGGGCGTAGAAGAACGTCCTTATAATCAAGCTTTGGCTCTGATTCAATTCTCATTAAATTACGTTAAACAGCTTTAGAAGAATGACTACCTGCAATATTAAAGTACACAACCCAAGAAGGGTGCGCAGCATTTCCATAAGGTGATTACAATTATCCAGCTTACGTTCTATTTTATATAGCCATTCAGGTAGCATATAAGAAATTTACAATACTCTTGTAAGTAAGTCAACAAAAAAAAACCGCCCATAAAGAGCGGCGTGTTTGATTGAAATAATATTTTTGCTATTACTTCTTCTTCTTGGTAGTGCTGGTGGTGGTACCAGTAGTCTTAACCTCGCCTTTTACAAGGGGCAGCGTTACGCTTGCGCCTTTTGTATCTGCTGAAGCTCCAAGATAGGAAGCTTTATTAGCGTCGGGGCCAATGGTTAGCGTGCTCGCACAGCCCACGCCAAAAAAGGCAAGCGCTGCGATTAGTAGTGTTACTTTGTTTTTCATAGTATTATTTTTATTATGTTTATTTATAAGGTTGACCTAGTTGGTTTCGGCTAGCTGCTCAATTGGGGCAGAGCCCACTTGTTGAACGCCTTCAAGAACCTCTTGGGTTGCCTCGCTCATGTTTACAATCACGTAAGCCGTCAAACAAAAGTTCAAGGCCAGCAAAACCAACGCTGCTCTAGCGTAAGAGGTCTTCACTGTGGTGAATGTATTTTCTGTATTCTTTTTCGTTACTTTTTTCTTCATATAACAGACTATAATATAACGTATACTTACTAGTTAGTCAAGTTTTTATTTAAGTTTTACTGCAATTGGCTTAGCCTTCTCCTGTTTTTCCACATTTAGTGTTAGAAGTCCATTAGTTAATTGACCCTCAATTGAGGATAGTTCTGCGTCCTCAGGGACTCCAACGGAGAGTTTTCTGGTTTTTTCACCTTTTACAGCATTAATTGTTATCGCGCCATCTATGGCTGAAATTGTAACATCTTTCTTTGAGTATCCCGGTAATTCAAGCTCATACTTGTACCCTGTTTCCGTGTTACTGTAATAGCCTGACACGTTTGACTTATAGCTTACGTCGTTCCAAGCGTCGTTGTGCCATGTGTCGAAGATGTCCCATACGTTGTTGTATCTAGATAGTGTTCTCATAATAACCTATTAAAGCAGGACGCGTGCCAACTAAAAAACCCCTGAAAACAGGGGCTTAGTGTATGAATAACGGCTTAAAGTGTCAGAGTGTCACACCTTTAGCCGTGATAAAATGTCTCACTTTTCTTGAACATACAAATCTTCTTTTAGTTTTTTAGAGTTTACTCTAGCAAAGTCTTCTGCTTTTTTCTTTCCGTCTTTTGTATGGGGGAACGCTCCATAGGTATAGTTCCTACTCTTGGAGAGCACTAGGTAATACTTCGGTGTCTTGCTTTTGGGCATAATATTTTCCTCTAAGTTAGACGAATATGCGCCCAACTTATTTAATATTGTATTATTTCACAAGAGATATTTCGATTTTTATTTAGGAAACCTTCTTGCATTAGATAAGAGCAAATCTGCGTGGCTTCTGCTTCGGTGCAGTTAGCCATTTTATCTTTAATCAAAACCTGCTTTGAGTCTATTACTTCTATACTCAAATTGTTTAATTTTAATTTAATATTTGAATCTTGCGGCATACTATTATTTACACTAAAACAAGGTGTAATTTAATACGTGAACTTAATTGTTGTATCCAAACTAACCTGTAATGAAGGCCTATATTTTAGGCACTTAACTATGGTAGCTAAAGAGGACCTAGATTACGATATTTTAATTGAATCTAACAAAGATGAGATAGATTATTATTATTCATTATTAAGAACTAAAGGCTGGTTTGATTTCGTTGATGATTTTGTGACCCCAGAGCACAGGGAAGAAGGGGTTAGAATAGATACGGAGTTAAAGTATCCTATGACAATAAAGACTCCTCAAATATGCTGTGAAAATACCCTGAACCTCTTAGGGCAAGTTAAGTCGATGCGCCAACTATTCTAAGTGGCAACCACAATCGCAACCGCAAGCTCTAGGGGAGCCGCAGCAAGAAGTGTTTGAACTGCAACCGCAGTAGATACATTTCGTTTCTTGCTTGAATAGGTTTTTGAAGAATAACAGAATATTTTGGAAGAATTTTTTCATCAATATAGCTTACACATATTTATAGAGTGTAAACCTTAATATGAACCTTTCTTTCCATGAAATCATGAGCTTAATTAAGAAAGAGCAACAGAAGCATTCTCAAGCATTAAAGGATGACTCGGTTCAGGCAAATAAGAGTTACTCTCGTGACGCTTTTTTCGCCATGAGGGAGTTCGAAAAAGAAGTTAGAATGCACTTCGCTAAAAAATACCCTTAACCATCTTTATCTTTTCTCTTCTGCTCTTTTAAGAACTCTTCAGTAGCAACAAAGAACTCTTCGCAACTGGGACAGTACATAGTATCTTCCTCAGAGTCGTCTTCGTACCATTCTAAATTAGTTCTCGCCTTCGCGGATGGAGGGCAATACGGACATTGATAATAGTGCATACAAAGGAAAAACGGAACCCCGCAGAGTCCCGTTTGTTATCTGTTAATTTAATTAATCTAGCTTAGTGCCACTTAAAAATGTGATAAAGTCTATGAGAGCCTATTGCGACACCCAAAATACCAATCACAGTCCAAGGGTCTAAACAGCCAATTAAAATTGCTCCACCCGTAAGCACCAGCCCTAAGGCTAATGGAAACTCTTCGTCGAAAGCTGTACCTATGAACTTATTCCATAGATTAGAGCTTAAATCTTTACCCCAGCCCCAAGCTTCATTGAGTTTATCTCCCCAAGTCGACTTCACTACTGGCTTTTTTGCTGATTTTCTTTTTCTTTTCATAATAAATGCTCGTTTCGAGCGGTTTTCTTATGTGTATAATTACACTATTTTAGGGTGGATTAGACTAATTTGCGGCTGCTGATGAGGCAGCTCTAATAGCTGTAGCATTACAGTCAGTGCAATTCGTTGTGGCTGTACCCATTAAGTAGGCTGTATATGTCGCCGTGATAGAGTCATCCCTTATTAGTAAGTAGCAAGCGTTAGCGGCCCAACCTCCTACGCCTGTTATTCTAGCTATGGTATAATTAATCGTATTTCCATTTGTATCTGTACATGTATATTTAGTAGCCGTATCGTCAGAGTGCCAAATCTGGATAGGTACATGACCGCTCAAGCTATGCCAGCTCGTAGAGCAGTCGTTCGCGTTCCAGCTGTTGCCGACACAAGGCCAGCCTTTATAGTTATGATATCCTGGGTTCTGACTAGGTTGAGCCGAAGCTGAAGAGCCTGACGGCGAAGGCGAGGCAGACGGCGAGGGAGACGGTGACGTAGATGAACCACCACCTGCTGAACTGCTGCTGCCTGTTGTACCACCACCTGCTGAACTGCTGCTGCCTGTTGTACCACCACCTGCTGAACTGCTGCTGCCTGTTGTACCGCCACCTGCTGAACTACTGCTGCCTGTTGTACCGCCACCGCTGCTGCAACACGCTACTTGAGCCCAGCAGTCAGTCCAAGAGGCTCCCACTCCGGGCCTAGTATTGGGCGTACTTAAATGGGGTTTTTTAGCTCTATAACACGGCATTTTCTCTATATCCTAAGTTTATTTACACTGTATTTATATATTTATTCTTAAATTAAGCTGATGAACATACACAGGGAATTTCTTTCCAGTAATATTTCCAAATAGCTTGTGGCCCCTGAGCTGGTGGCCCACCCCTAAATCCTCCTGGGCGTTTATCCCAAGTCGCGTGGTGAGAAGAGCAAGCCCTATAACACTTATGAGATATTCCGCTATCACCTGGTATCGTTCCGTACGCCCCACCGTAACCCGCGTACGGTAAACAACTCTCTGCTGGTAATAGTGAAGAAGCTTGGCAGGGCAACCCAGGTATGCCATCGTAGAGGGCGCATGTATCCTGAGCAATGAAAGCCCATCTACCGCCACCAATGCGGCGACAGGCATCGGTTAATTTAGGTATATCCGCATAAAGTATAATGTCCCCACATTTAGCTGGGGCGGGTTGCGTGAGGTCTGCGTGCGGCGCTGGCTTTACGTCTATAACCACGGATTTATACGCGTAACCCCAACGTTTCGACTTTGGTGAGCAGTTTGCGGTGCGCACCATTCTGTTGGTTTCCATGACAACCTTAGGTTTACCGAGATTCTTGTAAGGGAAAAGGGGTGGAGGCCAACCCGCTGGTTGACAAGGGTTGATGCCGTTCGGATAAGCTGTAGCTGGAATTTGTGGGCTATATGGGCAAGGTGGGTCATTGTAATAAGCTAAGTTGTAATAATACATGAGCGTACCCCAAACGTTATCATCTTCCCACCCG
>Ga0315316_10000548_pt1 | contig 25110 bp, 24 predicted proteins | sample M160m3416metaG_FD_203702 | JGI IMG/M metagenome (GOLD analysis project Ga0315316, IMG submission 203702) | Ammonia-oxidizing marine archaeal communities from Monterey Bay, California, United States - M1 60m 3416 | ecosystem: Environmental > Aquatic > Marine > Intertidal zone | place: USA... | reverse complement strand
ACATTTTGTCCATTGTCCATGGAGGATCCCAAACAATTTCTACATCAACATTATTCACACCAGATACTTTTTTTGCATATCTTTTTACATCGTCAACCATTGTTTCATGTAATGGGCAACCTTTTGTTGTCATTGTCATTTTAATATTAACATCATTATTTTCTGTAACATTTATTCCATAAATGAGACCCATATCAACAATACTTAGTGGAACTTCAGGATCCATACATTTTTTCAATGAATCCCTCACTTGATCAACATTAACAGTACTCATAGAGAAAAAGTAAGATGGAATGAATAAAAACTTTCTATTAATTAGCTTAGAATAATTTTCTAATAGATTCTTCAAAAGGAGATTTTGCAACTCCTTTTTCAGTTATAATGCCAGATATTAACTCCGGAGGAGTCATATCAAATGCAGGATTAATTACGTTGATTCCATCAGGAGCAGTTTTTTTATCACCAATACCAGTAACTTCGGATGGATTTCGTTGTTCAATAATTACATCTTCAGGATTACTTGTCATATCAAATGTAGAAAGAGGAGCTGCAACATAGAATGGGATATTGTGTTGTTTTGCCATTGTTGCCACTTGATATGTTCCAATTTTATTATATACATGTCCTGTTCGTAATATTCTATCAGCACCAACAATAATTTTGTTAACTAGACCATTTGCCATAGTATAACCAACAGCAGTATCAGGAATTAAACTCACATCAATTCCATCATGTTTTAATTCAAAAGCAGTTAATCTTGAACCTTGTTGTATAGGTCTTGTTTCAGTAGCAATGACTTTAATTTTTTTACCACTATCTTTTGTTGCTCGAATAACTCCTAATGCAGTACCATAACCAACAGTTGCCAATGCACCAGCATTACAATGAGTCATGATAGTATCATTGTCATCAAATAATTGAGACCCATTTTTTCCCATTGTCATGTTAATTTTAATATCATCTTGAGCCATTTTTTTGGCAGTTTCAACAACATTATTTCTTATTTCATCAACAGTAGATGCCTGCTTTGCAACTTCCATTATTTTATTTAATCCCCATGCAAGATTTACTGCTGTAGGTCGTGTGTCAAATAAAATTTTTTTTGCAGATTCAAGATATTTAATTAATTCATTTTTGTCAGTGGCGTTACTTTGTAATGATGCTAAAGCAAGACCAAAAGCACCAGAAACACCAATAGCAGGAGCTCCCCTAACAACTAAGTTTCGTATAGCATCTGCAACTTGATTAAAATCGACATATGTTACAAATTCGAGGGTATTTGGTAATTTAGTCTGATCAATCATAATAACAGAATTATCTTTCCATTCCACAGTTTTAAGGCTCATAATGAAAAATTAGAACAGGCATATATTATTTTTTTACATTGTAAATTTTGTAGTTAAGTATTTTATAATAGCAAAATCAGTTATTTTGGTTATGGAACTAAAAGACCTGGAAAAAATTGATACAAAATTTATGTACAAAACTTATAATCAATGGCCAGAAATTTCATTAGAATCATATGAAAAAAAATTTGATAAGATTGATATTAAAAATATAGATCATATTGTTTTTGCTGGAATGGGCGGGTCTGGTTCAATAGGAGATACAATTAGTGCAATACTATCAAAAAAAGATATCCATGTTACAAATGTTAAAGGATATCTTCTGCCAAAAACCGTTGATTCAAAAACATTAGTAGTTGCAACAAGCGTATCTGGGAATACATCAGAAGTTTTAAAAATTCTAAGTAGTGTTAAAAAAACTAATGCAACTGCGGTAGGTTTTTCATCAGGAGGATTGCTGGAAAAATTTTGTCAGAATAACGATATATTTTTCCAAAAAATTCCAATGATTCATTCTCCGAGAGCATCATTTCCAAGTTTTCTGTTTTCAATATTAAATATTCTTGAACATGTAATCCCAATTAAAAGAAATGATGTCTATAATTCAATATCATCTCTAGAACAAATTAAGAAAAATATTTTTTCTGAAAATTTAACAGGTAGTAATAAATCACTAGAATTAGCAAAATTTGTTAGGGATATAATATGTATTTATTATCCAAGAGGATTTCAAGCCGCTGCAGTTCGTTATAAAAATTGTTTACAGGAAAATGCAAAAACCCATGCATTTACAGAAGATATTATTGAATCATGTCATAATGGAATTGTTGCATGGGAAAAAAAATCTATAGTAAAACCAGTTTTGATTCAAGGTGTAGATGATCACGTAAACACAGAAAAAAGAATAACAATTTTAAAAAAATATTTTGATTTAAAAGGAATTGATTATAAAATAATCAATTCAGTTGAAGGGACCATTTTAGAAAAAATAATAAATTTAATTTACGTGTTTGATTATTCAACAATTTATACATCAATTCTAAATAATACCGACCCCTCACCAGTAAATTCTATTGATTTTATTAAGAGCAAATTATGATTTTTAATGATAAATCATACATTACCTTTAATATTCAATCTGAGAAGAAAATAAAATGAAGTTAGTAATTGGAATTCCTGCCTATAATGAAGAAAAAAATATTGCTGCAATAGTTACTAATTTAAAAAAAATAACAGACACCATAATTGTCTGTAATGATGGTTCATCTGATTTAACAGGAAAAATTGCCGAGGAATTAGGTGTAATAGTGATAAATCATAAAGAAAATAAAGGCTATGGAACTGCAATACGTTCTATCTTTTTGAAAGCGAAGGAAATGAATTTTGAAAATTTAATTACATTTGATGCAGACGGCCAACATAGAATTCAAGATATTGAATCTGTTTTTGAACCAATCAGAGATAATGTAGCAGATATAGTAATTGGTTCAAGATTTTTAGATGAAAAATCTGAAGAAATGCCAAATTATAGAAAAATTGGAATAAAATTAATCACCAAAGTAACAAATTTATCAATTACAGAAAAATTAACTGATTCACAAAGTGGATTTAGAGCATACAGTAAAAGAGTTTTAGAAGAAATTATTCCAACTGATGAAGGTATGGGAGTTTCTACAGAACTTTTGATAAAAGCAAGTAAATTAGATTTTAAAATTGCTGAAGTTCCAATTAAAGTGTATTACAAAGGTAATACATCAACACATGATCCAGTTTCACATGGAACATCGGTAATAATTAGCACTTTGAAATATACATCAATACATAATCCATTGAAATTTTATGGAATTCCAGGACTGATTTTTCTAATCATTGGATTAGGATTTATTGCATGGACAATCCAAATTTATTCAATACATCAAGAAATTCTTACTAATATTACATTAATTGGAATAGGCGGTGTAGTTTTAGGAGCAGTACTATTGATGACGGCAGTAATACTATTTTCAATAGTTACAGTCGTCAAAGAGAAATAGTGGGAAATCATAGAAGATTTTTTATAAGTAATAAAATCAAAAAAGAAAGCCAATGAGCAATAAATCACAATTACTACGTGAAAAACTAAATTCAAAATCCATCATACAAGTTGGTGGTGCATTTGATGCAATGTCAGCCAAGTTAGTTGAAATAAATGAATTTGATGCTGTATGGGCAGGTAGTTTTGCTATTTCAGCAACACATGCACTACCTGATGCCAGTATACTAACCATGACCGAATTTTTACATGTTACACAAAATATGGCAGATTCATGCAATATTCCAGTTATAGCTGATTGTGATACAGGATTTGGCGGTCCAAGCAATGTTAGTCATTTGGTAAAAAAATATGAGAAAGCAGGAATAGCAGGTATTTGTATTGAAGATAAAACATTTCCAAAAGAAAATAGTCTTTTAAAAAATGGAAATAATGTCTTAATTGGAGAAAAAGAATTTGTCGCAAAAATTATTGCTGCAAGAGAAGCAAAAAAAGAAAAAGATTTTATGGTAATTGCTAGAACTGAAGCATTAATTGCCGAACAAGGGCTAAAAGAAGCAAAAAAACGTGCACTTGCATATGAAAAAGCAGGAGCAGATGCAATTTTAATTCATTCAAAAAAAGATTCACCAGATGAAGTTTTTGAATTTGCAGATTCATGGGGAGGAAATATTCCATTAGTTGTAGTACCAACTACATATCCAAATGTAAAATTAAATGAATTAGTAAATCATAAAATTAAGATGGTGATTTATGCAAATCAAACACTTAGAGCTGCATATACATCAATGGAAAAAATATTGAAAATTATTAAAGATGAAAAATTAGAAGAGAATAACGACAAAATATCTTCAATGGAAAATATCTTTCATTTACAACAAATGTATGAAGTAAAGAAAGAAGAAGAAGAAATTGAAAATGAGTTGAGAAAGATGGGTTACATAGATTGAATGAAATTATACAAAAGAAAATTTTTAATTATCTTTTAAATAAAAAAATTGAAAATTTTATTGGTGTTCCAGATTCAACATTAAAATATTTTATTAGTGAAGGAATGAAAAAGAAGAAGATTATCGTTGCCACAAGAGAAGAAGAAGCAATTGGGATTGCATGTGGTATGAAATTATCAAATAGTTCATCATTAGTTTTTATGCAAAATGCAGGATTTGCAAATTCTATAAGTACAATTGCATCACTAGTAGATTTGTATAAAATTCCATTAATTTTTTTAATTGGATGGAGAGGTTATTTGAAAACTGACGCTCCAGAACATTTGAAAATTGGAAAAATACAGATGAAATTATTAAAAGCATTAAATTTACAAACAAAAATTCTGACTGATAAAAATTGGAAAGAAAATTGTGAATGGGCAATACAGAAAATTAAGAAAAATGAGTCATGTGCAATAATAATACGGAGAATGAAAGATGAATAGAAAAAAAGCTATAGAGATCATAACAGAAAATATAGATGATGAGCCAATCATTTCAGCAAATGGTTTCATTAGTAGAGAATTATTTAATACATATGAAAAAAAAAGTAATTTTTACATGATTGGATCTATGGGATTAGCATCATCAATTGGTCTTGGTGTTGCTTTAGCAAATCCAAAAAAACGTATCTATATTTTTGATGGGGATGGAAACATACTAATGAATTTAGGATCAATGACTACAATTGGTACAATAAAACCAAAAAATCTTGTACATGTAATTTTTGATAATAGTATTCATGAATCAACTGGAGGTCAACCGACAAATTCAAAAAAAATAGATCTTGGAAAAATTGCTCAGTGTGTAAATTATAAAACATTTGTGGCAAAAAATGAAAATGAATTAAGAAAAATAATCAAAAAAAGTAAATTGGAAAAAGGACCTATATTACTAAAAATTCAAATTGGGAAAACTACAAAAATTGGAAAAAGAATAAGCATTGAACCAATTAAAATTAAATCTAGATTTCAAGAATCATTGATTTATCCAAAAAAGTAGAAATATTTTTAATATGAAAACTAAATGATGATTTGTTAATGAATTCTAATAAGGGAAATGCAGTTGTTTTTAATGGTTCAAAATTACCTTTAGAGAAGAAAGAATTTTCCCTACCAGGCAATTTAGGAGATGATGATGCATTGGTAGAAATAACATTGTCAACAGTTTGTGGTTCTGATGTACATACATGGTTGGGTCATAGACCTTTTCCAACTCCATGTATATTGGGTCATGAAATGGTGGGAAAAATAATTTCTATGGGCAAAAACTTAACTGCAGATTATACTGGTCAGGAACTTGTTATTGGAGATAAAGTTGTTTGGTCAATGACGGTTGGATGCGGAGAATGTTTCTTTTGTAAGAAAAAACTCCCACAGAAATGTATAAAAATGTTCAAATATGGACACGTAAAAAGTGACCAACAACCACATTTTACTGGAGGTTTTGCAAAGTATGTACAACTAAAAAAAGGAAGTTACATTTTCAAAGTTTCACCAGAACTTAGTGATGAAGAAGTTGCACCATTAATGTGTGCAGCATCAACCATTACTAGTGGATTAGATTATGGTGATTTTGATGAATGTGATTACGTAATTATTCAAGGATGTGGTGCATTAGGAATGTATGCGTGTGCATTTACAAAACAATTAGGTGCAAAAAAAGTAATTGCAATAGATGTTATGAATGATAGATTGGAATTAGCAAAACAATTTGGTGCAGATTATATTATTAATGCAAAAGAAGTAGGAGAAAATCTTACAGATGAGATTATGAAAATTACTGAAAATAGAGGAGCAGATGTAATAATCGAAATAACAGGAGAACCGAGGGTCATTAAAGAAGGAATACAAATGATCAGAGTTGGTGGTACATACATCTTGTTAGGTGCAATTTATCCAAATAATCATGTTACATTAGATAGTTCAGACATCATAACAAAATGTCTAAAAATAGTAGGAATGCATAACTACCATCCTGAACATCTTAAAACTGCAATAGACTTGGTTTTGAAAACTAAAAATAAATATCCATACAAAAAATTGGTTGGACCAAATTTTGATTTTTCTGCAAAGGGATTAGAGGATGCTTTCAAAGCTCTTGATTCAAAACAATCACTTAGACCAGCAATAAAGCCGAATTAAGTTCATGCAAGGTGTAATTTTAGCTGCAGGCACAGGAACAAGGATGGGAAACATAGATGTACCAAAATGTCTACTTGAAATTAATAAAATTCCAATAATTAAACATCAAATAAATTCTTTTAAAAAAAATGGAATAGAAGACATACTTGTTGTAACAGGTTACAAATCAGAACTTATTCATAAATTACTAAATAACCAAGTTCAGTATATTCATAATTCAAAATTTAATGAGATGAATAATATTTATTCAGTATGGCTAGCAATTCAAAAATTAAAAGATGATTTTGTATGTATTTATGGAGATCTTATGTTTAATGAAAAAATTCTTGAGAGATGTTTAGAAATTAAAAGTGAAATTGGATTAATGGTTGAACCTAATACTCGCGATGAAACAATGAAGGTAAAGATAGAAAATCAAGAAATAATTGCTGTAAACAAAAAAATAGAAAAGAAAATAGCTAATGGGAACTTCATAGGTATGGCAAAATTTTCAAAAAGTGTATTAAAACCATTATTTAATGAAATTGATCATCTAATATCAAAAAATGTAGATGGTTATTACACATTAGGTATTGAGAATTTGATTAAGAAAAATACAAAAGTAGGATATCAATTTACAGATGGTTTATCATGGATGGATATGGATGAAGAAAAAGAATTTGAAGAAGCGAAGAAAATTTTTGGTGATGGGAGGAATTTAGTCTAATGTGTGGCATTTGTGGAATTACGTGGACTGATAAAGAATTAATCAAACTTATGGGAAATGCATGTAAACATAGAGGACCAGAACAAGAAGGATTCTACTTAGATGAAGATGTTTCACTTTGTTGTGAAAGATTACGCGTGATGGATTTACGTGATATTGGCGGTCAACCAATTCATAATGAGAATGAAACAGTTTGGGCAATACAGAATGGGGAAATTTATAATTTTAAAGAATTAAAAAAAGAGTTAGAAAATAAAGAACATAAATTTTATTCTAATACAGATACAGAAGTTTTAGTTCACTTATATGAAGAATTTGGAGAAAAATTTGTGGAACATCTTGACGGAATGTTTGCATGCGCAGTATGGGATTTAAAAAAGAAAAAACTCATTATTGCAAGAGACAGATTGGGCGTAAAACCAATGTATTATTGGTTTAAAAATAATCACTTGATTTTTGCTTCAGAAATAAAATCAATTTTACAATATGAAGAAGTTAATCGAGAACTAAATTATAGTGGATTATGTCAATTTGTAACCTATGCATATACAATAGATGGACAAACGCTTCTAAAAAATATCAATGAATTACTACCTGGACATAAATTAACATATGATATTTCAGAAAAATCACTAAAAATCGAAAAATACTGGAATCTAAAATTAACAACCAATACATTTTCAGAAAATGAAAATTTTGACAAAGTAAAAAAATTACTCGAAAATGCAATAGATAAAAGAAAAATAAGTGATGCACCCATAGGTGCATTACTTTCAGGAGGATTAGATTCTAGTGTCATGGTGGCAATGTTAACTAAATTAACAGATACTCCAGTTCAGACTTTTACTACAGGTTTTGGAAATGAATTAGATGAATTTGATGAAGCACAAATTGTTGCAGAACACTGTAAAACTAATCATAAAGAAATTTTAATTGATTTTTCAGATTTAACAAAATCGCTTCCAAAAATTTTATGGCATATGGAATTTCCTTTTGGTCGTCCATCTATACTCTCAAATTACATGGTTTCAGAAGCCATAAAAAAATATGTTACAGTTGCATATACAGGGGAAGGTTCAGATGAATTATTTGGAGGATATAATAGATACATGCCATACGCAAAAGATTCACAATATCTAACAAATAAAAATAATTTAGAAAATATTTCTTCAGGTTTTTTTAAAAATAAAGAATTTAGAGAAAAGGTTTTTTCAAATAATGTATTACAATATTATGAAAATGAAAATAATCCATCAAACGCTTTTCAAAAAAGTATACAAAATAATAATCATCATAGTGCATTAAACAATGCTCTTTTATTTGAATTAAAAACTGAGATTCCAGGAGCACAAACCTGGAGAATAGATAGGACATCATCAGCACATGCAACGGAATTAAGAGAACCATTTTTAGATTATAAATTAGTAGAGTTTTGTGCATCTGTTCCATCACATTTGAAAATTAATGATAAAAAGGATTTTACAAAAAAATATATTTTACAAAAAATTGCAAGTGAATTATTACCTGAAAAAATTGTTAAAAGAAAAAAATTCCCATGGGGAATTCCATTTTATGATTATTTCAAAAAAGAATTTTTACCAATAGCTGAAAATGTAATTGATAAATCAATTAGAAACAAAAGAGAATATATCAATATAAAATCCATTAAATTAGAATCATTAACAGATAAAATTAATAATTCAAATATTAAAAATTCTAAAGATAAAGAAATTGATGATAATATTTTAAGACAGACTATGTTTTTGTTTAATTTGGAATTATGGCATCAAATATTTCTAGATGGAGATAATTTTAAAAATCCAGCATTAGATATTGATAAATTCACATAAATCTAGACATAACCCATTTTACGTAATTCATCTTCTATCATCTCAGTTTCTTCTTCACTAAATTCATCATTACTATTTTCAATTTTTTTTGTAAAAGATGAGAGTATTTCTTCCATTTCAAGAACAATTTTTGGAAATTTTTGATGAACGTTATTGTCTTCGTATGGATCTTTTTTCAAATCATAAAGATGTATTCGTTTTTGTGAATCATTAGAATCACGAAAATATTTGTAACTACTAGTACGAATTCCAACAACATCATTTGATTCAATTTGAATTAGAGGTGTACTTTCAATATATGCGGGTAACTCATCAAAAATTTTGTTTTCCATAAGAGGTTTTAATGAAACACCATCAAGTTTTAATGAATTATTTAATTCAAGTAAATCCAAAATTGTTGGAAAAATATCTATATTTCTTACTTGTTGTTCAATAATTTTTCCAGAAGAGATATTCTTACCATAAAATAATAATGGAATTCTAACTTTATCATCAAATAATGTGTGATCAATTTCAAATTTTCCTGAAAGAAGATTACGTTTTTGGTGTGGTTTAAGATCTAATTTTTGTAATTTTTTAATTTTATTTTCTTGAGATTTTTCTTCAACAAGAAAAAATGCTCTTTTTTTAACTGGATCTAAAAATTTTGGTATTTTAAATCCAATTTTCCTTTTTAGCATTTCATTCGAATAATTTTCTTCTGTTGATATAATTTTTCCATTTAGATTTATGCTATTAACATAAGAACCATGATCTGCAGAAATAATTAATAATGTATTTTCAAGATTAATATTTTTAGAAATTTCTCCTAACCAATAATCTATTGAAGATATTTGTTTTTCATATTTATTTTGACCATATTTTGAAGAATTATATTCATCTGACAAGATTATTGGAAAATGTAAATCCATTGTATGAGCAAGAAAAAACCATGGTTCTTTTAATTTTCCAGAATTTATGTTATCAATTATTTTTTTTCCAACTCCATCATTTAACCTAGGTTCAGAAAATTCATGAAAATCATCATTAAAAAAATCAGGAAATAATCCTAATGTTTCAGATATGTTAGTCAAATATGAGTAAAAATTATAATTATTTTTTTTTAAAATATTAAAAATTGTTTGTACATTTTCATCAAGCTTATTAAATTTCTGTGATCGTATTCCAGTTTTAGGTGGAATTAGACCTGAAAAAATTGATACCCAATTGAGAATTGTTGCGTCAGATGTACTAATAGCCTGTTCAAAATAGGTCCCATTTTTTACCAAATTATCAAGATTTGGTGTTTTACATGTTCGATTATTTCCGGAAAAGCCATCATTTCTAAATGAATCTATTATTAAAAAAAGAATATTTGTTTTCATAAGTATAAAATTATTGAAATCTTAATTAATTTATTCATTAAATTGTATGTGTCTAACAAAAAATAGTAACTGTATAATTATACAACTTTGAATAATTGTTTATGAAAGCATTGATTTTAGCTGCTGGTGCAGGAAGTAGATTAAATGAAATAACAGGCGGACTACCCAAACCACTAGTAGACATTAACGGAACACCACTAATCCAAAGGCAGATTGATCTCTTAAAAAAGAAAAATATTCAGAAAATAATTGTTATCAGAGGATTCAAATCTAATGAATTTCAATTAGATGGGGTAACGTATGTTGACGATATTAAATATCATGAACACGATCAACTAGGAAGTCTGATTACTGCAGAATCAGAACTTAATGAAGATCTTCTAATTACATTTGGAGACATAGTTTTTGACGAGAATGTTATTGAGCAAATTTTATCCTCAAAAGTAAATTTTGGTGTAGCAATAGATCTGAATTGGACAGAATCTTACAAAAAAAGAACTGATAATCCAATTGAGTTAGCAGGAAAAGTTTTGATAAAAGATGGAAAAATTGAAGAGTTTTCAGAAAATCTTCCAATAAAAAAAGAGGGATTTTTAATTGGTGAATTTTTAGGAATAATCAAGTTAAATCAGAATTCTGCAATTACATTAAGAAAATATTTAGAAAAATTGGAAGAAACCCATCATGGAAAATTTCATGATGCAGAATCATTCCATTGTGCTAAAATTACAGATATGTTTCAGGAACTTATTGAATCAAATGTTGAAATAAATCCAATATTTGTTAAAGGAAAATGGTGTGAAATAGATACTCCTAAAGATTTAGAAATAGCACGAGAGAAATTTTTATGATTTATTTAATTTAATTAATTCAGTCAATAGTTTCTTTTCCATGGGAAATGATCGACCGTATAGATTATTTTCTTCATTAGGATCTTCATTTAGATTATAGAGTTCTTTGGTATCATTATGTTCATTAAAAATTAATTTCCAGTCAGAAATTCGTACACATTTTGTATTAGGTTTTTTTGGTGGCATTTTTTCTTTTAATGGATTTGCAGTTTCAGTGTAAGCAATTTTTTCAGAAATATTTTTTCCAGAAAATAATGGTATTATCGACTGCCCATCAAAACTTGAATATGATTCATCAAATGGAATTTTTAGATAATCAATTATTGATGGTAAAAAATCAATATGTCTAATTTGTTGAGTAATCAAATGTTGTTGAAATTGTGAAGAGATGAATGTACCAAATGTACGTATTGTATAATCATAGCAATATGCGCCATATGCTCTTTCACCTATTTTTTCACCTAGACTTATACCATGATCTGAAAAAATAACAATCAAAGTATCATTAGATAAATTTTGATTTTTAATTTCATCAAGTATATTTTTTAAGTAAATTTCACTTTTTTCAAATAACCTATCATACCGTTCCTCATTTTCTTTACGATTTTTAAAATATTCTTCGCTAAAATTTGTATATGATTTTAGAACAGTATTCATTATTCCAGTATGAATTTTTTCATAATGTAAATATAAAAAGAAATTTTTGTTCTCAGAAGATTTTTGTTTCATTGATTTGATCAAATTTTTGTGTCTTTCAATTAAATCAGAATTAGTTTCATCATAAATTTCAAATTTATCAAAATCCGAGAGAGGTAATGCCAATTTTGAATGAATGTCAGCATGAGTGTAATAATTCTGATCCTTTAGATATTTTGTAATTGTTTTAAATTTATCATTTTTAAATTTCAAAGAATGCCAATAACTATAACATCCATTACGATTTCCATTTGAACCGCTAAAAACTGCATGAACTGAAGAATTTGTGTATGGAGCATATGTTATAGATTTTGAACAAAAGTTAGTTCCAGGTAAATATTCTGTGAAGATTTTTGACTTTTCAGCTCTATCAAATCTACAACCATCAATGCAGATCATAATTAGATTTTGTTTCATTAATTATCCACTTGTTTTGTTACTAATGAAAATGTACAATAGATTTTATAAAAGTAGGTATAAAATTTTGATAATGGAGATATTAGAAAAACAGATTTTTGAGTCTGAAAATTGCTGGGATAAGACATTAGAAAATACACCTGAAAAATTTTCAGTTGTACTTGATAGTAAAAGTTTGGATGAATTAGTACGAAATAGATCTAAAATTTTGGATGAAAATCAAAATAATTTCAATGTTTTAACAAAGTATATACAAAATTTAAAAAATAAAATTTTGATCAATGGGTGTGGATTTCTGGTAATCAGTGGAAAAGAGATTTCAGATTTTAGTCCAGAGGAAAAAAGGAGTATCTACGTAATTATTTCAAAAATAATTGGAGAATTATTAGAGCAGAATAAAAATAATGAATTAGTAGTTGAGATAAAAGATATAGGAAAAAGTATGAAAACAGGAGGAAGATATCACCAAACAAAAGAAGGTGGTTCATACCATACCGATGGTTCACACATATTTCAAAATCCTCCAGATTATGTAGGGTTATTCTGCATAAATCCAGCTAAGAAAGGAGGCGTAAGTAAATTCATGTCAGCATATACAATACACAATAGACTTTTAGAGAATAAGTCATTACAAATGGCTCTTTATGAAAAATTTCATCATGATAAAAAAAATGAAAGTCTGAAAGAAAATGATGCTACACGATTTGAACCTATATTTCAATTTGTTAATAATGAATTAAAATTCAAATATCAAAGAGAATTAATTTTTACAGGTCATGAAAAAGCAAACCAACCATTAACATCAAAACAAATTGAGGCCATTAATTTTTTGGAGGAAATTTTGAATAATTCAGAGCAAGTTGCAACGTATGCACTAAATTCAGGAGATATGATGTTTAGTAATAATAGATGGTTAATTCATGATAGAACATCATTTGAAGATTTTGAAGATGAAAAACAAAAAAGATTACTATTGAGAACTTGGATAAGAGAATATAATTAAATCAATTTTTTCTTTATTCCAAAAAAAAGAACTGATGATAAAGTAATGGAATCAATTATTTTTCCATTCATAGCCATTTTGATTAATTTATTAAATTGAATAAGTTTTGGTTTTAATAATTCATCTTCATCAAGATTAGGTTCAGTAATTTTTACAAAGTCTTTAGCAACAAAACAGAAAATTTTTTGTGTACTGTAACCAATTGTAGTATAGAAAGTAACTAAAGGAACCATTTTTTTTGCTTTAAAACCAGTTTCTTCTAAAAACTCACGATGTGCAGTTTTGAGTGGAGTTTCATTTTTCTCAATATTTCCAGAAGGAATTTCAATATCAGTTTCATTAGGAAATCTATTTTGTGAAACAACTAAAATTTTATTATTTTTAAAAGCAATTATTGCAGATACGTTTGGTCTATGAACAATATCACGCGATATTGTCTTACCATTGATTTTAGATGTATGTCGATAAATTGGAAATTTATGACTTTTTAAAATTTTCCGTTTCATTTCCTTTTATCATATTCTTTATTTATAATTTGAATAACTCTATCAACACCATTCAATAATTGTAATTTCTTTAAGTTTGATTTGTACTTTTTTCTATTTTCAACTTTTAACATATGTTGAATATTTGAAAAGATAATTTTAGAAAATGAATTTTTATCATAAATCAGGTGTTTACCAATTGTATTATCTTTGACAAATGAATGTGATGTTTCACGTTCGTTTACTGCTACAGATAAAACGGGCACTCTCATACAAGCTACTTCGAAAACAGTTCTTCCATTAGAAATTATAGCAAAATCTGTATCATGCAAATATTTTGCTAGAAAATCAGATTTTTCAACAAGTTTTATTATAAATCCGTCTTTATTCAAACTATCAGCTTTTGTTTTAATATCTTTTTTGTGTTGAAAACCATAACCAAGAATAACAGTAAATTCAATTTTTTTCAATGATTCATTTCGTATACTATCAAGAACCCTTGAAGTAATTTTTACAGGATCAGTTCCTCCAAAACTAATTAGAATTTTAGTAACTTTATTCTTAAACACATTATTAGACCAAATTCTAAATTCATCTCTAACACAAGCATAATTACCACCATAGAATTCTTTTGTTAAAGATTTTTTTTGGCTAAATATCGGATTAAACACTAAATCAGCAAATTTTCTTCCTGCACCTAAATCCTCAAAATTTACAATCATTGAATCAAATTGTTTTAATTTACTCATGTATGATGTAGAAGTATTAAGTATATCATTAAAAATTATATTTGGTTTGAAACTAGAAATTATTTTATTTAATTGTGAATCATTAGAAAAGAATTTAACATTATACAATTGTTCTTTAAATTTATTTGATCCAAGTGATTTATTTTTATTCATAACAATTAAAATTTCATCATTTCTTAAGTGATTAAGAATTGTTAACATGTTGTACACGTGACCTAAACCAATTTTTACAGTTGCATCAATTCTGACAAGAATTTTTTTTCTGTCTAAAATTTGTTCAAAGATTTTAAAATCATGATAAACTGAAAGTGAATGTAACTCATTATTTGAAAGAGATAGTCCATGATATGGCCCAATAAATTTTCCTTTTTGTTTCAAAAAATTTTTAGTTTTGAATGATACAATTCTATTTATTAATGCAGAATTTTTATTCAAAGGTTTTAATTCTAAAAGAGATTTAGTGCCAATTTTTACAGTGTAATTCAATTTTGAATCTATAATTTGAGTAATTCCAAGAACTGTTTGGATATCATTTTTTAAAAATGAAAAAAAGTTTTTTAAAGTTTTTTGTTTAATTAAAGGAAATTTTGGATGTAAAACAAGACATTTTTCATACGCAATCCCTTTTTTTTCTAGATGTTTTAATGCATGATAGCATATTTCTTTTACAGATGTTGAATTTTTTGTTAAATACTTTGGTCTGTGTATTACATTAGCTCCACTCATTAACGAATATTCAGCTATCTCTTCAGAATCAGTACTGACAAATACATCAGCATTAGGAAAACTCAAAGATGATTGTAAAACATAATGAATTAATGGTTTATCTTTTACTAAACGTAAATTTTGTCTAGAAATTGAATCACGACTGCCTTTTCGAGCCATTATTAAAATTAATAATTTATTTTTCATTGTGAATAAGAAATATCATCCCATTGCAATGGCGTATCATCTTCTATATCACGAATAGCATCAGATCCAATAATTTTATAGAAATGTATAGGCGATATTCCAGTACCAGGTCTTTTAACATCTAGTAAATCTTCAGTAATTTTAGTTCCCTTTGGAATGAAATTTTTTGAAACAATACTTCTTCTAGCATACTTTACTGCTTCCACCTCAGAATTAAATTTAATTCTTGTTTGAGAGCCTTTAGATACTTCAGATATTCTTAATTCATCAACTAGTTTTTTGAAACCATTTGTATCTAATGATAACCAATGATCAGGACTTGTTTTGAGTTGTTGATCAAATGTAAAGTGCTTCTCAATACATTTTGCTCCATAAAATGTTGAACAAACAGGAACAATAGTTCCAATGGTATGATCAGAAAATCCTATGACATAGTTTGGAAATTGTTTTGTTAATGTAGATATCATTTCTAAATTGGCATCTTCTGGTTTAGTAGGATACGATGTAATACAATGCATGATGATTATTTCTTGATTACCCTCATCCTCAATTGTATTAATTGCGTATGAAATTTCATCTTCAGTTGCCATTCCAGTAGAGATGAAGATCGGTAATTTTTTAGAAGCTATATGTTTGATAAGTGGTAAATCAGTGATATCTGCTGAAGCAATTTTAAATGCAGGGACACCTAAAGAATAAAGAAGATCAGCACTATCATTATCAAATGGGGTAGAAAAACACATAATTTCTTTCTTTTTTGCGTAATCAAAAATTTCTTTCCAGTTATCATTTGTAAGATGATCCAATTTTTTGAATACGTCATATTGAGTTTCATTCTCTTTTCCATCTTTCCAATATTTGGGTGCAGTTTTTGTGGTTAGCTTAGAGGCTTTGTAGGTTTGAAATTTTATACTATCAGCATTTGCCTCTTTTGCAGCATCAATTAATTGAAAAGCCTTTTGTATGTCACTATCATGATTTGCACCTGCTTCTGCAATAGTAAAGCATGGATTATTATCTCCAATTGTGAAATTTCCGATTTTAATTTTTGTCATTAGTTTTATGCCACTCCATTTTTTTTATATGTTCATTTGTTATTAATTCTAAGATAGATTTATTCTTATCAAGAAATTCTTTCATTTCTGATTCAAGAATATCAACATTAGACAATCTATCTTCACGATAAAATTTATTACTAAATTGATTTAAAAAATTTAGATAATCAAAATCAAAGGAATTTTCTTCAATAAGTGTCAAATATTTATCAAGAGAATCAGGTTCAGGCACATATTGTAAAGCTGTATTAATTAAATCAGGTAATTTTTCCAGATTTTTTACTCTGAAAACTGATGGAAGTATTGAATATATCATATTTGAGAAAGTGATTGAAGATTTTCCATAAAATGCTGCTTCAAAGCCAGTTGTACCTCCAATTAAAACTACTAATGATGATTTTTTTAATAATTCATCATATGAAATGTTTGGATTGATTAGAAGTACATTTGGAATATCCATAATTTCTTTGTAAGCATCTAATGTTCTCCAATCACGTGAAATTTGTGCAGGATTTTCTTTTACTACTAATTTGAAATTGATTGGTAAAGATTTTGCAATATGTCTTATTATCTCAATTTGATTTGTATAAAACGGGGCATTAATTAGTAAATTTCTCTCCATATCTACAGCTAAAGGATAATATACAAATGGTTTATCAGGAATAGTTTCAGTTAAACCATCAAGAAATTTTTTGCGTATTTTTCTTTTATTTGGCGAGGTAAGAACATATTTAATATTTTTCCATTTTCCACTTCCAAAAAAATAATCATAGTGATTATGATCTAAATCATTTTTAGAAAAAATATATTCGATACCAGTATTTAGAAATCCCAACTTTGTTTGTCTTTTTGTATCAAATTCTTTTTGATGTTTTGACATATTAAATTTTTTAATAAAATTTTGAAGTTCTTTAAAATCTCTGTTTTTTGTTGGAATGTTATCAAGATTTTCAACACCATCTATTTTTGATGGGTTTTCCGAAATTAACATCTTATAGCCAATTTTTGGTTGACCAAGTTGAAGTACTTTAATGCCTTTTTTAAAACATAAATCAATTAATAATTGGTGATAATGACGAGAAGCCCATTTAGTAATTAGAAAATCAGGTTTAGTTTCATCAAGTATTTTTTCAAATAACAAACATTCTTGTTCTAAAATTGATAGAATTTCTTCATCGCTAAATTTTTCCAGATTAAAACGATAAAAATGCCTTTCATTAATTGCTAAATTCCATAAATTTATCCCATAATTTTTTTCAAATTTGATTAAATTATCCATATTTACTTGATGGTTTTTTAGAATATTATCAAAAGTATACCAAATCTTTTTGAAATTTACTAATTTTTGGTGTTCAAAAAAATTTTTTTGTTTATTTGGAATATCTATAATTCCATACAAATCACAATCATATGATTTTTGAAGATAATGAGATAAACAAAAATGAGTATAATCATTACTTAACCAAAATAATATTTTAGATTTCATTAGTAATGTATTTTTAAAAATTTTTTTATATTTAGGTTAGTCGATTAAATTACTCTATAATTTGACAATTTTAGTACAAATGATTACAAACGTTTTTGTCTTATTATTGGAAAGTTAATTATGATTTTAGAAAAATTACCATTTAATCTAAATCTTCTCACATAATGACTTCATTATAGTTAAAATATAAAATCAATATGACAACAATAAAAAAAATTAAAGACATCGGAGCCATAGGAAGTGGAGATATTATTGGAAGTGCACTCTCAGCAATTTTTTGGTTTTATCTAGCATCGCAAATTGAACCAGAGCAATATGGCGAGATTCATTGGTTTTTAGGAATTGCTGCAATTTTTAGCGGAATTGCATTATTTGGAACAGTCAATACACTTACTGTTTATACTGCAAAAAATATTCAGATACAATCAACATTAAATTTATTATCAATAATTGCAAGCGCAATTTTATCTTTTTTTGTTATACTACTTTTCCCATCATTTTTTACAATTGATGTTGGAATTCTCCTAATTGCCTATGTAATTAACACATTAGCAGTAGGGGATTTACTTGGAAGAAAAGATTACAATAGTTATTCAAAATATTCTATTTTCCAAAAATTTTTGACATTGGTTTTAGGATTGAGCTTTTTTTACTTGTTTGGATATGAAGCAATTATTTTTGCATTGGTTTTATCATATTCATTACATTTTAAAAGAATTTATTCAATATTCAAAGAAATTAAAATAGATTTTCAATTAATAAAAACTAGAATTGGATTTATTACAAATAATTATTTAGTTTCAATCTTATCAATATCAACAGGCCAAGCAGATAAAATTGTTGTTGCGCCAATTCTAGGTTTTGCCATATTAGGAAATTATAATCTGGCATTACAAATTATTAATATAATGATGATTTTTCCAGGAATATTTTACAAATATTTACTTCCACAAGAATCAAGTGGAGTTCAAAATAAAAAAGCAAAAATCATTGTAATCATTTTTTCAGTATTTATAATGTTTCTTGGAATATTTGTTGCACCAATTCTAATCAGTGAGTTTTTTCCAAAATTTATTGAGGCTACTGATGCAATAAAAATAATGAGTTTCGTTGTGGTTCCAGCTACTATTTCACTTATACTTGAATCTGAATTCTTAGGTAATGAAAAAAGTAAAATTGTAATTATAGGTACAAGTGTATCATTATTTTCATTAGTTATAGGAATGATAACATTGGGAAGTATTTTTGGGATTGAAGGAGTCGCATATAGTCTAATTATTGCAACATCATGTAAAACCATCATTTACATATTTGCGAAACAAACAAAATTTCTATAACATAATATAATTAAAAAATAGATGGAAGATATGATTGGATGTATAATACAAGCACGTATGGGATCAACTAGACTACCAGGAAAAATTCTAAAAAATGTTGACAATGATGTTCCAAGTTTACAGCACACTATTGAACAATTAAAATTTTCAAAAAATATAGACAAAATTGTAATTGCTACTACTGATTTACCCGAAGATGATATAATTGAGAAATTTGTTCAAAAACAAAATGTGGATTGTTTTAGAGGAAGTGCTGAAAATGTTTTAGATCGTTATTATCAGTGCGCAAAAATATTCGAGTTTGAAGGAATAGTTAGAATTACCGCAGATTGTCCGTTAATAGATCCTTACATCACTGATAAAGTTATTCAAGTTTTTAAAGATGATAAATTAGATTATGTTCCAAACGTTTTTCCAAGAACATTCCCAGATGGATTGGAAACAGAAGTAATTAGATTTCCTGCATTAGAAATTGCATGGAAAAATGCAAAACTACCTTCTGAGAAAGAACACGTTACCCCATATTTTAAAAATAATAAAGAATCATTTAAAATAAAAAATGTTGAAAATAAAACTGATCTTTCACATTTAAGATGGACGTTAGATTATCAAGAAGATTTAGAATTAATTAGAGAAATTATCAAAAAAATCCATAAAAAACCAATTAAAATGGAAGACATACTAGAATTATTTTCTAAAGAACCAAATTTACCTGAAATAAACAAGGGACATGCCCCAAATGAAGGGTATAAAAAATCCTTAGAAGATGACAAAGAATTCCTAAATAAAAAATAATTCAATAATAACTTTCTAATAATACAAAGAAATTAAAAATCTGTGAATAAAATTCTAGTTGTAGGATTAGGATCAATAGGATTACGTCATGTAAAAAATATTTTAACACATTTTTCTAATACAAGAATTATAATTTATTCAAAAAGAAAAAGAATTCCAATTGAGATTAAAAATAATAACAATGTTACCATTTATGATTCATTAAAAAAATGCTTAGATGAACAACCAAATATAGGATTCATAACAAATGAGTCAGCATTTCATGTTCCAACTGCTATAAAATTAGCTAAAAAAGGAATTAATCTCTTTATTGAAAAACCATTATCAAATTCATATGAAAGATTAGATGAACTTAAAAAACATGTGAAAAAAAATAAATTAATTACACAAATGGGATGTAATTTTAGATTTTTTCCTCCAATAAAAAAAATTAAGAGTTTAGTTAATCAGAGAGAAATTGGTAGAATTATTTCAGTACAAGTAGAAAATAATTCATATCTTCCGGATTATCATCCATTGGAAGATTATAGAAAAGGTTATGCAGCGAGAAAAGATTTAGGCGGAGGAGCAGTTTTAACGCAAATTCATGAAATTGATTATCTATATTGGTTATTTGGTGATGTAAAAAAAATATCATCTTTTACAGGAAAATATAGTGACCTAAGTGTTACTGCAGATGATATGTCAACAAGTCTAGTAGAATTTAATGATGGAGTAATTGGTCAGATACATATTAGTTATTTTCAAAGACCGTATTTTCGAAGTTGTAAAATTAAAGGTACTAAAGGAATAATTGAATGGAATTCGTTAGATAATAATGTAAATGTTTTCAATATGAAGCTCAAAAAATGGAAAAAAGTAAAAATAAAAAATAATTATAAATTAATTACTGGTGGAATAACAACGGGGCAAACAGATAAAAAATTAAATCAAATGTATGTTGAAGAAATAAAACATTTCATGAATTGTGTAAAGAATAAGAAAGCAACAATTAATGATATTTTCCAAGGTGAAAAAACATTAAAAATTGCTTTGGCGATGAAAGAATCCTCTAAAAAAGGAAAAATAATTATGATAAAATAGAACCTATTTTAAATAACAGTATTGTGATGATCACAAAATGACTTCAGCGTTTTATGGATTGTGTTATCATTATATCCGCCAAGAAAATGATGACCCATTTCCTAGGATTTTTGGAACAAAAATTAACGATTTTATTGATCATGTAAAGATGAGCCAAAAAAAATTTAAAATTATGTCATTAGAGGATTTACAATTATTTTATGAAGGAAAAACAGAAGTTTCAAATAAGAATAAAGGATTGATTTTCACATTTGATGATGGTTTAGCAGACCAATTTGAGGCTGCAAAAATCTTACATGAAAATAATATTTCAGGCGTATTTTTTATTCCAACTTGTACATTATTTGATCAGATTCCTGCAAATCCAATAATTTTACATTATGCTATAGCTATACATGGATTAAGACAGTTTTTAAAGAGATTGGAAAAATATTTTGAAAAATATAATATTGATAAAAATTCACTATTCATAAAAAATGCTGATAAAATTGAAAATAAAATTGAAGTAATTGATAAAATAAAGAATATTTTATATTATAAAATCAATCATGTACTGACTAGAAAAATTCTTATTAAAATTTATCAAGATTTTATTTTAACTGAAAATATATCAAATAATAATATACATTTGTCGGTTGACCAAGTAAAAAAGTTATTAAAAATGGGTCATAAAATTGGAACACATTCACATTCACATATTTCTGTTGCTAGTTCTAAATTATCTAATGATGAATTCAATATGGAAATAATAAAACCTAAAGAATTGATGGAAAAAAAATTCAAAACAAAAGTAATTTCAATGAGCTATCCATTTGGTGAGCAAAAAGATTGCTTAGAATCTGAAAAATTATTGAAGAAAACTAAATCATATGAATTAGCATTTACTATTAAACATAAATTAAATATGATTAATACATCACCACTTGAAATTGGTAGATATATGATACATAGTAAAGATAATGCTTTAAAATTGGAAAAAAAATTAGAGACAGTGGAGAGAAAATGAAAATAGTTATTTTTACAAGTAATTCATTTAGACATAAATTTTTAGCAAATTCATTATCAAAATTTGTAGATGATGCATTAATTGTTATAGAATGTAGAGAAAATGATGAGTTGAATTATTCTTATGGGGACAATGAATTGATAATGTCACATTTCAAAAGAAGGTATCAAACTGAAAAGGAAGAATTTGGCGAAAATGATGAATTTCTTTCAAAATGTATTCCTATTTTACATAAAGAAGTAAATTCTGAATTTATTTTTCAGAAAATTCAAAAATATGATCCGGATGTTATGATTATTTTTGGTTCATCAATTATTAAAGAACCATTATTATCATTAGGTAAAAAAAATAAATTTTTGAATTTACATTTGGGTTTATCACCATATTATAAAGGAAATGCAACAAATTTCTGGCCATTTGTTAACAATGAATTGGAATGTTTAGGTTCAACAATTCTACATGTTGATGCAGGAATAGATACAGGAGATATCATAACACATGTAAAACCAAAAATAGAGATAGGCGATAATGTTCATACAATAGGTTGTAAGATAATCCGTGAAAGTGTGAGTAAAATTAAAGAAATATTAAATTTAATTAAAAATGGTGATGAGATTAATCGAGTAAAACAATGGAAGGTAAATGATGAAAAAATTTACAGATTAAAAGATTTTGATGAAGATATTTTGAAAAAATATCTTCAAAATATTGATGATGGAATTGTAGAAAAATATGTTAACAATGAAAAAAAAGAAGTGAAAATTATTGATGAAATAAAAAATAATAATTAATTAAAATAAAATTTTACCATGCTGTCCATCCACCATCAACTATAAGATTTGAGCCAGTCATGTATGAAGAAGCATCCGATACCAAATATAATAAGGGTCCAACGTATTCGTCTTTTTTTGCCATTCTTCCAATCATAGTTTTTTCAGAATATTTTTTTTGAAAATTTTTTTCTTGATTGTTTTGTACACCACCAGGTGAAAGTGTATTTACTCTAATTCCAGTTTTTTGCCAATATGCAGCTAAATATCTAGTAAGATTAACAACTGCACTTTTTGTTGCCGCATAAAATGCTGCAGAATTTTGACCACTTTTTCCATAAATTCTTTGATCCGCTCCTACTAAGCCATATGTCGAAGCAATGTTAATTATATTACCAGATTTTTGTTTTAACATTTGTTTTCCAATATTTTGACAGCATAGAAAAACACCAGTGAGATTTACATTAAGTGCTTGATTCCAATCATTTAATTTTAGATTTTCAAAACCTTGATTTCTAATTTTGGTATTTCCTTGGTATGCTGCATTATTAACTAAAACATCTATTTTAGAAAATTTCTTGATAACAGATGTAGTCATGGAAGAAATTGATTTGGGTTTTGTTAAATCAAGTTTTAATGACATAGGGGTTGTATGAAATTTTCTTTTAATTTCTTTTTCAGTAGATTTACATTTTTTGAGATCTATGTCAGCTAGAACAACATTTGCACCAGCTTGACTTAATCCATATGCATATTGTGTGCCAAGCAATCCTGCTGCACCAGTAATAATAACAACTTTGTCTGATAAATCAAATAATTTGTTGATATTCATGATATGACTGTACTACTGAATAATTCCTAGAAGTTATAAGTTACGCATAAAAAAATATCATAAACCATGAAAACAAAAATACGTTTAGTTGAAGAAAGTGAAATTACTTTATTATATGAACATTTAAGGGAGTTTTTAGATACACCAAATGCAAGTACAACTGGAAATTCTTTACCTCCGTTTGAGGATTCAGAAAAATTTGTGAAAAAATATTTTTTTGATAATATGAATCATGAATATGATAAATGGTATATGGTGTTAAATGAAAAAGATGAGATTATCGGTAATGTGTATATTACTAAAAAAAATATGATTGCATATCATATTTTAAATGAATATCAAAGACAAGGATATGGAGAAGAATCAATTGAATTATTGATGAAAGAAAATCCACGTAACAAATATTTTGCTACAGTTAATGTAAAAAATAATGGTTCAATTAATTTTATTAAAAAATTTGGTTTTATTGAAAAAGGTTATATTTTTGAGAAAATAATTCGGGATGAAAATAATAAACCATAAATTATTTACAATTATGAATCAAGTATGACAGATAAGTTTCTAAAATCAGATGAGATAAAGCATAAAGCGATAAAACTAATACCACATCAAACTGGAACTTTTAGTAGGAGAGCAGATAGTTTTGTTGAAGGTGTATTTCCTACATATATCAAATCTGCCGAAGGTTCGCATTTTACAGATGTAGATGGAAATGAATATTTAGATTATTTGTGTGGTTTAGGACCAATCACTTTAGGATATAATTACAAATCAGTTAATGATGCAATTATAGAACAATTAAAACAGGGAATTTTATTTTCATTACCACATCCAGTCGAAGTGGAATGTTCTGAAAAAATTTCGAAAATCATTCCACATGCTGAAATGGTAAAGTTTGAAAAATCAGGTTCAAATGCTGTAACTGGTGCTGTAAGAGCAGCAAGATATCTAACAAAAAGAAACAAAGTTGCTTATTGTGGAAGTGGTGGAGTTTGGCATGATTGGCAAGCAGCAATGGTTAGTAGAGATGGAGGTGTTCCTGACTTTAATAAAGAATTAATTTTTGTTTTTGATTATAATGATTCAGATGGATTAGAACAAATTTTTGAAAATAATAAAAATGAAATTGCTGCAGTTGTTTTTGAACCAACAATTTATGAAAAACCAAATAATGAATTTCTTCAAAAAATAAGAAAATTAAC
>Ga0315316_10000546_pt1 | contig 25166 bp, 18 predicted proteins | sample M160m3416metaG_FD_203702 | JGI IMG/M metagenome (GOLD analysis project Ga0315316, IMG submission 203702) | Ammonia-oxidizing marine archaeal communities from Monterey Bay, California, United States - M1 60m 3416 | ecosystem: Environmental > Aquatic > Marine > Intertidal zone | place: USA... | reverse complement strand
AGTTAGAAGAGGATGAGTTAGAAGAGGATGAGTTAGAAGAGGATGAGTTAGAAGAGGATGAGTTAGAAGAGGATGAGCTAGAAGAGGATGAGTTAGAAGCAGATTCTGATAGTGAAATAGATATAGATGCGTCCGGTGATGATTTCGACAATGATTTAGATAACGACGGTGAACAAGAATACGATTTTTATAAAGACTCCTAAAGCGACTAAAAGAAAAACAAACGCAATGAATATAGAAAAACGATCCAAATGTATCATCATGCTCGGAGCGTGTCTGTTGCTATTTACAGGTGTGCTGCTAGCGCAAGATGAATCAACCTCGGTGACGGAAACCGCCCCAGCGGAACAAAGCGGAGATATATCCGAGGTGGTCGTTGATAGTGGCGACTCTACGGATGATCATAAATATGCCATGCTGATGGCAGGTTTGACTATTTTTGTCATTTCAATTTTTGTGGGAGTGGAAGTCATTACAAAAGTCCCACAAAAATTACATACTCCGTTGATGTCAGGTTCCAATGCCATTAGTGGCATTACTATTGTTGGAGCGATTCTTGTATCGGCCGATTGCGCGAAAGCAGACAATGGGCTTGCGGTCGTTCTCGTGGGAATTGCGATAGCGCTGGCCATGATAAATGTAGTCGGTGGTTTTGGCGTGACGCATCGCATGTTGAGCATGTTTACGAAACGCAAGAAAACGCCGTCAACTCAATGATCGACAAGTTATTTGAAAATAGCAGACGACGAAACGAATTTTTTTAAGGCTGAATCACAGTGGATTCGAAAGTAATATACGACATCTCTTATCTGTTAGCTGCTGTCCTGTTTATTCTCGGGGTGAAGTTAATGGCGCACCCGCGGACAGCACGACGTGGGAATATGTTTGGCATCCTAGGAATGACGATTGCAATCGTTATTTCCATAATAAAGGCCAATGAACAATTAGTGTCTCTGCAGGTATTCACTTTATTTGTGATTACCCTTTGTTGTTTGATCGGTATCTTATTTGGTGCAATTTTAGCGACACGCGTCAAGATGACCGAAATGCCCCAACTCGTTGCGGTCTTTAATGGAATCGGTGGCTTAGCTTCCGTGTTGGTTGCTGGGGCTGCTTTGGTTGTTGCCATAGATTTATCCGTAGATGAAAAAATAGCGACAGCGCTATCAGGTTTTATTGGATCGATTACTTTTATTGGCAGCGCAGTAGCTGCTGGAAAACTTCAAGAACTAAAATTCTTTAAAAAGGGTTTCCCATTACCAACGTTTTTACGCCATATTCTTAATATCGCATTGGCAAGTGCTTGCGGCTGGGCTGGCTATACATTGTTAAACGCTTCTTCTGATCAAGCAGTGCTTTTGTACGTCGCCATCTGCGGTTTAGGATTTATTTTGGGCTACACATTGACCGCGCCTATTGGTGGTGCGGATATGCCAGTCGTGATTGCATTGTTAAACTCCTATTCGGGCATCGCAGCATCGGCCACCGGATTTGTCGTCGGCAGTAATATCTTGATTATTGCGGGATCGTTGGTCGGAGCCTCGGGTATTATTCTTACGAGCTTAATGTGTGTGGCGATGAATCGAAGTCTGTTAAGCGTACTATTTGGCGGTGGCAAAATTGGTGCAGATATCGATGCGGATGAAGTCTACGCAACAGTTAAACGCACAACGGCTGATGATGTCGCGATGATGGCTGATATGGCCGAGCGAGTGGTGATTGTGCCGGGATATGGAATGGCTGTAGCACAGGCTCAGAATGCTGTGAGTGATATGGCAGAGATGCTTGAGCAACGAGGGGTGGTCGTCGAATATGCGATTCATCCAGTAGCTGGCCGAATGCCGGGTCATATGAATGTGCTACTAGCTGAGGCGGACGTAAATTATGAACAACTTAAAGAACTCGAAGAGATCAATCCAACATTCGAAACGGTGGATTTGGCCATTGTGCTCGGAGCGAACGATGTTGTAAATCCCGAAGCTCGGAAAGAGGGAACAGTGATTTCTGGTATGCCGATTTTAGATGTTGATAAAGCTCAACAAGTAGTCGTCATTAAACGTAGTTTAGGGCCAGGCTATGCTGGCATCCCCAATCCCTTGTTTGCTCAAGACAATGCCTCAATGTTATTTGGCGATGGACGTGAAGCGATTCAAGAAATCATTACGGCACTAAAAGAGCTCTAGTAAGTTTGTTGTTTGCCGCGTTTGCCATCTGCTGCCTTGCAAAAGCCCTGAGTTTGAGGCTACTAATCTATACTACTTGTCGTAGCGTTGTTGGTATTTATTCCACAGTCGTTTATGGCGGTCTGACATATCAACGCGTCGCCCTTGAACGTAAGCTTGTTCGACTTGTGTCGCAATTTCAAGGATGTTTCCATTGGTGATCACAAGCGTGGCATCTTTGCCAATCTCGAGTGATCCGACACGGTCAGCGACGCCCAAAATCTGAGCTGGATAAAGTGTAACGGCTTTGAGTGCTTCGTTTATGTCCAAACCATACGCAGCCGCTGTGCCAGCATGATATGGTAAATTCCGCGACATGGACGCACCAAAACGAGCATCGGAAGAAATGCAAAATTGGACACCGAGACGATTTAGTATTGCTGGAATTTCATAAGGTAAGTCATAGAAATCATCACTGCGTTTGGGCGTGCGATATACGCCACCGAGGATTACAGGCACGTTGTGTTTTTTCAAAAGTTCTGCACAGTATATAGCGTCATACCCACCATTAATAATAAGCTTCACCTTTTGACGTACGGCAAATGCGACAGCGGATTGAATCTGATTGGCGTTGTCAGCGTTCACGATGATGGGTACATCTCCGGTGAGGACCGCTCGCATCGATTCCCATTTGATGTCAACCAAAGTGTCAGGATTACTTTGCCGAGCTTTAGCATATAGTCGAGCAGTTGCGAATTGTTCTTCCAGTTTTGTCAGCGATTTTTCTCGAGAAGCAATTTGCTCTTTAGCCGAACTAGTAACCCACCAATCGCTAACCACTGCCATTAATGGCCACTTAATATGCAAGCCGGCCGCCGAACGAATGGTCAAATCTTCATAGGTCCAGCCATCAAGTTGGAGTACGGCGGAGCGACCGGATACCGTGCCCCCAGAAGGGGCAGCAAGGCATAGCAATACCCCATTACTACGAGTTGTCGGAATAATTTCGCTGTCTGGGTTTACCGCAACTTCTGCTCGCACATTAGGGTTAAAAGTGCCTGTTTCACTTTCATCCCTAGAAGCACGCACTGCATTGATCTCGACCAAGCCCATATTGGTATAAGCATCTAGCATACCGGGAAAAACATGCTTACCTTGGATGTCGATGACTTCGCAATTTTGCGGTAGGTCAAATCCCGTACCGAGAGCCGTTATTTTACCGTTGTCGAATAATAAGGTGGCATTGGTAAGAGTTTTACCGCTGACCGTATGAATCGTACCCCCAACTAACGCGATGGGGTGAGTTTGTTTGGCACCGGGTATTTCAGGCGATGCGAGCAAATCCGCAGTGATGACGAGGAGGGCGATGCTAGTGAGTATTCGAATAAGCATAATGTTCATTTCAGTGGTGGTTTGAAAATGTGTTTGTGTGGAGAGTACTGTTCTAAGTGACATTAGTCGTTTTTGTTTTTCTGTTGACGTTGTTCTTCATTGATCATTTGCATTAGCTGTTGTAAACGTCCTTGTTGGATTTGAGTACTATGGTTGCATCGCCCGTCCACATGGCTATGACCGGCACAGAACAAATCTTCACGGGGCCACAAATCAATATCACTTTTGTTGGTCTCGTTGGGACCCAGCATTGTCTCGCCTGAGGCAAGTATTTTTTGAATTAGTGTGGATCGACGCTTGAGCACCGTCGTGCGATGGGCAATATCATCCGCACGATCAAAATACTTCATGCCATCGATCCATGTTTGTTCGCAACGACTAAATACTGAGAGCGGCGGCCCGCTCCAAATTACAAAGTCTGCTTGCTTACCCGTTTCGAGCGACCCCACATATTGCGCGATCCGTAATTGCTTGGCTGGGTTTAGAGTCACAAATTTGAGTGCTTCTTCGGGTGTAACACCGCCGTATTTTACAGCTTTTGCTGCTTCATGGTTGAGGTGGCGTCCGAGTTCTCGATCGTCTGAATTGAAGGAAACCACGACTCCAGCATTGTGCATGATGGCCCCGTTATAGGGAATCGCGTCGTAAACTTCTAATTTGTAAGCCCACCAGTCAGCGAAAGATGACCCCATAGCACCGTGTTGTGCCATTTCTTCAGCCACTTTGTATCCTTCTAAAATGTGCTGAAAGGTGCCGATTTGAATGTTGAAATGTTCGAGCGTACGCATGAGCGTGAGGATTTCATCTTGTCGATAACTGTGGCAATGAATCCAGCGATTCCCATCGAGTATTTCTTGTAGTGCTTCGAGTTCCAAATCAATTCGTGGCGGTAATCCCCGTTGTGTTTTATTCCACTGTAGATGATCTTTTTTGTATTGCTGTGCGCGGACAAATGCATCCTGCATAATTTGTTCAACGCCCATGCGAGTTTGAGGATATCGCGTCGTATATTCATCTCCCCAATTGCTTTGTTTAACGTTTTCTCCCAAGGCAAATTTAATGCCTTGGGGAGCAACCGCAAATTTCATCTGTTCGCCAAGTGAACCCCACCGTAGCTTGATCACTTGATTCTGCCCACCAATTGGATTTGCAGAGCCATGTAAAATATTAGCCATAGTGACACCACCGGCGAGTTGACGATAAATTGTCATATCATGTGAATCTACGAAGTCGCCTATGCGAACTTCGGCGGTAATGGATTGTGCGCTCTCATTGACTCCTCCATCGGTTGCCATGTGGGAGTGGCAATCGATAATTCCGGCAGTGATATGTTTGCCGGTTGCATCTACAACTATTGCACCGCGTGGTGCTTTCAAAGCGGTTCCTACCGCGACAATGACTCCATTTTCAACAAGCATGTCAGCAGCCTGTAGCGTACCCTGTTTTCCAGAAGTCCAAATTGTTGCATTGGTTATGAGGAGTGCTTTTGGTTGATCAGGTTTAGTTTCTCGGCCATAGGCACCAAGAGGAAAATTCACAGTAAAGGTTGCTGTGTCTTTTGCCTGTGGTTTTTTCTCCTTCTTGTCTAGTTCCGCTGAATCAACTTGTTTTGTAGGTTTCGCTTTGTCCTGCGTAATTGTGATATCCGTAATCGTTCCATCCGGTGTGGTCCATTGCCCATGTCCATGAAAAGAGCTTGTGGAAGAATTATTTTCTATTAATGTTAGGGTAAACATGATAAATCCATCTTGACCAAAATGTGTGCCAGGCAAGACGGCACTGAGGCGTGCACCCCGTAGTGAAACTTTGGTAAGTGGAATGATTATTTGTGTTGGGTCGTCTTGCTCAGATTCATTTTTGGCCCCTTCCTTATTTTCTTGCTCCCGTTGTTTTACGGTTTGTATTAATCGCCCCGATAAATTGGGAGCCTTCCCTGAAAGTTCAAGGAGCCAAGATTTTGATTCTTCGCCCAGTGACAGTTTCCAGTTGCCATTGACGGCTAAGAGCGGTTTTTTGTTGAGTTCAAATCGTTCTCCCGCAACCCACACTTCGTGGATGTCGCTATTTGCATCAAAAATATCGCCTGTGGCAATTACTAAGCTTGCTAGTTTTCCTGGTGCGACAGTACCCACGAGGTTTGTTATTCCGAGGGTTGTGGCAGGTTGAGTCGTTAGAGCAGCTAATGCTTGTTCAGGATCGAGTCCTCGTTGAACAGCACGGCGTAGGTTCTTCAGAAAGTCCGATCGTTTATTGAGGCCATGGCTTGTGAGCATTATTGGAATACCAGCATTGGCAACGCGCCCTGGATTCTCAGGAGCAATGTCCCAGTGCATTAGCGTTTTAAGTGCCACAGCACGTGCCGATTCGATACTACCAACATTAGGTGCTTTGGGAAAAGCAAGAGGTATGATAACACTGCGCGCGGTTTGTTTGATCGCGTCGAGACGTTGATATTCTTTACCGGAGCCGAGCATGATAGCTGACAGGTTAAATTCGCGCGAGAACCGATCAGCGCGCAGGAAATATTGTTCGTCGCCTGTAACAAATAGAGCGGTTTGTTTTTGTGAAATCAACGGTTGTAAAGCCGCGAGAGCGTCATTGCGTTCGGGGCGATCGGTCGCTTGACCGTTATTAAAAGCGTTCCAGGCTTTCGCGTACCATTGGGCATCCAGTAGTGCTTGTCTCGCTAAGGCAACAGCCCCCATCGGTGAATTAGGATAAGCGGTGCGCCCGCGCCCGTTAGGCACGGTTAGGTGGATGTGCTGGAAAACATTCTGACGTAGTACAACACGATCATTGCTGCCGGTTCCACAAATTACAACGGCGCTGTTACCGCGAAATATTCCAGCGGTAGGAATTGCTAATCGTGTTGTGAATCCTTGGCTGCGATAAGAGGTGTTTAGCGAACTACTGTTTTTGTAGTTAGTGGCCATATCTAACTGGGGCGTAATCGTGTCGTTCCAATAGGGCGCTCCGAGAGAATTGGAATTGTTTTCCACATTGTTTTCGCTATAGGCGTCGATAAAGCCAGCATATACAGTTTTGCCAGAAAGATCGATGATACGGGCGCCGGCTGGTATGGACCCTGATTTTCGGATTTCTTGAATCACGTCACCTTTAATGACAATCTCCATATCCTTTAATTGTTCTCCCGGCTTGCTAATAACGCTAGCATGCTTTAACACAGTCCAATCAGGCGTGTTGACTTGTAAGCCAACGACAGGATCAGTGACCGGGGTTTGAGATTGTGCGGACAAAGAAACCGCTCCCAAAAACAGAACCAATAGACAGAGATTGAAATGGCGTAGAGTGTAATGCAACATAGTAATTTGAGTGTCTCATTAAGTAAAAATGGCTTTAAATCAACTTCTTCAATCCTATGATATATTGATGGACTTTGAAATCTGTCACTCAAATTAAAACGTAGATTGTTTGATGGTGTAGAATAGTGCGAGTTCGATTTCTTTTCCTTTTTAATGTTGTCACTCACTATGCCTAAACGTAATGTCGCCATTATTCTTGCTACGTTGCTACTGTCACTGATTTGTTATTCCAAGATTCCGCAGAATAACTACACTCGCCTTTATCAGCAGGCAACGGCGATGATCGATGCGCGCTATGTTGAAAAAATTGACCAGCGTCAATTGTTCCAAGGTGCTATGAACGGCATGATGGCGACTCTTGATGAGCACTCGGTATATATGGAGCCCCGAGAATACCGCGGCTTAGACGAAGTTCTTAATCAAGAATTTGGGGGTCTAGGAATATATATTGAGCGAATTCCAGAGTCCAATGAAATACGAATTATAACACCAGCACTGGGAAGTCCGGCGCTTGAGGAAGGGCTTCAGGCTGGAGATGTTATCGTCCGTATTGGCGATCGCCTTACAGCAGATTTGACAATCGAGGAATCGCAAAAATTGATGAAGGGGCCCGCTGGTAAAGATGTTGAGTTGACGGTGCAGAGAGAGGGTGAGGATGAGTTGCTAGTGTTTATGGTAACTAGAGAGATTATTCAAATGGCGTCGGTGCGTGGTTACAACCGACAAGCGGATGGACATTGGAAGTACCGACTGCCAGGAGAAGACGCAGGAATTATATATATGCAATTAGTAGATTTTGCTGCGCGTTCGGCCGAAGAAATCAAGTCAATCTTGCAGACGGCTAGGGGACAAAGTACTTACCGTGGAATTATCCTCGATTTACGAGGTAATGGCGGCGGCCTGTTGAATACCGCCGTTGCTGTTTGTGATTTATTTATTAACCAGCAAGAAATCGTGAGTGTCCGTTTTCGTAATACGCAACAAGATCGCAGCTATGAGGGTACGGCTGAGGCGACGATTGATGCGACCACACCCATGGTGATTCTGATTGATGAGAATTCGGCGAGCGCCAGTGAAATTACAACAGCGTGCCTGCAGGATCATCAGCGAGTTGTTGTAATTGGGCAGCGTAGTTATGGCAAAGGCTCAGTTCAGGATGTCGAAATTTTACAAGCGGGTGATGAAGAGCATGCGATTAAATTTACAATAGCGCATTTTTGGAGACCCGATGGACAGAACATCCATCGCCGAGAACCCATTGGCCAAGCTGATACAAACGCTGTGTGGGGTGTTCGTCCAACGGAGGGTTACGAAGTAGTCCTTACGCCCGAGCAGCAAGCGGCAAATCAACAAGATCGGTTGAGAAGGTTTGTGATTCAACCCCAATTAAATGAAACCAACGGTGAGCCGACAACCACACCTGCTACAAGTGTTGAATTTGATAAAGAGTCTACTAAACCCAATCTGGATCCACATTTACAAAAAGCGATTGAGTATCTAAATCAGCGAAAATTTGACACCTAAAAGTGCTTGTTGACCAGAGCAGCAATTATTGATTGGTGTCGGGTTCTTTTGGTACGAGTTTAAAAACGTCACTGTCGAGTCCCATTTCTTGTAGGTCGCTGGTGGTCCAATTTTCACCGTTGACAATGATGGTGTCGCCGCGTGCTATCACAAACTTACCGGTTTCTGCAAAATATGGAGGTCGTTCTAGTACGTATTCGTAACTGCCAGGCTTCAACGGGATGGAAATTGGGTTTGAATCTGATAGCCCATCATCTTGCGAGTCATTGATTTTATAAATCTCTTTTCCTGCAGATGTTATCTTAATTTCCCACCGCTGATTTCGGTATTCAACAGGAAACTGGACTTGCACATAGCCTGGGCGATTTTGATACCAAACGCCCCCTACGAGTCCGCTGAGAATAAGGATAGTTAGAAACGTGATATAGTAATTAACTTTTCCATAAGTACGTATTGTATTGCGTTTGACGGTGACCGAGTCCGATTCAATATTAGGTACCGTTCGGCGACTTGATTGGCTTACTTTTGCCTCGACTGGTAATAGGATGTTGGGTCGTTCGACTTCCAAGGTCGAGGCATTGTTATCTCCAAGGTCTAGGTCGATACTTTGAATTGAATTGATGACCGACTCACTCGTTTGGATGCTAGGTTCTAAGGGTACCGTTGCCAAACGGCATGTTTCCAATGCCCCGACCACTTCGTCCATGGTTTGGTAGCGATTGTTAGGATCTTTGGCAAGCATGCGGCGGAATATCTGGTCCAACAATTCAGGGATGTCATCACGAGAATCATGAAGTGAAGGAATGGGATCATCCCGATGTGATAAGAGCTTTTTGATTGCGGAAGAACCAGGAAAGGGAGCGTGTCCCACGAGGAGTCGAAAGATAGAGCAGCCGAGGCTGTAGATGTCAGCGCGTTGATCGACATGATGGACGTCTTCCGCTTGTTCAGGTGACATGTAATCTACAGTGCCAATGATTTGGTTGTGCTGGGTGATGCTTTCATCGTCACTACCTTGAGGTCGCTGCAAGGAGACGAGTCCCATATCGAGTATTTTGATGATTCCATTTTCATCAAGCAGCATGTTGTGTGGCTTAATGTCGCGGTGAATCACACCTTGACTGTGCGCGTAGGCGAGACCTACTGCGGCTTGTGTCATGTAGTCAATGACTTCGAAAACTGTGAGCACAGTCTCGCGTTGTACGATTACTCCTAAATCTTCACCCTGCACTAACTCCATTACCATGTAGTATTTTTTACCGGATTGGTTGGCATCAATTGCGGTGACAATATTGGGGTGGGACAGTTTGGCGGCGACTTCGACTTCCCGAAAGAATCTTCGTAACGTAGAATCGCTCGCTGTCACCTTAGATGAAATTACCTTAATAGCCACTCGGTGCTTCATTGTTTTATGTTCAGCTTCGTAAACAATACCCATCCCGCCGCGGCCAATAATTTTAATTAAGCGATAATTATCTAGCTGGAGCGATTGGACTTTCCCTTGACAGAGTCTTTGGGCCTGAAATTTGCTTAGAATGTTTTCATTTCGCAGTGCCTTTGCCAGCGCTGCGCCATCGATCGGTCTCGCTTCGATTGGCTGATTGGCGATCCATTCACGGACTGCCTCGGCGGTCATGATTTCTGCTTCGTCTAAATAGCTGATAAATTGTTTTAAGGAGACGGCCATTGTCTAGGTGATTAAATGGGAGTCGAGGTGGGAAATCTGTGAGCCTAATTATACGGCGCATTGTTCCCTATAGAGTACCACGTAATTGATGTTCAACAATATTTGGGGTCACAAATTTATTGTGGCAAAGTTCGTCAAAAGATAGAACCGGCCAGCGACACGCGGCTTGCAATTGCTGAGCGTCTGCTTGATGTTTCGTGAAAAAGATAATGTCGCTGGAACTAGCACTGTATAAATTAACATCTCCGGCAATCCGCTCCTCTTGTTCCACGTGCCAGTCGATCGAGCCCTGAGATATTTGAAAGTAGGCGCGGTCATCTGTTGATAGGGTTTGGTATTGTTGTGGTGTACCATAGGAGACTGGACGTAAACCTTGGGTTTGTAACCAATTCCGATTAATTAACAGACCATCGGGACAAAAATCCCACCGTTGGAGATGCGGACGGTAAACATGATTTGCTGACCATTGAGTGATTGGTAATCGCGTAAAGCATGTCATAGGCATTTTCCCGCGAATTGTTTTACTTCCACCGGTCAAAATTTCAGATTCAATGATCCGACGTAAAGTGTTTAGGGCCGAGTGGTTTGATTGTGGAAGTTCATCGAACAATTGATTGATCCAATGCTGGCGTGTTTCATCGGGCCAAGGGCCATCACAACCACGGGTCCAGTGGCCAACATAGTTTTTGCAGATGAACCAATCAGGTAAAGTAATAATTCGAGTGGGATAGGATACCTTGGGTTTGGTCGCAAGTGGGGATTTGACTTGCAAATAGCGAACGTTGGCGGTTGGTTTGTTAGATAGTAGAGATCTTAGTGAGCTGTTATTTCGGAGTTGTAGCACATCGATGATACTGGCGCTGGCGATTAGTATTCGGTCACGGAGAGCGGGCTGAATCGATGAATTATTTCTGCCCGCATTAGTACTTGTGTTGATGTCGGGGCCTACCAAAACATCATAGGGTGCTGATAATTTGGATTGGGGGTTGTTGATGATTGCGGCCCATTCAGTGGGGTTGGAATAGCAATGTATGGTACCTAGGATAAAAGTTAATTTCTGTTGTCGTGTTTGGATGAATTCGTGAGCCGTTGTTTGCGGTATTGTCAGGATTAGTTGTGTTTGATGAAAAGCTTGTTTGAGACATTCGTTGAGGGCCGCAAACCATGGCAGTTGGTCATAGAGCGGGTGCCGGAGGCGTGACGAGATAATCGCTCGAGATTGTAGGCGCGGTAGTTCGCTATGATAGAGATATGGGCGTTTACCAAGTGCAATTTCCATGGCTGGTGCGAACCATGGTGGTGGATCAAAGCTAGTGTTGTACGGTTGTTGGGTAATCGGAAGCATCGTATTTTCCCTAATTGCTAGTACGATAGAATCGCAAGCAATGGGTGGGGAATAGTATTTTAAGCGTGCCCAGTGGTAGAGGATAGATTGACTGGTGATTAGGTGTCACAGCGAATGACAAAGCTTTGCAAATCTATACGATCCAGTGTTGAAACCAATTTTCGAGCATCAGCAGCGACCACAGTCGTTGGCTGTGGTCAGCCTTGCCAGATTGGTGAGCACTGAGCATGGTGTCTATTTGCTTGCGTTGAACCCAATCGTGGCACCGAGCGTTACCCGCAAGAAGTGTGTCACGAGTTTGGTCGCGCAGTTCATTACGAAACCAATGATCGAGTGGCACGCCAAATCCCATTTTAGGGCGGTGCCAAATGTTCTTGGGTAACAAATCTCCAAATGTGTCTTGCAGAATCTGTTTGCCTTTGCCGTGTCGCATCTTCATGGAAGTCGGAATACTTGCTGTAAATTCTACAAGTTGATGATCCAAAAACGGCTGTCGACATTCTAGTGAATTCGCCATCGTAGCGATGTCAACTTTGGTATTTAAATCACACGGTAAGTAGGTCAGCAAATCAGCCGTGCAGGCAGCGGCGACGGCATCCCGTTTCCCTGCTTGGTTCCAAGCCGCACTCAAGAGCAATGCAGGATCATGATCCCCCTGATCCGCTAACTGTTCGCAAAAAGAATCTGTGTAATAATTCAGCCGTTGTTGGTAGGGGAAAATATTAATCCAATCCAAATAGCGATGCACGGGAGAAAATCCAATTGGGTTCAAAAACCGGTGCAGTCGCCGCAAACGTGACTTATAACGCGAACTACTAGGTAATAGTCGATGTAATCCTAAACGTAATAGAGCTTTAATTGGTGGTATTCGATCGATCTTATTAGCCAATGCAATCGCTCGATATCGTGGATATCCTGCAAATAACTCATCCCCGCCGTCCCCTGAGAGCGCTACGGTGACATGCTCACGAGTCAACTGTGATAAATACCATGTGGGAATTGCGCTGCTATCGGCAAATGGTTCGTCATAATGACTGCTTAGTGAGGGCAGGATATTTACCGCATCGGGTTCAACGGTGAATTCATGGTGCTCGGTGCCAATATATTCTGCGACCTGGCGAGCATATTTACTCTCATCATATTCTTTGACTGGAAAACCAATGGAAAACGTTTGAATCTTTGATGGGTTTTGCGTAATCTTCTGATATTGATTCATCAACGCAACAATTAACGATGAATCCACTCCACCGCTGAGAAAAGCACCTAAAGGCACTTCGCTTTCCATCCGAGAATGGACACTGGTCGTAAGTAGTGCGAGTAATTTTGTTTTTGTGTCGCTTAGAGAAAAATCGTGGACACACTCGAAATCGGGATTCCAGTAACGGTGCGTATGCAATTTTCCACCTTCAAAAATGGCATAATGACCAGGCGCAAGTTTATCAATCGATTGAAATATTGACCGTGGATGGGGAACATATTGGTAGACCAAAAAATCGTCAAGCGCCCGAGGATTCATCTCACGTTTGACAAGACCGCTCGCCAGAATGCTCTTCAACTCACTACCAAATATGACTTGCTCGCCACTTGGGTGGTAATGGTAGTAGAGTGGTTTTTGGCCAAGGCGATCACGGGCTAGCATCAACCGTTGATTATTGGAGTCCCAAATCGCGAAAGCAAACATCCCATTTAGGTGGTCGAGCAAGTCAACGCCATATTGTTCATATAGATGGACAATGGTTTCAGAGTCGCACTGGGAACGAAAGTTGTGCCCTTGCTGGATAAGCTGTTGGCGAAGTTCGATGTGATTATAAATCTCACCATTGAAAACTAACCAAATAGATTTATCTTCATTACATACCGGTTGTTGACCTTGTTCGATATCGATGATTGCTAATCGGCGAAAACCTAAGGCTACGCCAAGATTACTTGAGTTCGTGGAACTTGGTTCGCAAGTGGGAAGATGCAGTCCGATTTCATCTGGGCCTCGGTGCTGCAAGGCGAATGTCATATCATTCAATTGATCCTGAGTAATAGCTCGGGATGGATCAGACCAAACGCTACCTGTTATTCCGCACATCAGCTACTCTGCATGCTAAAGAAAAAAACAAAAGACACTCTATATGTATCGCACTGTACGTGGCGACAGTTCACTAATGAATATAAGAGGATCAAAGATATTTAGCTGTTTAGTATTGAATTGAATCTATTTTGATACAGTATTACTTGCTGTTGTTGTTTATGGGTGGTTTTAGATTGGGTGGCCGGATTGACACACTCCGCGGTATTCAGTGCGAAAAGCAGCTGTTTTGCGAGACTGCCGGCATCTGGTCCGCCTAACCGCATACCATCGTATTTTCCAAGATTTGCCAATTCCATATGACAAATGCTATGCGTTGCAATATTGGCTACGCCAAACGCATTGGCAAGTGGGATGCCAATGCTTTGACCAATGTGACCTCCAGGTGTCAATATGCAATCAAGTTGTTGTAATACTTGTGACGAAAGATGCCAAGGAGACAAAAAATGCACGTAGTCTCTCTGCCACATGTGGTCACGATAGCGTTGCAGTATTTCACGTTGTGGCCCATCACCGATGAGTACGACATGTACGTCAGTTCTAACCTTTTGCAGGATATCGACAATCCAGGTTGCTTCTTTAAGTCTAAAATGGGGTTTGAATTCCCCAAGGCAACCAATTAATTGTGTAGAAGAATCCAAACATAAATGTTCTCTTAAGTTTAAACCATCGCTATTGCTTAACGTCGGTAATATAAACTGCGGGGTGATCTGGTGGATATCAGCGATATTAGAAACTTGTTGCCTTAGCTGAGAAGCTAACGTTGTCGATGACGCCACAACGTATTGGGCGTGCTGTAGCAATTTTTTGCCCATATATGTTGGGAACCGTAATTCACGGAAACTTGGTAGAGTTAGAGCGACAATTCTACGAGATTGTTTTTGCAACATTAATGCGGCTTGAAAGTTGGTGAATTGCATTGGATCCCAATAGACGGTTATTGGCGCAGCGAATAGGGCACGCTTTTTCCAGAGACTCCAAATACTACCCGACGTTGATTTATTGTCGATGACGGTTAGTTTGACATGGTCACCGAGCCATGTTTGTAGCTGGGTGGTGGACGTGGTGCCGATTTGGTTGAGGCACAACAACCGGTGCGTAGATGTGCTATTGGCTGCGAGTGTGCGGATTTGCATGATGGCATCCACAGCCGTGTCGCTCGATACAATGTGTAGCACATCACTGGTCATCGATTAACTTTCACAAGAGTTTGTAACGGCTTGAGCGAGTAGATCAAGGTGTGCTTGGGCCATACCGGTGAGTGAGAACTGGGTTGCGACTCGTGATTCGGCTGCGTCAACTTGTTGCTGATTGTTAGTGGTAAACGCCTCGTAAATCGCAGCGGCTAGTGATACTACTTCCCGTGCTGGAATGAGTCGCCCGTGCGTTCCATGGACAATGAGCTGTCGATTGCCGACGATGTCACTAGCAATCACTGGTAAACGACGAGCCATTGCTTCTAATAGCGATAGGGAAAGCCCTTCGTTGTAAGAAGGTAATATGAAGGCGTCTGCGGCAGCAAGAAAATCTTCGACGTCGTCAAATGTACCTGGCATAACAACTCTACCGACCAAATCTAGATCGCGAATTTTTTCGAATAGTCGGTCTCGGTCGGGGCCTTCGCCAACGAGCCACAATTGGCTATTGGGGATTCGCGCAGCGACTGACTGCCAAGCGGATATTAACTCAAATAACCCTTTCTTATGTGTGAGCCTTCCCGTAAATAAGGCAATTTTAGTATCGGGGTCAGAGCTAAGGTCATGATTGATTTCACGAAGTCGTTGACGTATGGTAGTTTTATCAACGACACAACCCAACCCAACAGTCACACCGTTGGGTATATGGTGTAAAGTGCTAGGCTTAAAGCCAGCTTCTAATGCTTCGTCGTAGGTAGCTTTACTAGGTGTGATAATTGCGGCGGCTTGTTGACAGCGGCGGCGAATGCGTTTTCCAAATCTGGCGGATTCATGCCATGCACAATCGCCGGTTTCACCCCCGCCTTCAATTCGTAGCATGACAGGATGGGCGGTTTTTTTATAAGCCCCCAGAGCAGAATAGGCTGAGTGTTTCAACATAGAAACTAAGACAGCGTCGTATTGTGATACATTGTGTCTGAGCCACCGCGATAACGCGTCCATATATGTGTAAGTGCCCCAACCTCGTTGAGCAGGATTAGGTAGCCGTTGCACGGCAACTTCTCGGTGTTCAATTTGTAGGGGCCACGTGGTATCCCATTGAGCTGTCAGAATGGTAGGCTGAGCCCCAAGTCTTTTGAATTCACAAGCGAGGTTCGCCATAACCATTTCTCCGCCACCTACGAGTGGCCAAAAACGGCGAGTGATCATAGCAATCCTTAGTCCGGACATAATGGGTGTGGTCTGTTTAAAGGTGTCGTGGAATGGTTGGACGTATTTAAATCTGTTGTTAAGTCTATACGGATGGGGTGAGGACCTAGTTGATTTCGTGTTCCTCTAAGATGGCGACATACGGTAAGTTACGATAGAGATCTTGATAGTCTAATCCGTAACCAACGACAAATTCATCCGGGATTTCAAAACCAACAAAATCAACATTTAGTTCAATTTCTTGCCGCCCATTTTTTTGTAATAGTACTGCGGTGTAGACAGCAGCAGGTTGAAGTGTTTGGATATGCTTACGGACCTCGTTCAATGTATGCCCAGTATCAAAAATGTCATCGACGATTAATACGTGCTGGTCTTTGAGGTTGGGCAAGAGGTGTGTGTCAAGTGTTAATTGATCGCGTACGGTATTGCCGTTATAACTGCTTGCAGACAAGGCACCTAATCGCATTGGCATTTCTAGGTGTCGAATTAAATCCGCCACGAGTATAATACTGCCTGTCAATACACAGATGACGGTAAGAGGGGTTGATCCGAGTTGCTTATTTATGTCTGCCGACATGCTGGTGATACCAGATTTAAGTTCGGCTTGGCTGATCAGTGTTTTCACAGATACTTTTCCTTGGAATAATTCCGCCCATTGTACTGTTTTAGTAAGATCAATTAAACTTCATTGTCCATCTTTGTTTAGCATTGTTCACCAGCGATTGCGACGGGTCGTATTTCAATGCGATTCATTGTCGGTGAGATTGAAAAGGTAAGTTAAAGGTAACACGTGCATGTGGTCAAATATTGAAGTACAAGGTCATCAATGCGAGGTGTTTGAACCGGCAACGGCAACCGCCGATGGCCCCGTGGTCATTTATTTACATGGTGTGCACTTGGGTCGCTTGCAAGACAAGCCTGTTTTTACAGAGCAGTTTGAGAAGCATGGTTTACGAGTCATTGGTCCGCGCACTCAGCGGAGTTGGTGGACAGATGTGATCTGCGAGGAATTTGATCTCGAGATCACGGCTGAACAATACTTATTGGCGCATATATTGCCTTTTATTAAGCAGCGGTGGGGCCACGATGGTCAAGAGACTGCCTTGATGGGTACCAGTATGGGTGGCCAAGGTGCTTTGAGATTTGCCTATAAGTACCCTGATATATTTCCTATCGTGGCAGCGATATCACCAGCGATCGATTATCATTTGCGGATGAAACGAGGGGAAGACGAGACTTTGCCAGGTATGTATGCTGATCCAGAAGCTGCTCGACAAGACACGGCGTTGTTACATATTCACCCGTTAAATTGGCCACGGCATCAGTTCCTATGCTGTGATCCGACAGATCGTGATTGGTTCGCAGGCGTGGATCGGATGCAGATGAAACTGTATTCGCTTGGAGTGCCACATGAACACGATTTTGATACGGTGGCGGGTGGGCATGGTGGAGATTATTATAATGCGCAAGCAGCTAAGGTTGTAGAATTTATTGTGCTACGATTAGAACAAGAGCGACAACGTGTTATTTGATTAGCCGGTTGTGAGATCGGCATAGTTGTTAGTTTTGTACAAAATCCGCTCATTAGAAATTGCGCCCTGTGTGACCATGTTTTTCTCTATTGTCCTGCGTCAAGGATATTAGGTGCATAGACGTCGACGGTACCTGTTTCTAGGGAATAAATTATCTTGCGAGCAGCAACATTGGGTACTGGTGACTTGTTGCGATTAATCCATAATTTGGCTTCACCGCGGCCACCTTCCATGATTAGGTTGTTCTTGGATTGCGAATATGTAACTCGATGAGCGAGGCCGACATATTGTTGTGATTCAATATACGTGTTTCCAATTGCACTTAATACGATCGAGGGCGTGGAATTGGGCGAGATATTTGCGATGGACAATTGATCACAGTTCAATTCGATCTCTTGTACACCAATTCCCGTGGCTGCATTGGGGTCGAGCTTTACGTTCCAATTATCGACGGTGCCAAATAACGATTCGACGTTGCCACTAAAAGTTAAATGTTGCTGTGTTATGTTTCCAGCCACACTTTTTTTGAATGTGACATACAAGCTCTGTAACGCACTAGTCGTATTGGATTCTAATGTCGTGCCGAGCGCCTTACCACTATTTCTAAATGTTGAGCGAATCCAGCCTCGACCATTAGATTTTATCTCTCCGGTTTTAGGGTAAAAACTGAGATTGTTCGCTTGTATCTGATGAATCGCTTGTTGCAACTTATTTGCGTCGAGTACTCGGTTAGATATTGCAACGTTATTGCCGCAACTGAGCATGTGCAACTCGACGGGTGTTTTTCTCTCGGGTGAACTAAAATCGACTCGTTTTGACAAGTGCCCACGAAGAACACCACAATCTAATGTTAAGTCAAACGTTGTTTTTTCGTCAGTAGCAAATTGACCTCTAGTTTTTACATTGCCAAAGAGCTCAATTTGCGAACCATCAAAAGCCATTTGCTCTTGCCATGATATGCTGCGAGTTTGTGATGTTGTGGCGGTATCAAGTGGGCTAAATGCAATTTCACCTGCTCCCTTGATCCACATGAGGTTCTGTCGTTGATTGAGGCTGATTTGATTTCCACTAATTTGAAATTCCTCAAAGGCGATCCATGCCGGTTGGCCACGATCGGAATTTCCCATAAGTGCCATTTCAAATAATCCAGCAAGGTCTCTTTTTAAGCTGACACTATTCCCATGTAACACGAAGGGAGATCGTGCACCGGGTGAATTTGAAATTTGACGTAGTACTAATTTGTCCTTAATTAAGGCTTCCTGCAAAATGTGTTTGCCGTCTTTTTGTGCTAATTGAATTTGAATCAAATCACCGCGTACAATATATTTAAGCCCTGTTTTCTCGGTGTCATTGTTGTCATTGTTGTTATTGGTTGGCAGACTGGGTGCGGGCAATGCCAAAGAATTTCCCGCGGCAGGTATTTTCTTGCGTAGCCATACCTCGGCACGCTGCGTATCGGCTCGTAACTCAACGGTGTCTAGTAATACATCTCCCGACGCTAATATTCTAACAGGTGTAATTTGTCTGTTAGTCGTTTGGCTGCTTACTTGATTTGAAGACCCCAGCGATTCTTCTAGCCAAATGTGGATGCGATCGCTTGCAATTTCACCGACGCCGGAGAGGCTGATCTCGGCTTTACCTTCTAATGACAACAAATGTTCCTGTTCGAGTTTTTCCAGGGTGCAATTACGATTCCAAGACACTGTGATTGCATTTTTAGTGGAATTTAGCTCTGTGGAATTAAAGGAACCAGCACCCTTGGCGACAAATGCTCCTAATTGCTTAGGGTCGGAAGCCATTTGATACTGAAATCGGGCCACTTCAAATCGATGATTACCAATGTTGACTGTACTTTGCTGGGAATCTTCGATGGAAAATGTTCCCTCCACCATGTCAAAAGATACCGTCTGTCCACGGATGGTTAATTGTTGCTCAGGAGATTCGATTAAAAGTGGATTGCCAGTTGCCGTTAAGCTTTGAAAGGAAAAGACGTCAGATGATTGTAGTGCCGAGGGAATGGAAGGGTCGAGCGGAATCTGGTTAGGCATTGCAAATGCTAGCTCTAATCGTTCACACTGTAAGCGATCGTCGCTCTGATCGGGCCGTGAGACAATCATGTCGACTTGATCTTCCAAAGTTATTAGTGAATTGGAAAAGTCGATCCGTAAAGGGCCCTGACAATGGATTGACATTTGTCCTGGATTGAATTCACTATTAGCGGAATGGTTTTTAGCAAAGAGATTTTGGTCAATCGCTAAGCGTACAAAATCAACGTCGATGAGCTCAATGGAATCTATTTGTGATACAGGGCTAATACTCTCACTCGCTATACGCGAGGGTTCTACTTCTTTTAGATTAATGACTAGGTCGCGACCTTGACCTTCATGATCCCCATATTGGAAATGAACGTCGTGGGTCGTCCAGATTTGATTTTGTTCAAATTGGATATTGCGAGTCTCAATTCGAAAAGCATCATTAGCATTGGGTTGCGATTCTCTACTATGGATTAAAACATCACCGATCAAACGGCCAGTGGGAATGGTATCTGTAGCATTAGAATCATTAAGAATGCTAGCAGAAATGACAGCGCCATTAACGGCGTTTAGAGTTATGATCCGCGGCGCATCGATTGTTGTGGTTGGATTATCATCTGGTTTTAGTTCTATCGTGGAATCTAGGCCGTCTTGGAAAATAACATAAGTACAGGGTTTGATAATAAACTCATCGTCATTGCGATGGTATTCTTGGAAAAGTAGAATTCCATTGCGAGTTTCAATCGCTTTTGGCTGCTGAAGCTGCCAAGCGTTTGGTGGAAATAGTGTCTTGAGGGTTTGCCGATGATCGGAGGCGGTCGTCTGCCAAAATTCATTGTCTTCGCTGATCTCTAGCGTGTGATAAGTAGGCTCGATGGTTGAGGCAAATGTAAATGCATAAGTACAATAGGCAATCGAAACGCCAACAAGGCAAGCAAAGGTACCAATAAAACGACGGATCATCTTTGGTCCTCCGTTAGGTGGCATGGATAGTATTGCTCAACGAGCCCTTGCCAACGGTCGGTTTTACGCAGAATCATTTCGATTAGCTCGCGAACAGCCCCGAATCCACCGCCGGTTTGGGTTACGAAATCAGCTTCGGCAAGTACTTCCGGTGCAGCGTCAGCAACAGCCACTCCTAATCCAACAGCAGCAATGACTGGCATATCTGTTAAGTCATCACCGATGAAACATACTTGATCTAGATTCAGATGTAGACTTTTTATTAGTTCAATCGCAGTAGGCAATTTGTCCTCAAATCCTTGCCGAACAATATCTATTCCAAGTTCCTGACAGCGGACTTTGACAATATGAGAAGTTCGAGCTGTTAATACACCAAATTGAAAACCAGCGCGTTGCCACATTTTTATTCCTAATCCATCGCGGATATGAAATTGTTTTGTTTCAATCCCTGCATTGTCGAAACCAATAGCGCCATTAGTCAAAACACCGTCTACATCGGATAAAATTAGTTTGATGTTCTCTATCGTGGTGCTAGACATTATGGTTCGCTAGAATTATCCGAGGTTGATATTTTAATTACGGTTGCATTTTCGGTTGTGGGCTTTGTTGGATAAAAGGAAACGGTGTCTGTGATATCGACTAATCCAACGGGTTCGTCCGCATTATTGGTGACAGGTAACTCGCTAATGCGTTTGTCCCTGAATATTTCCACAGCATCCGCTAACATTTTTGTATCGGAGATGGTAATTGGATTGGCTGTCATGTAATTACCAATCGGAGTATCGAAATTCGCTTCGTTGCTTTGTTCAAGTATTCGCGCTAAATCACTGTCGGTAAATAGACCTGTTAACGCTCCAATATGGTCAATGAGCATAATTGCGCCCGTTCGCCGCCCAGGCATGCTACTCGCCACAAATACATCTCGGATGGTTTGATGTTGGTGTGCTACTCGGCATTCCGCTAGCGGTCGCATTACCTCACGGACACTCGTAAGTTTACGGCCTAACGACCCACCTGGATGGAATTGAGCGAAATCATTTGCGGTGAATTGTTGAAGTTCACTCACGACTAGAGCTAAGGCATCTCCAATGGCCAACATGGCAGTGGTGCTAGTGCTTGGTGCGAGCTGTAGCGACCCCGCTTCATGCAAAATTCCTAATGGTAGAACGATATTGGATTGTCGAGCTAACGTATTGTTAAGACTTGATGTGATGGCAATACGAGGAATTTCTAGCGACGTTAATTTGGAGAGCAGGCGAGTGATCTCTTCTGTTTCACCACTGTACGAGAGCAGCAGGATGGTATCGTTTTTTTGGATACGGCCCAGGTCCCCATGAATCGCTTCACTCGGATGCAGGAAATGAGCGGGAGTTCCAGTTGAAGCAAACGTTGCGACAAGTTTTTGGCCGATGAGCCCTGCTTTGCCGATGCCAATAATAATCAAGCTGCCTGTCGTTTGGGAAATTGCTGTAACGGCATCACAAAACTGCTCTGGCAGATTGTTTCCTAAATGGGTTAGCGCAGACGCTTCACGAAGAATAACTTCTTGGGCAAGTCGTATTTGTTCAAAGGTGTTCAGCTGTTTTGTTGGTGTCACTGAAACACGTACGGGAGTACTCATCGAAACATCGTTCCTTACAGTTTTATTGCGCAGCAGAAACTCCTCGTTTGAAATTGTCAAACTGCGTAGAAATTTTACCGCAGAAAGTGATTTGGGAGCAATGCTGTTATCAAACGGCTATATTGGTTGCGCAGCAGTGAGTAGACTTGGTCTACTAGGGAACGCAAATGATGGTCGTGCTTAGACGTTAATCTATAGCGTCACTCGAAGCTTTTCAGCGTTGCCAGCTTGGCCGAAAGCGACCATGCGAGAAACGCAAACCTGTTTCATGGCTTCACGAGCTGGCTTGAGGTAAGCTCGCGGGTCAAACTCTGCTTGGTTCTCAGTGAGTACCTTACGGATTGCTCCGGTCATTGCCAGACGATTGTCGGTGTCGACATTGATTTTTCTAACACCGGAACGAATACCACGTTGAATTTCTTCGACAGGAACACCGTAGGTTTGCTTCATGTTCCCACCAAACTCGTTGATAACATCTTGTAGTTCTTGTGGTACGGAAGAACTACCATGCATCACAAGGTGTGTGTTTGGAAGGCGCGCGTGGATGGCGTCGATGCGATCCATCGCAAGCACTTCACCGTCAGGCTTACTAGTGAATTTATAAGCACCGTGACTTGTGCCAATAGCAACGGCTAAGGCATCAACACCGGTCGCAGCAACGAATTGTTCCGCTTCCTCGGGATCGGTGAGCAGTTGTTCTCGCGATAAAACGCCCTCAGCACCATGCCCGTCTTCCTGATCACCCATGCCTGTTTCTAGTGAACCTAAACATCCCAATTCACCTTCGACCGAAACACCTTGTGCGTGTGCTAGATCAACGACTTGCTTGGTCACGTCCACGTTATATTCGTAATTCGCAGGCGTCTTTCCGTCAGCTTCTAATGATCCATCCATCATGACAGATGTAAAACCGTTCTCCATGGCACTGACACACGTATCGACGTTGTTACCGTGGTCTTGGTGCATGACGACAGGAATATGTGGATAAAGTTCAACAGCCGCTAGCATCAGGTGACGTAAGTATGCATCTTGCGAATATCCACGAGCGCCGCGTGATGCCTGTACGATAACTGGAGAATCGGTCTCTTGGGCAGCTTCCATGATGGCTTGGATTTGTTCCATGTTGTTTACGTTAAATGCAGCAACGCCATAATCATTTTCAGCTGCGTGATCCAAAATGACACGTAGGGGAACCAAAGCCATGTGTTTACTCCTTGAGAGCGATTAGGTGAGAAAATTTGTAACGATAGCGGAGAATGATCTACTGTCCATCATCTCTTTTCGCGCGAGTTTGTTTATTAATCATTATTATTGGACAATCGAATATCCTCAAGCGGGTGAAACGTAAGATTGTGGGGTTACTCGAAAAGTAACCATTAGGTGTTATTCGAGTGGGGTTTCATTCGGCGCGAAAAGATCGTCGTATTGAGTGTGCACTAAACGCATTAATAGCAAGTGATTAGTTTTTTCGTCGTCATCGTTAATCACAAAAAATTGCCGACCCAAACCTTTGTTATGAGCATCGGCACTGAGCAGCAAAGATTCGCCCGGAGATATCATCGCTTCAATTGGAACTGTGTCATATTGCTTTACCGCACGCTGTGTTTTTAGGAGCCAAGCCCCATCTTGCCCAGTGAATTCAGCCCGCGGGTCTCCGTGGTGGATTTGTGGGGTCAATTCGATTCTAACGCGACCATCGCCTTGAGGGTACGTTTTGATTTGAAATTGGCATTGAGCCTGATTGAATCGTTCTGCCGCTGCGTATTGGGAATCGGAAGTAATCACTGTAATGTTTTCTTTAACCGATTTGCTCATTACAATTTGACCGGCTTGACCCGCTCTAAATTGAAGACGTTGATTGCGGTTTTCTAGGTTTAGCTTTAAACCGCCAGTCATCGCCTCCAGGTCGACGGTGTTGGCGTCACCGTTGATGAGTTCGTTAAGGGAATCGGGTAGTGACCCTGCGATTAATCCACAGCGGATTCCATTTTGTGAGAGCCGTTTTCGGATGTCTGCAGATAAATGCGTTTCGTCGACATCTGGCCAAAACGTGGAATCGCTTCCGTTTGTATTGGATGGAACACGTATGAATGCAACTTCGAGGATAACAGCGTCAGGGGCCAACTGCGGAGCGGAGAGTGCTGTTTTATTGACTTCATCGTCAAGCGACCATTGTGGCGTGATGATGGACTGGCATCCGACTGAACCGACCGAGATGGCTAAAATAACGAGGATATTGGTGATGCAACAGGGTGAAATCACTGGTATTATTTGTTTGAAGTTAAAGAGGCTTTAAGAAATGTCTGTGAGATGGATTTTATGAAGTCCAAAATGAGTTTCACAGAATACTCTTTTTCAATGTCCAAAATCAATATCAGTCCCCATGACGTTGCGTTAATACCAACATGAGTGTGCCTGCCACAAATGACATCTAATCAACCAACGCCTTACTCTCCAAAGGAACCAGCTAAATCGCGTAATCAACTTACGGGAGAAATTGTGCCAGCTGGATTTGATTTTACCGGAAACATATGGCGGTTATGCGTTGATATCACTCAACGGCATGAACGTATGACCCACATTAACATGGATTTTGTTGCCGTCGCCTTTTCACAAACTCGAAAAGGGGTTCGCCATGGTGTGCATGCAACGCTAACGCCAATGCGATTTGAAAACGGTGCTCGCGAGGGTATTCGAAACGGGAGACGGTATGGGGCGCAACGGTTGTTCGACTATCAAGGTCGAGAAATGCTGTATATTCTCAAGTTCTACTTGCCCCGGTTTCAAAATGAGCCATTTCTCGAAAAACTAACGACGGTGTTTCATGAGTTGTGGCATATTAATGCAGATTTTAATGGAGATTTACGCCGATTTGAGGGTCGCTGTTATATCCATTCAGCGTCTGAAAAAGAATATGATCAGCAGATGCGACAGTTTGCCCAGCAGTGGTTAGAACAAAATCCCCCAGCAGAATTGTTCAAATTCTTGCAGGGTGACTTTAAGCAATTGGAAACGCGGCATGGACGCATTGTGGGCATGAAAATCCCACAACCCAAATTGCTACCTAAAGCAGCTCGGGTCTATTAGATTAAAAGACCCCATCCGACTAGTCTTCTTCGGCAGGTGCTTCTTCTTCAGCAGGTGCTTCTTCTTCAGCAGGTG
>Ga0315316_10000545_pt1 | contig 25174 bp, 14 predicted proteins | sample M160m3416metaG_FD_203702 | JGI IMG/M metagenome (GOLD analysis project Ga0315316, IMG submission 203702) | Ammonia-oxidizing marine archaeal communities from Monterey Bay, California, United States - M1 60m 3416 | ecosystem: Environmental > Aquatic > Marine > Intertidal zone | place: USA... | reverse complement strand
AGCGAACCTAGTCGCAACTGGCGTGTTCGTCGATACGAACACGGCTGGTGTCGCTACCAACGCAACTAACATCGCCAGTAACACGACGAACCTAATTGCCACTGGCGTGTTCGTCGATACGAACACGGCTGGTGTCGCTACTAACGCAGCGAACCTAGTCGCAACTGGCGTGTTTATCGATACAAACACGGCTGGTGTCGCTACCAACGCAACTAACATCGCCAGTAACACGACGAACCTAATTGCCACTGGCGTGTTTATCGATACAAACACGGCTGGTGTCGCAACTAATGTAACAAATATTGCGACCAACGCATCGAACCTAGTCGCAACGGGTACGTATTTGACTTCCGAAATAGCTATCGTTTCCGGTATTGCCGAGGCTCATACGGATTTAAATCCTACCGGTCACGTCATCGATTTGTTAAGCGGTGACTTGATTACAACGGGTCAAACGTTAACGAATCTAATAGCGTCAACGGGAACTACGAACGCGGCGGGTATCGTTACCAACGCTACGGACATCGCCAGTAACACGACGAACCTGATCGCAACCGGTGCGTTTGTCGATACGAACACGGCTGGTGTCGCTACCAACGTAACGAACCTAATAGCAACGGGTCAATTTCTAACTAACGCACTTCCTGTAGGCGCGAACCCTACCGCGGTAATTTCTGGAGCGGCTACTAACGGTACAGCCACGACTTTCATGCGTAGTGATGCTGCTCCGGCTCTTAAGGATACTGAAGTTACTCCCGGGTCTTACACTTACGCTGCAATAACTGTCAATGCTCAAGGCAGGTTAACTGCGGCATCTAACGGCACGGCTCCCGGCGGAGGAACTGTCACGGGAACGGGTTCGACAAACTATATTTCCAAATGGACTGGAACAAGTGCTCAAGGAGATTCTACGATACAGGATAACGGATCTATAGTTACAGTAGCTAATACTGTTCACATTTACAAAGCGGGGGCGGACAAGCAATTATTGATAAGCGAAGGAACGTCAGGTGGCGGCGCAACCAATGTTCAACTTAACCCTAACGGGGCTTCTTTTTTGAAAGGAGGCAAAGTGGGCATCGGAGCAGATGTCCCTTACTATGATCTGGACGTTAGATTTACTAATAACGATACTAGTTTTAGCGGTGGCAGCAGTGGCAATTGGGGCGGTAATGGATTAAGGTTACAGAACAACAGTACCACGGCGGGGGCTATGTCTTTAATACAATTTAGGACAAGCACTGCTGAATGGTTTATTGGTAATAAATTTATTTCGGGTAACACATCAGATTTTATTTTTGTCCATGAAGATAGCGAAAAAGTTAGATTTAAAACTGATGGCAAAGTCCTCATTAATGATACTGCAACAACCAATAACAACAACGCTCAACTTTATGTTAATGGGCCTGTGTATGGTTCAGAATTTGATTTACCAAGCGGAGGAGCCCTAGATTGGGCGAATGGTGATGCGAGAATTGTAGAGGGTTTAGTTTCTAACTATAGTTTATCATTGCAAAACTACAACGGTGTTTCAGCAATGGTTACTACTATGTTCCTCAAGAGTGACGGCAATGTCGGTATCGGCACTACTGTTCCTTCTGCAAAATTACACATTGAAAGTGATGGATCGCATGACGAAGGGGCAGAGATATTTTTAAAACATGCTAACAACAATAGCACGGATATTGTTTCTACAATACTATTTGGAAATAACGCCGGTGGAGTAGCGATGATTCAAAGTGGGACTACGGGGGCCAACAATACCGGTTACATTTCATTCTTCACAGACAACGCTGGCACATCTTCAGAAAAAGTACGTATTATTGGTGACGGCAATGTCGGCATCGGGGCTGTTGCGCCGGGGGCTAAACTAGAGGTCGCCGGGGGTAATATACGCCTAGCCAACGATCAGTACGTTGAGTGGGGTGGCACAAAAGCGAAGATAGGTGGCAGCAATACGGGTGACTATGTGTTTTTCTCCACGGACAATACTGATCGTATGCGGATTATATCCAACGGCAATGTCGGCATTGGGATTAATGCGCCGGGTTACAAGTTAGAAGTTACAGGTTCTCAAACTGGAGATTGGATTTCCAGAATACACAACACAGCTACTACCAGCACCCCGAGTGGCCTTATAGTTAAAACGGACTATAGTTCTACAACTGCAACAGGTGGATATGTATTAGGATGTGTTGCGGGTAGTGATTATAGATTCGTAGTTCTGAATGATGGCAATGTTGGTGTTGGGGCTCTTACGCCAAATGCAAAATTTGAGGTTCAAGGAACAAACAGGTCAACTGCTTTTTCGGCGTCTAATGGGGCAACATGGCATGATACAATAATTGCAAATCCAAATTCAACCGCAGGTAGTGCTGTTGGAATATTTTTACAAACTAGTGGTTACCATTCTAATGGTGGAACTGGCATTGCGGCGATTGATGCGGGAGGTGACTACTCTGCGCATTTAGTTTTTATTACAAGACCTAATGGTGCTGTAGCTGAGGAGAGAATGAGAATTACTGATGACGGCAAAGTTGGTATAGGGACAACTGATCCGGGTCAATTACTAGAGGTAGGGAACGATGGGAATAGTGATTACGCTTTAATTGGTCCTACTAAAATTGGAGGGGGAATGGGGCATGGTGATTATGCAGGGTTCAGCCATCGCAGTATGGGGGGTACTTCAAACTATTGTCTACTCCAGTATTCTGATGGAAATACTTACCTTAACGCAGCATCAGGAAAAACCGTTCATTTACGAGTCAACAATAGCAACATTTTAAAAGTAGCTGGTAGTTTAGCCACGTTTGATGTAGGTGCCTTATTTAATGGTTATATAGAATTAGATGCGGGCCTAAAAGACAAGGACGGTTCCTTTGGTACTAACGGATATGTACTGACGACTGACGGATCTGGGGATGTTACGTGGGCGGCTTCTCCCGGCGCTGGAAGCGTAGACGGAACCGGTACTGCTGGAAAAATGACCAAATGGTCTGACACCGATACCGTAACGGACTCTTCCTTTTTAAGTGAAAGTGGTACAACTTTAACTAATACCGCTACACTTACTAATTTTAGTACTAGTAGCGCCACAATAACGCTTTCAAATTATGGAAGGTTAGGTGTTGGTACTAATAGCGCAAGTTCTCCTTTTATATCTTACCTAGGAAACGACTCAACTTGGGGTGGAGATAACGCTCTTATAAGAGCATATAACGCAGGTAACCGCGGCGCAAAGGGTCATGCTAGTGGTAGTAATTTATTTAGAGCAGATTTTAGTGATGGCTGTGGGATGATCATAGATAAAGATGGGGGCGTTGGTATTGGAACTGATGAGCCATCATCAGAACTGCAAATCAACGGATCTCATACTGCTGTAGATGAAAACGCGCCATACGGAACTAATAGCGTACATATAAATTTAAAAAATACTTCAGATACTGATGGTAACTTGGCGGGAGTTTTATTTGAGGGGGCCGTCAGTGCTGCATATATGGGGGGAATGTATATGGAGATGGAAAACCATTCTTCATTTTATTCCAAGTTACATTTTGCGACCAGAAACGGAGCCAGTTCGTTTGGCTCAAAAATGACGTTGGATAAGGCGGGTAATGTTGGTATAGGGACTACTACGCCAGCTACAAAACTTGAAGTTAAGTCTGGCAATATCCGGTTAACTGATGCCTATGTAATTGAGTGGGGTGGAACCAAGGCAAGAATCGGTGGAAGCAATTCAGGAGACTTTCTAAAGTTCTACACAGACGACACGGTGCGGATGTATGTTAAGACTGACGGCAACGTTGGAATAGGGACAACTAATCCTTCACGACTGTTGCATGTTAATGGAGGGTCCGATTATAACGCAAGGTTTACCTCAGCGAGTACGAGGTCTGGTATTGTTATAGATAAACCGGGCACTACCACAATTATGGGTAGCGCATTGGTTTTGGCTGATGAGACTTTCAAGTTAGGTACAGCGAGTTATTACCATGTAATCATGACTCAAGCAGGAGTTACTAGTTTACTGTATCAAGGTAGTACTAAAATCGCTACAACATCAGCTGGCGTTACAGTAACAGGAACCTTAACTGAAACTTCAAGTATAACATTGAAAGAAAATGTTGAAACTTATACCCCAAGTTTAGATATAATAAATAAAATCCGCCCGGTAAAATATAATAGAAAGACAAATAAAGATAAAAAAGAAATAGGTTTAATCGCGGAAGAACTTGCGGAACTCTTCCCAGAATTGGTCGAGAAGGACGAAAAAGGTAATCCTTCCAGTGTAAATTATAGTCGAGCAGTGACTGTATTATTGGGCGGCTTTAAAGAGCTGTATAAGGAAATAGAAGAACTAAAGAAAAGAATTTAAATGGCATCACTAGTAACCACAACTGTAACAGGAACGTTAACCACGACTGACGATATCATTTTAACGGGTACTCGTGCGATAAAAAATACAACTTCAGCAGGGATACTCACGATCCAAGGTGGACAATCATGGCCCGGTGGAAAAATCATTTTGGGGGGCGGTAATGCTGCGGGTGGTGATATTAAATTTTATACAGGTTTATCTACAGCTAGTCCAACAGAACGGATGCGGGTCACAGATGCTGGTAAAGTTTTTATTGGCGATACCACTGCTTCCAATGCTCAATTCAGAGTTAAACAAACTACTAATAGTGAATGGGCTGTAAATGTTATTAATCAACAGGCCATTGCTTATGGTCTCTCAATAGATACTTCTTCCTCTGCATCAACTGCTGTTTATAACTTTGCTTGTTATACTCCAGCAGGGACTGGTTTCTTTGTGAAAAATGACGCCAGTGTCGGCATCGGGACTACTGCTCCTTACCGTAATGCTCATATTTACGTCGCTCCTAACTCAGATAATTTTGAAGGCGCGTTACAAACAGGAGGAACTACCGCCTCTTTAGGTGGATATTTTGGATACAACTCTACTAGCTCTGGGCGTCTTAGTATTATAAGTTTAAATAATGCTGGCGGCTCTAATGCTAGAATTTATTTTGGTTTTGGTTTGGATGGGGATGGAAGCCCTACTACAGAGGTAATGACTTTAACTCAAGGGGGCGGGGGCAGCGTCGGCATTGGGACTAATGTCCCTATGGCAAATTGCCACATCCACTACACTAACACTTCCACAGACTTAACCGCCGGTTTCCTAAGTGGGGAAGCGGGGTATGGGTTAAGAGTACTTAATACAAGTACAACAGCTAATAGTTATGGTAATGTGGATTTCCGAGTATCTGACGCTGATGCACGAATAGCTGCCGTATATACAGCTAGTAACTCTATAGACATGCATTTTATTACGGAAGGCAACAGTAACGTAACAAAAATGCTTCTGCAAAATAGCGGTAAACTTTTAATTACTGTTGATAACACCACTCTAGCTACCACGTCTTACCGAAAAGACCTTCAGCTGGACATGAACAATGATAATACTGATGTGGTAGCGGGTAACGCGTTAGCAGGAGGAGGAACTGGCGGAGGGGCTTTAATCCACAATAGAAATGCAACTAATGGTTCTTACGCTAATTTAGATTTTCGAGCTTACGATGCAGATGGGCGAATCGCTGTTAAAAAAACAGGTGCGAATGCTGGCGACTTTTATTTTATACTAGATAATGCAGGTACCGTCGGTGCAAAAATGGTAATAAAAGCTGACGGCAAAGTCGGAATTGGGACAACTAACCCTAGTAATAATTTGGTTGTTTATGCCACTGGTCATCAAGTAAATTTTGTAACTGAAACGGATGACCATTCTGGAATGCGCGTTAAAGGGGCGGCCGCTAAAGATAAATATATACTCTTTAATGATCAATGTAAGATAGGGTATCAGCATAGCACGGCCACCTTGCATTTGTGTCGTTCCGCAGCATTTGGAGATAATCATCTTGTAATAAAGTCTGATGGCAATGTTGGTATCGGGACTGATGCGCCAGCACAGAAACTTCATGTATGGGGTAATGGTAGATTTGGCGGAGAAGTCAGCATCAACGACAAACTTCACATGATCGGTCTACCGTTGAGTTCGAATGGAACCCCAACTTACATCAAGATCAAAACCAAGATACCGTTTGCTTCTGGCTCCGCAGATTTCACGGTTAATATAAAAGGTTTTCAGTATGGTTCAGCTAGAACGGTAGATTTGAAAATCAGTTGGCATTACTACAACTCAACTTTCTACAACCCCTCTATAAGTTCCGCTGGGGGGTGGGTTCCTACCGCCCAGCTCTCGGCAGAGGATGATGGCGGCACCGACATGGTGTGTATCGTTTTGGCGGCGCCCGGCTACTGGCCTAAGATGTATGTAGAGTCCGCCTACTCTGATGCTTATGGAGGTAATGATGCTTATTTTACGGGGTGGACATGGACAGACGCGGCAGCAACAGGGACAGGAGCCAAGTTAGTAGGGTTAACCTATAACAATAAGTTTGGCGCAGTCGTAGCTACAACATTTAGTGGAAACGGAGCTGCTGTGACAAACCTCAACGCTTTAAATCTAACTTCCGGAACAGTTGGTACCTCGAGGCTTGCAAGTAGTGGAACGGCGAGTTCTTCCACCTTCCTACGGGGAGACTATACATGGGCAACTCCCTCTAACACTACCTATTCTGCGGGAACAGGTTTGACTCTTTCATCAACAACCTTCAGTACCAAGCTTGATGAACTAACAGACATGACTGCCGATATCGTAGGTAGTCAGGATGAGCTTATTCTTTTGGATAACGGATCGGATCGCCGCAAACAGATTAATGAGATTAAGTTGGGTCAGTTCAATAACGACCAAGGATGGACTAGTAATGCTGCCCCTAATAATGCTACCATTACTATAGGTACCGGAACGGGTATTACTGGGTCTACTAGTTTTACCCTTAATCAGTCATCCAATCAAACTATTAATTTGGCATGTGATTTGGGTGAGTTCACTGACATGACCGCTGACATCACTACTACTGATGAAGTTATATTATTAGACTCTGGTTCTCAAAGGAGAAAAGCTTTCGGGGAATTGAAATTAAGTAAATTTAATAATGACTCTGGGTGGACAAGTAATTCAGGCGATATAACTGGAGTAACTGCTGGAACAGCTTTGTCAGGAGGAGGTACTAGCGGGGGCGTCACTCTAAATGTAGCGAATCCTTTTTTACTTGGAGACAATACCGACACTTACGGGATTATTGGTAGGGCTAAAGTTGGATACATTGGGCATGGCGATTACGCAGGATTTGCTCATAGAGACGTAGGCACCACAACAAGTTACGCCCTTATACAAGACTCCGTAGGATCTACCTACCTTAACGCAGCAAGTGCTAAGACTATATCTTTTAGGATAAATAACGCTAATGTCATCGCAATGGATGCTACAGCATTGTACTCGTACGCAGACGGCGTGGAAAATCTGGGTAAAAGTGGTAACCGCTGGAATAATGTATACTCTGAAGCTGGAAACTTTTCAGGTACGGTTACTGGCGGAACATTTAGTGGAAGCGGCGCGAGTTTAAATACTTTAAATGCAAGCGAATTAGACTCAGGAACAGTTCCTGCCGCTAGGCTAGGTAACGTCTATGCCGCATCAACCAGCTCTGATGTTTTATCCGTTTCTAATGGTGCAATTGGTGCAGTTGACGCAGGTGCTGACAAGCTAGTATTTTGGGACGAGAGCGCGGGCAAGTTAAAACATTTAAGTTTTTCAAATTTAACAGCTTTACCATAATGGGATTACAGAGTTCAGATTTAATTTTAGTTGAAAGAAGTAACGTTCTCTATAAGGAAACTTATGGCAATAGAGCTAACATTGATTCCTCTGATTTACTTTTAGTAGACCGGGGCGGAACTCTATATAAATGTGCTTACTCAGATTGGCCCAATGCAAATAGTAGTGACTTAATAGCAGTTGAACGAAGCAACGTTCTTTATAAAGAAACTAAATCTAATTGGCCTACTACCAGTAACATAGATATTCATAGCGCAAACCACATGATCACCCTAGGGACGCTACTTTATGGTCAGGGTGACGACTCTACTAACCCTTATAGCGTAGTAGAAGTTCAAATGGAAGTTTCCAGTTCTGCCTCATATGCGGATGGGGATTTATATATAGGATTCCGTAACACTGCCTCAACATCATATTATGGGGACTTACCTATAGCGGCCGTTCAGATTTTACAGTCTGATGGAAGTACTGTTAGAGTAACAGATTGGCATGATTGTACTTGGAATTTTGCGTTAGGTAACACTCAGGCCGGTTATGCGGATTGGTCAACAACAAGGTACGAGGACACTCTAGAGAGTAACCCAGAGGATGCATCAGGGGGTTATTACGGCTGCCCTTCGAACTGCATAGATGATTCAAAGACTAAGTGGCGATTTTCATTTACCGATGATGGAACAGGTTCAGCTCAAGTAGGGGCAGCGAAAGGCATACCCAGCACGTCATATGGTGGCGGCCCAGCATACACAGGGAACCCCTCTACAACTTCTATTCTTCCAGTAGGAACCGCAAATGTTGCGCAAACAAGTGCATCTCATTCCTCTTACAGCACCGATGGTTACCTTTTTGCAGAATGTAGCCAAACTAGTCAGTATGATGTGGTTTGGTTGGCTTTAGCATTTACAGGGAATATTTATAATGGAGACCGCATAAGGATTTGTTATTTTGGAGGAGGAAACGGTCAATCCTCAAGCAATGGTTTGCAGACCTCTAATTCACTTTATCTCCGATTTATAGAAGAGTAATAATTATATGGCATTAAAGAAAACATTTGAAAATCAGGACGGTGGAACATCCAACGGTTATTACCGTGTGCGAGAAGTTAATACGGGCTACGAAAAAGATAAAGATGACCCTATGAACTTAGCAGCAAGTTTTATGGTGGAGCTGTATGATTACGACACTGGAAAAAGAGTAACTGATGAATACAAGCTTTCAGATGAAGAATCCGAGACCGGACGCCTAAACCCCAAAAAGAGGGAGACACGTCCAACTTGGGTACCTGAAGGAGTTGGGGTCTATAGTTTAACGTTAGCTGATATGGAGCCAGTCCAAAATTTGATCATCAAAGCGTACGATCATTTAAAAACTTTAGCAGACTTTAATGGGGCCACAGACTGTTAACGAGTTAAGTTAATATCCTCATCTTTTCGTGACCCACAACCATCTGCGGGTCAATAAAAATTTTAAACCCAGCTTCCCGGGCTAGCTGGCAAAACCCAACATCCTCTGAGCAATAATCTTCCAAGTTCCCGATTTGTTTTTTCATTTGACGAAACCACGGGTATTCTACTTTTTCCAATACCCCTTTTTTCATTAACATGAAACCCATTCCATTGTATTCAACTTCCATTAAACCTTTATGAGGTTTACAATCTTCTTCTTGAAGAAAATAAAACGCTCCGTGTTTTGTGTAATGATCCTGATTCCAATCTTTAACACAGGCGTAGTTACGCCCGTTTTCCATTTTATAAATTCCCGAAACAATATCCTTATCATACGAAATTAATTTTTCAATTTGATCGAAAGAAAAAATAATGTCGGAGTCAATCCACATTATATATTCATAATCTATTTTCCCGCCGAAAGGTTCTTGATGAACGCCTCTTCTTACGTCTGCCCCTAAACATAGGCAACGAGCATAACTAACCATCGAAGAAAATTTATTAGACAGTAGAGGATTGATTCCGTTATTAACACATTTCAAAAGAGTGTCTGTCCAGCACTGTAAAAAGTTACCTGAAAATTCTCTACCCGGAATGGCGAAAATAATATTCTTCATCTGCAAATATTTTAATAGTAAATTAGAATTCCGTCAAACAATAGTGTAATTTAATATAAGTAGTTGCAACTTGAGCTACTGTAAATCAAAGTTGACGACATATATAACTACTTGGCTCATCGCGAGCGAGTAGAGACTCACCCAGTCGGCGGCGATAGTGGCAAAAAAAAACAAAGGGTGAGCCATTTTATTATGCTGACGATCAGCGACATAAATTTTCTCGCAAGGAAAACGAAACTAAGTAAAGAAAAGACCCATCTTCTTTTTGAGGAAAAAGAGGATGGGGATTTAGTTCTTCAGCAATTAGGAAGAAAAAGACTGACACGAAAAGAAGTGCTAGAATTATCATTTCCTCTTTTTGTCAAATTATTGATTAATAAAGAAGCTAAGACGCTCGATCAAAAATATAAAAATTATATTTCTGATTTTTTGGGAGTGTTTTATCCTCAGATAATGATGGCTTCACGCATTAAAACTAAGATTCCTAGGAAGCTTAACGAAGAAAGTGCTCAGTATTTTTTCACATTAGCGAGCTTTTACTCAGAAGAGATAGCGGCTCAAATGTCAGCCCCGCAGCTCCAAAAAGTCTTAAAATACACTATGGATTCTTTTGTTGAGTTCAAAGGGAGAGACTATGTAATAGCTATTTCTGATAGTTATGAGTATATTGAGAAAATCAAAAAAAAATGGATGAGTTAATTTTGAAGGTGTAAGATAATTTGATATGAAAGCACTTTCAGGCAAAAAGACATATTTCACCGCTGGTGCAGCGGTTTTAACGGCTCTCGGCGCATATTTCGCTGGAGAGGTAGATCTAACTATAACAATCCAAAGCTGTTTTGCGGCTCTTATGGTAGTATTCCTTCGTAAAGGGGTCACTTCTGAAGCTGCAAAAACAGATACACCGGCTGAGTAATGGGTTGGCTCTCCTCTATTTTAGCTATTTTAAAATCTTTTTTTAGTTTTTTAGATAAAAAAACCTTGACTGAAGAGGAAAAAGTAGCCAAAACCAAAAGGGAGGAGAAAAAGCAAGTAAAGAATGACTGGAAAGATACTCAAGATGAGATTGATCGCGCCTTTAGTGATGCTAAGTCTCGTCAGCGGTTGCAAGACGACCAAAACTAAAGTAATTTCCATTCCCCGGGTTCCTCAAGATATTGTTCAAAGAATGATGACTCATCCCCAAATTGATAAAGCTTGGGAAGAGGTTCCCGAGTTTACTCGTGATGCCCTAAAAACAATTTCAGATCAAGCTGCACAGCTTGAGTTGGAAAACATAAATAACTGATTATGAAGAACATTATTGTAATGATGACATTGCTGGGACTAGCTACGGCCAGTCTTACAGCAGCAGAGAAGAAGGAAAAGTGGTTTGGCGTGGGTGTTAAACCTGATCCAAATATCACTATTCCATTCTTAGGGGTTAAGGCCCCGTTACCAACGGTGTGCGCTGGGAAGGATGTTTCTGCATCTTTTGACCTTAAGTGCACAAAGAACGGCGTATCTTTTAAACTCCCCTATTTTAAGTTCGATTGGGAATTTCCCGGCGTTTCTGTAGGTAGAGGAGATAAGAAAGTTACTATCGGGAAGAAGTAAATCTTACTTAATTCCTTTGTGAGGGAGCTCTAGACTGAACGGTCTAGGGCTTTCTTTTTTCCATTTTAGTAAAAGAACGTGTAGAATATAGAGTAACAATGGGTAAATTAGAAAGACTCGACATTGATGTATCGATTGATTCCTGTTTTGGAAAGCAGGGAGTTAACTTGATAGACATTTATGAGGAAAAAGAAAATACCCATTCGCCTCAAAAACAAGACGATGAAGTAGTGGCTTTTTCTGCGGCTCTGGTCAAATGCTTTAGGTCTAAGATAAAGGAAAGCGCTGCTAAATTAAGGGTAGACTCTCTCATAGAGACCTATAAAGGAGCTGAAGAAACTTATAACGAAGGAGCAAAATGCAATCTTTCGGTATGGTGCATGGCCAACGTTAATAGATTTTTAAGCGTAGCAGAAGGGAAAAATTTTAATGTATCCGATATGGACCCTTATATTATCGAAGCCACAGAAGAGCTCAAGGATCTTAATTTGGATTTAAGTTTTGAAAGAGTAGATGATCTCTATATCGAAACCCGTAAAGAGTCTGTTAAGAATACTATAGACTCAAGGCTTCAAAGAGAATTTTAATATGAAAAATCACAAATATACAACCACATTTAGTTCCGTTGTTAAGCCGGTGGTTTCAGAGGACAAAGATAAATATTTGGCACTAGCTTCTATGGTAGAGTTAGAGAAGTTTCTGCCAGATGTAGATATCGAGAAAAATGTAGACCTCTTACCTGTGGCCTTTAACGCTTTTGTAGCTAATAGAGTTAACAAAAACGGCGATGTTGTAGATACAGATACGGCAGTGGCGATGTATGAGAACTTCGTTAATAAACCTATCAATATCGAACATAATCGGAAATCTATTGTAGGGACCATCTTAACAGCAGGTTTCTCCAGATTCGGTACTGACGAACCTTTAAAGAAGGACGAAGTAAAAGATTTAAAAGAACCTTTCAATGTAACTCTTGGGGGAGTTGTGTGGAAAATCGTAGATGAAGGTTTAGCTAATAAAATCGAAAGCTCTAGTGACCCTACAAGTGAAGACTATATGGGTATAAGCGCAAGTTGGGAATTAGGATTTAGCGATTATAACTTGATCGTTCTCGAAGGAGAAGAAAAGAACATAGAGAACGGTTTAGAAATTAGCGATCCGGACGAAGTCGATAAGCATGCAGATAAGCTTAAAGGTTTTGGCGGGGAAGGTAAATTTGATAACAACTCTAATATTTATAGAAAAGTTGTTAATGATGTAATACCATTAGGGATAGGTCTCACTGAAAATCCAGCTGCGGACGTTCAAGGAGTGTTAACAGAAAATGGCGTTACCGAACAAAAAGCTTTGGCGGAAGAGTCTCTTAAAAAAGAAACCATTTCCCAAAATACAAATAAAACTGTAAAAACAAAGAAAGTAGAAGCTATTATGAAAATAGAAAATCTAACAGAAATCACGGACGAGTCCTTGCAGACTCTGACTGCTTCTGCTATTCATGAGTTTATTCAGGAAAGCCTCAAGAAAGCCTCGGAAGATTATTCTTCTAAGCAGACTGAACAAGAGGAGTCCTTGAACGATGCTCGTGAAAAGCACGAGACACTCTCCAAGGAACACGACTCCTTGAAGACGCAGTTAGAGGATGTAGTGGCTCAATTGGAAAAACTTGAGGCTGAAAAAGCCGACAAGGAAAAGCTAGAAGCGTTTAATCAGCGTATGGCCTCTTTTGACGAGCGATTTAATTTGAACGATGAGGACCGCAAGGTTCTTGCTTCGCAGATTAAAGATCTTGATGAGGAGCAATTTGCTGATTTTGATAACAGCGTTTCAGTTCTTCTTTCATCAAAGGCTCGTACAGATGAAGATGAGGAAACTCCCGCAGAGGAACCGGCCCCGGCCGAGGCCCCGGCAGAAGCTCCCGCTGAAACACCTGCAGAAGAGCCTACACCGGCGGAAGCTAGCGCTTCTGTAGTTCAAGAGGTTGTTGAGCAAGCAGTAGATAATGCGAAGGATGAGATAGTTAACATCCCGACGTCTGCTCCTGCTGAAGAACCTTCTGTCATGGAGAGATATGGCAAAGCTTTTGCCATGGATCAATTTGATATAAATTGTAAGTTCTAAACAAAAAAAAAATAGGAAATAAATTATTATGGCAAACGAAAGACTAAGACCCTTCAGGGATTATAGTGAGCATGATGTTATTAATTTATTCGCTTTCGGCGATGATGCCCAAGCCCTTAACGCTTCTGATGTAGTTTACGCTGGATCAGTTGTTAAAGTTAAGACGGGTTGGACTAATGGCCAAGAAACCGAATTTTTAGGTGACGTTGGTGCGGATTTTAACAATACCGTTTCAGAGCGGTATGGTGTCACAGCTGAAGTCGAATACACCGATGGTGGTGGCGACGAAGCTTCTTTAGGGATTACCCTCTACGATGTTAGAGAGTATGATGAAAACGGCGAAGCATTGAAGTTTAACCCGCGTAAGCAGGCTGAATTACAATGTAGCTTAACTGGTCAAGCAGTACCTGTTGCTACTCGAGGTCTTTTCCTCATGGCGACAGGCGCATTTTCTGGGCCGATGAGCGTCGCTCTCAATATGGACGTTTTCGCTACTGGCGATGGTAAACTTACCACCGTCGGTAATAAGGATACCAACAACAGAATTGGTAGAACTTTGGGTGGTCCCGATGCGGACGGTTCAGTTCTAATTAAGTTCGACTTCACACAAGGTTAATAAAAGGAGAATATAGAAAATGAAATTAAAACTTAAAAATACTCCAGAGCAAGTTGAATTGATTAAGGCTATGGGTTCTAAGAACCCAGACGTTTCTCGTCCAGCAACCGAAGCTTTTGCTGCGTTTATTGGGCCAGTTGTTCAACAGGTTCTGCAGCAGGCTAACACCGCTGCATACATCTATACAGATGTAGAATATGACGAGGATGACAATCCTAGCTACCCGCTTGATCTTTTTTATGATCAAAACGGCAAAGAACCATACACGACTATTTGGCAGCAAACAATGGCAGGAGGTCTTCCTTCTTCTCAGATCGCTGGCAATGCGGAACTCAAGGTTTCTACATACAAGTTGGACAGTGCTATCAGCTTCCTCAAGAAGTATGCACGTAAGAGCCGCTTGGACGTAGTCAGCAAGGGAATCGAGCGTATGGCTAACGAGATCTTGGTTAAACAGGATCGCAACGCATGGGCCGTAGCTCTTAAGGGCTTGGCAGAAGCTAAAGGTAAGTGGGGAACAGGTTCGGCTGGCGATAATGTCGTTAACCAGTCTACTCCGGGCGCTTTTGGTCTTGCTGACTTGAATGCTTTGATGACTAAAATGAAGCGCCTTAACGCTTCTTATGCTGATGGCACTCCGTCAGCTGCATACTCAAAGGGTATCACTGATCTCTTTGTTTCTGCTGAAGTTGTTGAAGATATTCGCGCTATTTCTTACAACCCATACAGCTCTTCGGCTGAGCAGGTTGGTGACGGCGTAAAAGACGAAATGTATCGTTCTGCTGGTTTCGGCAACCTATTCGGAGTTAACATTGTTGACTTGTATGAGTTTGGTAGCGGCCAGAAGTACAACACTCTCTATACATCTACGGTTTGCGGTGGTTCTCTTACCGCCGGTCAGCAGATCATGGTTGGTGTGGATCGTTCTGTTGAAGCCTTTGTACGCCCAGTTGCTCGGAATTCTGAGACTGGTGGTACTTTCACTGCTTTGCCAGATGATCAGTACGCTATGCGTCAAGATAAAGTTGGCTTTTATGGTGGAGTTGAAGAAGGACGTGTTCTTCTTGATGCTCGCGCTGTTGTGGGTCTTCGCAAGGATATTCAGTAATACTCTGACATATATCTTTTACAAAACCCCAGCTCGAAAGGGCTGGGGTTTTTCTATTTTTTGGAAAAAAAGTGTACTTCCTAGTACTATAAAGGTAGATTATGGCAGCAAAAAGAAAAACTTCCGCAAAGGCATCTTCTAAGAAAAAGCTTAAAAACCTTTCTCAAGTACACGGAAAAGAAGAAAAATTTCAACCCACTTCCTTAGATCAAGTATGGGGTGATGATGGCACGAGCACTTACGGCACCCTAAACGATATGGAGTATGGGAAACAAATAGATGATATGAACCTGTCCGACATGCAGGCACATGCCTCAAAGGTAGGAATCATTCCTATTGACAATAGGTCCACTCTAAGGGATCGTCTTGTAAGGGAATTTCGTAAACACGTCGCTAATTACCGAAAACCTATACATCATCAAACTCCTCCACAAGACGTCGACTCGGAAACTTTGAAGATACTTTCCGAAGGAAGGTAATATATTTTTCAAAAAAAACCCTCATATAGTGTAATAAGGCTATATGGCAACGGTTTATGATTTTAGTGCGACTCAAGGATCTCAGTTAAGTGTCCGATTAAATATTAAGGACGCCAGCGGAGACGCCATCAACCTTAGTGGATACGAGGCACGAGGGATAGTAAAATACAGGTATTCAAGCACAAATACCTTAATTGATTTAGATCCTACTATTGTTTCGGGCACAGGAGGAGATGCCTACCAGAGTGGTTTAATTGATGTGTATCTGAGCGGATCTCAAACCTCCGGTCTTCCGGTGGGGGATTTCGTTTATGACATAGAGAAATACCCGACTGGGGGCGCTAATATTGAGGGGGCTGTGGATAAGCTACTAGCTGGAAGTTTTTTTGTATATCCTCAGGTAACCACTTAATACGATGAGCAGCCAGACTGTAGTTGATGTCACTATAAGCGGAACTACTTCAACAGTAGTGGATACCCGCGTTGATGGAGTCACGACGGTAGCTGGTGCGGCTCCCATCACTAATGTAACAGGACAAATCCCGGATATAGGGGTTGTTACTAATTACATAACAGAGAATATAACCCTCACTTCTGATGGGTTTAATCAATTAAGCGGAGGACTTGTTTCTACCGGTCAATACCTCACAGACGAAATAGCCATAGTTTCAGGTATTGCAGGTGGGCAGGATTTAACGGACCTAAGCGGCAACTTAATCACCACGGGGCAGTATTTAACGGATGAAATAGCGATAGTCTCGGGTATTGCTGGTGGGCAGGATTTAACATCCCTAAGTGGTACAGTAAACACTTTAAGCGGGAATCTAATAACTACGGGACAAACACTTCAAGTCCAAATTACTTCAAATGATGGTGACATACAGAATATATTAACTGATGTTTATAATATCACAAACAATCTGATAACCACAGGTCAAACGTTAACTTCTGAGATAGCTATCGTTTCAGGATTGACTACAGGCTCAAGTTCTGACCCTGCTCTAAGCGGCAAAGTGGATACACTAAGCGGCAATCTAATAACAACGGGACAAACACTTTTAAACCATGTCGCTGACGTCAATCAAACGCTTCAAGCACAGATAACAAGCAATGATTCGGATATTGCTGATTTAACAAGTAATTTAATCACTACTGGTCAAACTCTGACTTCTGAGATAACTATAGTCTCTGGTATTGCGGAAAACCATACCGACGTGACAGCTTTGAGCGGTAAGGTAGATGACATCAGCGGAAACCTTATAACAACTGGGCAGACTCTTCAGGCGCAAATCACCAGTAATGATGTTCAGATTTCTACCATTAGTAATAACCTAAGTACTGATATTTCTAATTTGGTAACTACCGGCCAAACCCTCACCTCTGAAATAGCTATAGTTTCTGGAATAGCTACAGGTGGTTCAGCTGAAGACTTCGCTGCCTTGAGCGGCAACTTAATCACGACGGGGCAGACATTACAAAGTCAGATAACAAGTAATGCAGCTGATATCAATACGGTTAGCTCCAACTTAATATCAACGGGGTCTATAGTTGACGACATAAGCGGAAATCTTATAACGACGGGGCAAAATTTAAGTAGCGATATTTCGACCAACGTAGTTAACATTGCCTCAAATGTTAGTAATATATCTTCTCTTTCAACCAATCTTATCACTACCGGTCAAACACTGCAGACTCAAATTACTAGCAACGACTTAGATGTCTCTGATCTGACTAGTAATCTTGTGACTACTGGGCAAACGTTACAAACTCAGATCACCTCCAACGATGGGGATATAACGAATTTAACTTCCAATTTAATTACCACAGGTCAAACACTTACGTCCGAAATAGCCATAGTTTCAGGATTAACAACTGGTTCAAGCTCTGACCCCGATTTAAGTGGAAAAGTAGATACTCTGAGTGGGAATCTTATCACCACTGGTCAAACTCTTACAACTAACATAAACTTGGTTAGTTCTAACTTAGTCTCAACTGGGGCTGTAGTAGATGACATTAGCGGTAATTTAATTACTACTGGCCAAACTCTACAAACTCAAATTACATCTAATGATTCAGATATAGCGACTCTTACAAGTAATTTAATAACTACCGGAAGTGTTATCGACGATGTAAGCGGTAACTTGATCACTACGGGTCAAACACTGCAAACACAAATAACATCAAATGATAACGATATATCTAATATTACAAGTAATCTGGTTACTACGGGTCAAACTCTCCAAACTCAAATCACGAGTAACGACTCGGATATTTCGGCGTTAACATCGAACTTAGTCACCACAGGGCAAACTCTAACATCAGAGATTGCAATAGTTTCGGGGTTAGCTACAGGAGGATCTGAGCAAGACTTTAGAGAGCTAAGCGGTAATCTTATAACTAGTGGACAAACTTTAACCAGTGAGATTGGAATAGTTTCTGGGTTAACCGTTACTAATTCAAACAACTTAGTTTCCACAGGGAGCGCAGTAGATGACATCAGTGGAAATCTTATTACGACAGGCCAGACTCTGCAAACGCAGATAACCAGCAATGATTCTGATATATCAACTCTTACCTCGAACCTTGTTACAACTGGTCAGACTTTAACTACTAATATAAATACTGTTTCGTCGAACCTGATATCAACAGGAAAAGTTGTTGACGACATTAGTGGCAATCTAATAACTACTGGACAGACTCTTCAGGCTCAGATCACTAGTAACGACGGCGACATTACTACTTTAACATCCAACTTAGTCACTACAGGTCAAACATTAACAACTAATATAAATACAGTTGCGACTAACTTGGGTACTAGCGGCCAAACTTTACAAACTCAGATTACCAGCAACGATTCAGATATCTCGACGCTTACAAGTAATTTGGGAACTACAGGCCAGACCTTGCAAACTCAAATCACTTCAAACGATAGTGACATTGCGAGCCTAACAACAAACTTAGGAACAACTGGGCAGACATTACAAACTCAAATTACTAGTAACGACTCTGACATCAGCACACTAGACTCCACTACGGTTAAGCTGACAACTAATCAGAGTATAGCTGGAAATAAAATATTTACCAACGACGTTACAATAAACAACTTAACAGTTACGGGAACTGAAGTTGTTGTTGATGTAGAGAATCTGGCGGTTAAAGATAATATAATTGAAATTAACAGCGGCGAAAGTGGCGCTGGGATCAGCAGAATTTCTGGAGGTATCGTAATTGATCGCGGAACTGCAGCTAATGCAAACATTTTATACAACGATGCTAACGATAGATTTGAACTAAACTTCCCTCTAGCTGTAGAAGGCGAAGTAGTAGCAAGCGCATCAAACTTAATCACAACAGGGCAAACTCTTACTACTAATATCAATACAGTTTCTACAAACTTAGGAACTTCAGGGCAAACTCTACAAACCCAGATTACCAGTAACGATGGCGACATATCAACCCTGACCACTAACTTAGGTACTACCGGTCAAACACTACAGACTCAAATTACTAGCAATGATTCTGATATTTCTACTTTAACTAGTAACCTTGTTACGACAGGCCAGACTTTAACAACCAACATTAATACAGTTTCCACAAACTTAATATCTACAGGAAAAGTTGTAGACGATATCAGCGGAAACTTGATTACGACTGGGCAGACACTACAAACCCAGATTACGTCCAACGATACGGACATTACAAATTTAAGTAGTAATTTAGTTACTACTGGCCAGACACTCACGACAAACATTAATACTGTTGCCAATAATCTCGTGACTACTGGCCAAACTTTAACTTCGGAGATAGCTACTGTCTCTGGATTGATTCCCGCGACTGTTATAGATGGCGGAGGAACTGCGAACAAAGTTCCATTATGGAGTGATGCAAATACAATAGGAGATTCTGTAATATCGCAATCAAGTAGTAAAATAGGTATAGGGACAGCTACCCCTAGTGCTCCTTTACATGTTGCGGTTGATGGTACCGCGGAAATATTATTAGAGCGTACGACTGGCCTTGCCGGGATGCCCTCACAGATAAAAATAAAGTCGGTTGGGTCAGAATGGTCATTAGCTAACAATCTCGCTGGCCCCGGCAGGTTTAGTATTAAGGATGTAACCGATAACCGTCATGTTATGGTGTTTGATGGTGACGGTAATGTTAGCATGGGGACAACCACGCCGTCTTTCACACCGGGCTGGCTGGCAAGCGATAGGACACTACTAATAGCTGGCGCTGGAGGTGGCGGGGTGTTTGTTGAGCGAACTGGCACAACAGCTAGGCGTTGGGGCATCGGTATTAAAACAGACGGGTCATTTGCAGTCTCGGATGACACGGGTAGCACCGCTCCACTTCTCATCTCTACAGCGGGCGTCGCTACGTTCTCAGGAGCGGTAACCGCTAATGCTGGAATAAATATAGATAACATCAATATAGACGGAACAACTATATCTCTATCGTCTTCAAATTTAACACTAGATGTTGCAGGAGATATTATCCTTGATTCTAATACTGCTAATTGGAGATTTAAAGATAATGGCACTGCGGTATTAGAAATCGGTAGAGGTGGCGGTGGTGGTGGCCCATCTTTTTATAGCGCTATTTCAGATGCTGATATGGTATTTAAAGGTAACGATGGTGGTTCAGCTATAACAGCCCTTACCCTTGATATGTCAGCAGGTGGTAATGCGATATTCAATGACCTGATTAAAACAGGCAACATGAGCATTAGTAGCCAAGAGATAGACGTAAGTTCAGGAGATTTAACGCTAGACGCTGCAGGTATCATTAATCTTGATGCTGATGGTGCGTATATTTATCTTAAAGACGCAGGAACCTCTGTTGGACTTTTCAAGTTAACTTCATCAGATTTTTATATAAAGTCTACTGTTTCAGATAAAGATCTAATCTTTCAAGGCAACGATGGCGGCTCAACTGTTACTGCTCTTACTCTTGATATGTCAGAAGCAGGGGCAGCCACATTCAACAGTGCGCTGACGGTTGGTGGTAATGCTACGTTCAGTGGCGTGCTAAATTTAAACAATGGATCAGATAATTGTTTTCGGATTGAAGCTGATGCGGGTAAGGACACTTACATAAATTCATACGGGTCAGGTAATTTTATCCAGTTCAAACAAAATAGTGCAGCAGTACTTTCACTTTATGAAACTTTCCTAGCTATTCCAGATTCAACACAGTTGCGATTTGGTGGAGGCAGCGATTTGCGTTTTTACCATGACGGTAATAATTCGTACATCTGGCAAGTAGGAGTAGGGGCGTTAAATATAAAAAGCAGCGTAACTGATGGAAACATTGTGTTTACGGCTGACCGAGGTGACGGAGGAGGAACCTTTGACTATTTCAGCGTTAATGGAGGCGACACAACCTATGCAGGAGGAGTTACCACGGCATATACAAAATGGCCCGATAACTCAAGAATAGCATTGGGTGGCGGAAAAGACCTTCAGCTTTACCATGATGGTTCCAACTCCCATATAAAAAATACTGGGTCATTATATGTAGCAAGTGAAACTTCTGGTGACTTATATTTAAGGTCAGATGATGATATATTTATTCAGCCTCAAGGTGGCGAGAATGGTATTACGTTAACTGGAAACGGTGCTGTAACTCTTTACTATGACAACGCAATAAAACTAGCCACAAACTCTGGTGGCGTTACAGTAACAGGAACCGCAATTCTTGGTGGAGCTTCTTTTGTAGATAATGCTACGGCTTACTTTGGAACAGGAAACGACCTTAGGATTTACCATGATGGAAATCATAGCTACATAAAAGACGCGGGCACAGGAAGCCTAGTTTTAGCGACCAGCAGGCTGTCCATTAATAATGCGGCTAGTAACGAGGAGATGATTTCGGCTATCCAAAACGGAGCTGTAGAACTGTTTTATGCTAATAGCAAAAAACTAGAAACAACTTCAACTGGCGTAACTGTTACTGGTGCAGGTACATTCAGCACTAGCTTAAAAGCCGCAACAATTTTAGATGCAAGTAATAGCGCCGGGACTAGTGGACAAATCCTGACCTCAACCGGATCTGCTTTAGACTGGAAGACTTTGGGTGAGATTTCGGGAGTAGATGGCAGTGGTACTGCAAACTACCTTTCGAAGTGGACAGATACAGATACGATAGGCAATTCTACCATATATGATGATGGTAAAGTTTCTATAGCTTCACCTACGGCTTCAGCCTCCACTTATGGAGCTAGGTTGAACGTAGAAGAATCAGCAGCATGGTCTCAAGGAATTGCGCTCTATATAAATAATAGTGCAACATATAATAATAGCAAACCTACCGCTTTTCTTGGAGTGGCTAACTCCTCGGCCAACGTATTTCTTTCTGCGGGAGCTCGAGTGGTTGGTGATCCCGCCTCGGCAAATTGGGGCAAGACTTCAAATTCAACAACAGCAGCTTTTTATAGGCAACTTAACGCCGCTCATATATGGTATACAAATACTAGCTTAACTGCAGATACGGCTTATACACCTACTGAAAGAATGCGTATAGCTGCTGACGGTAACGTCGGTATCGGGACTATTGCGCCAAGTGCAGACCTTGAAGTATCAACAGCATCTGGAGGAGAATTACTAGTAACAAGATCTGGTAACTCCGGCGTTACTTTACAGCAAGTTAATGGAGGTGCCGCAACTTCTGGATCTTTAGCTATAAAAGCCGGTACAGCAATATCCTTTTCTACCAACGGGACCAATCAAGGGTTATATATTAATAACCAAACCTATCCAAGGGTTGGCATCGGGACTAATTCTTTTCGTAGTATAGGTGGTTTAAACCCTCAGCTACTAAATATAGAAGGGGTTAATAGTCAATGGGATTCGGGGTTGACTATTGTTAGTAATGCTACTGGTGATTACGAGGCAGCCTGTTTGGTATTAGGGCGTACAGGAGGAACAACCGCAGGAAGCAATACTATTGTTACAGATAACGATGTACTCGGGCGTATTATATTCACTGCTGCCGATGGTGTAGATATGCGCGTTACTCCCGCAGAGATAAGGTCATCAGTGGATGATTCTTCGCCTGCGGCAGATTCTATCAAAGGAAACTTAGAATTTTATACTAACGACGGATCTTCGGTAGCCCCGACAGTTCGCTTTTCTATTGCTCCGGCGGGAGCAGTTACTTTTAACAGCGCATTTACTTTCCCAACTGCAGATGGTTCAGCAGGACAAGTATTACAAACAAACGGAAGTGGAACAGTAACTTGGTCTACGGTTACCGGAGGTGGTGGAGTTTCAGGTTCGGGTACAGATAATTATATTCCTCGTTGGAACGGTACGACAGCTTTACAAAACTCTGCCATTTTCTCTGATGATAACGACAATGTTGGCATCGGGACTGCTGCTCCGGGATCAAATACTCCTCTTCATATATATACAAATTCAGCTAGTGATCAAACGATACTGCTTGATAATGACGGCTCGGGCAGATCTGGATTAAAACTTCGGGCTGACCGTAACTCTGATGGTAATTCTACTGGGTTTATAATTTTTGACGCTTTAAATGACGCTAGTCAGGACACTCGTTACGCTACAATCGAATCATTTATTGTTGATAATACAGACGGTACTGAAGATGGCGCATTAAGATTTAGCGTCATGGCCGCGGGGACTGATACAGAGTCGATGACTATTTCCGCTAGGAGCGGTATCTCAGATATTGGTTTTGTAGGTATAGGTACAAACGCTCCCGCTTTCCCGCTGCAGGTTTATGGCGCTAATCAAACAAATGGGTCTGCAAAAAGAATAGTTGCTTTCTTAGATACAACTAGCGCAGCAGCAGGTACGGGAGCAGGTATAGCTTTAGGTGGTTATACAAATGGAACAGGTGGGGCGATAAATGACTTTGGCGTAATACAAGGAATTAAAGAAAACGGTACTGCAGACAACTATGCAAGTGCTCTTACTTTCCATACGCGAGCTAATGGAGCTAATACTACTGAACAAATGCGGATTAATTCTGCAGGTAATGTTGGCGTAGGAACAGTTGCTCCCGCCGCTCACCTTCATGTTAGTAAAGCTGTCGGCGCTACAACCGTACTAACTCAAGTAGCTGCAAACTCCACTGTAGGTTACGAAATTAAGAAAACTGGTTCTACTACTCAACATTGGAAGATTGTAGATGGGCAAACGGCCAATGGTTATTTAGAAATTTATGACGCCACAGATTCTGCGACAAGAATGGCGTTTAACACTAATGGTAATGTTGGTATTGGTACTGTAAATGCTCCGCATTTATTAACCCTAAAGGGAGATAATAAATATTTTGCATCTTACGCTTCGGATGGAAGTATAGCGGTACAACTTGGAGCGGATTCTTCTGGTGATGGGAACTTTATATTATTTGACCATTCAGGGGGAACAAAGGTAAAACTTTATGCCGAATCTGGTGGGGCAAATTATATAAACAATGGCGGCAATTTTGGCATTGGGACTACTGCGCCAGCAACTCCGCTTCATGTTTATTCCACCGCTAACGATGTTTTAAAGATTCAAGGCGCTGATCACGTTAGGGTTCTTATTGACGGAACGGACTCGTCAGAAAAGTCTTTAAACTTCTCTGAAGCAGGTAGTCTAATGTGGAAGTTAGGAATGGAGAATATTGCTCCATTGGAGGCTTTTGTTATTAAAAATAATGACAATGGTGCTCCCCAGTTTGTTATAGATTATACCACTGGTTATGTTGGAATTGGCGTAGACCCTGATGGTATCGGCTTTCGTGCGGAACAATCAGTTAACGGAAACTGGGCTGGGTTAATCAAGAACACTCACGCCACTAATGGTCATGGGTTAAAAGTACAGGCTGGTGATGATTCTGCTGTTACAAGTTTCAGAGTAGCGGATGTATCTAACACGACGCTTTTAGAAGTTTTAGGTGACGGCAAAGTTGGTATAGGGACTGATGCGCCAATAAGCAAGCTCGAAGTAAGTGAAAACTTTGGTACCACAGCAGGTGTTACAAAGTTAAGGATTACAGCTAGAACACAAGGTGCTTACGATGGCGATGCACACCTAGAATTTGCTTACAATGATTGGGGTAATGTAAATGTACCTAATCTTCTCGCCAGTATCCAAGGGCTGGCTAGTGTTACGGCGCCCACTAATGTAGGCGGGGAACTTGCTTTTGCCACTAAAGCACTAGGTGGGGCTACAGCTACCGCACCAGTCGAAAGAATGCGTATTGACCCTGCCGGTAAAGTCGGCATAGGGACTAGTGCTCCTTCTGCTAATTTAGAGATTTATGGATCTGGCCATGATAACGCTACATTAAAAATAACAAATGCTGGTAGCTCAAACGCTAGATTATTATTGAATTCTGGCCACGGGAATTGGAGTGTTTGTAATTCAGACACTGTTGGCGACGCTTTAGAATTCCGGGATGAAAGTGCAGCTGCTACTCGTATGATAATTATTTCCTC
>Ga0315316_10000544_pt1 | contig 25177 bp, 27 predicted proteins | sample M160m3416metaG_FD_203702 | JGI IMG/M metagenome (GOLD analysis project Ga0315316, IMG submission 203702) | Ammonia-oxidizing marine archaeal communities from Monterey Bay, California, United States - M1 60m 3416 | ecosystem: Environmental > Aquatic > Marine > Intertidal zone | place: USA... | reverse complement strand
CATCAAAGGTGTTGACCTAGTAATACCCAGTATTGATACAGATAATACAGTTTGCAAAACATTAGAACAATTATCCTCTCTAGTCGAAGCCGTAGACGCTGATCTCCTCTTTTGTAACGGAGGAGACAGAACCAATGGAGAAAACACTCCAGAGCATAAAATTTGTGAAAAATTAAATATAGAGACTGTTTATGGATTAGGAGATAAAATTCAAAGCAGTAGCTGGTTAACTAAATGAAGGCAATTATTCTAGCAGGAGGCAAAGGCACAAGAGTCTACCCTATGACGCTAGGAGTACCCAAGAGCTTGCTGCCTGTCTACGACAAGCCTTTAATATATTATTCTTTATCTACTTTTATTGAGAATGGTATAGATGATATTTGTATTATTTCTAGTCCCGAGCATTTACCCTCTTTTAAAGCAACTCTCGGGAATGGTTCACGGTTTGGGGTAAAATTAACTTACGCCGAACAAGCGGAGCCTAAAGGTATAGCGGAAGCCTTCACGATTGCAAAAAGTTTCATTAAACGAGATGATGTTTCCTTGTTGTTGGGTGACAATCTATTTTATGGAAGTTCTGTATTCTCACGAGCTTTTAAGAATTTCTCTTCTGGCGGTACGGTGTTCGCGTATGAAGTAAACGATCCCGAAAGATATGGCGTTATAGAGCTTAACAAATCGGGGCAACCTGTGTCGCTGGAAGAAAAACCTGCCGAGCCTAAAACAAATTTGGCCATTCCTGGTCTTTACATATTTGATAATTCCGTAATCGGCGTTGCCAAAGGGTTAAAGCCCTCAAAAAGAGGCGAATTGGAAATTACAGACGTTATCCAACATTATCTTGATAAAAAAGACTTGAAAGTATACCGCATCAATCGCGGGTGCGCTTGGCTTGATGCTGGGACGTGCCAGAGCATGGATGAAGCTGGAGAGTATGTTAGGGTAATAGAGCAGCGCCAAGGGATCAAAATAGGCTGCCCCGAAGAAGCTGCATATAAAGCTGGACTCCTCTCCAAAAAAGACTTACAAAGAGTTACATCGAAAATGCCTGACGTAGAATACAAAGAGTATCTCGAACGGCTTTTGTGATCATTGACATTTTACAGGATTCCTGTTTCGCACTGGTGCAGATTTATAGGACTGCAACACAAGCTACTTCCATCATTGGCTTCTCCTTGAGTTTCGCACTGGTGCAGATTTATAGGACTGCAACACGTGATAAGCCGCCCATTCAGCTGGACATAGTTTCGCACTGGTGCAGATTTATAGGACTGCAACACCGCAACATATTCGATAGACCATCCAGTTAGTTTCGCACTGGTGCAGATTTATAGGACTGCAACACGTGAGCAGAATCTTATTCGCGATATTATGCGTTTAGCACTGGTGCAGATTTATAGGACTGCAACACAGGGGTAAGATTCTTAAGGAGAAGCAAAAGGTTTAGCACTGGTGCAGATTTATAGGACTGCAACACTGTAATACAATAAAGGACATGACAGACCCCTGTTTCGCACGGGTGCAGATTTAAAGGACTGCAACACCTTTGACTCTCTTTAGCTTATTAATGACTGTTTCGCACTGGCGCAGATTTATAGGACTGCAACACTGAGCGGGACAAAATCTCATCAAGAGCGCCGCTTCGCACTGGTGCAGATTTACAGGACTGCAACACGCCGAGGGTTTTTACTACGATGGATCGACGGTTTCGCACTGGTGCAGATTTATAGGACTGCAACACCTCGGTAAGATTCGCTTTCATCTGGGAAAAGTTTGGCACTGGTGCAGATTTATAGGACTGCAACACATGTATCATATTGAATCTCTATCTTGAAGTTTCGCACGGGTGCAGATTTAAAGGACTGCAACACTTTGGGGGGTTGATAAACAGAGGGCTAATCGCTTGGCACTGGTGCGAATTTAAAGGACTACGACATTCCTACATTGCTGCATTATAAAAAAATATGAAAAAACTTCTTTACCCTGAAGCAAAAATTCTTTAGTATCATTCTTAGTTGAGCGAAGGCTCACTCTACTGTCGGTTGGACAGGAAGTTATGTCTACTAGATATGGCTCATAAAAGGATCAACCCTTAAAAGTTGATTCGAGGCAGAGTAGAAAAGTCCTAGAGTAAGGGGGGAGGGTAAAACCTTCCCCCTCTCAAATTTTAAAAATAAATCATTATGAAAACTAAAATTAAAGAAGAAACTCTTCCTGTAAAATATTACCTCAAGCCCAATAAAAAAGGCAGAAAATATCTAAGCCAATGCTTCGGCAACACTCGCTTCATTTACAATTGGATTCTGGGGTTTCAAAACGACTACTATGAAGCCGTCAGCGCATACTCTAAAGAACAAAACTCTGAGTATTTAACGTCCCTCCCTAGAGACACAGAAGTCCAATCAAAATTTTATGCTTCTGAGTTTAAACGTTTGCGTGATGAGTTGATTTTACCTTACGATAAGGGTGTGGAGATTCTAAAAACGATACGTCCCAATATTGATGAGCTAGAAACGGAAAGATGCCTCCTCAAGAAAGTTAAAGACGAAAAAACTAAAAAATTGGTAGAAGCCGTTCCCAAGCAAGCTAACAAGGCGATTGCTGTCATCAATGCGAAAAGACAAATAAAATTCTTAAGAACAGAATACAAATGGCTTAACGATGCTCCAAGTGGGCCATATTATCACGCTGCCCTTAACTTGGAGGAGGCATGGAAAGCATTTTTCGACAAACGCCAAAGCGACACTGGCAAACCCACCAAGAAAAAACATTGGGCGAAGCAGTCCTGCACTTTCGATGGGGTTAAGGTAGATTTTGAAAATAACACTGTTATATTTCCCCTTCTGAAAAAAAGCCCCCAGAAGTTTAAAGCTCACAGAATCATAGACGGAGAACTAAAAACCGCAACTGTAGAGCGCACTAAAACGGGAAAGTATTTCATCATCATGAATTTCAGGCAGAGCGTGGCTTTTCCCGAGCCCCCCACTGAGGCAACTCCCGAAAAAACTTTAGGCATTGACTTGGGGATTGGAGACAATTACCTTATTAAAGCCACGGGGAAATCTGAGGACAAAGGTGAAATCATCAATAACCCCAGATTCTTCAAAGCAATGTTTCGCAAGAAAAAACGCTTAGATAGAAATGTGAGTCGAAAAAAACATAACAGCAAAAATTGGCTCAAAGCCAAAAAGAAGTCCGATAAGCTTTCTGAGAAGCTCGCGAATCTTAGGGACAACTTTCAACACCAATTATCTCATAAAATTACAAATAATGATAATTACTCTCATATTGTAATGGAGACTCTCGACTTGAAGGGAATGTCAGCTAAAAAGAAAGCTGTGAAAGATGAAAGCGGCGCATATGCCAAAAACGGTCAAGGATTGAAAAGGGCATTTAATCGCGCCACTCTAGACGCCTCATTGGGGTCTTTGGTTCAGAAGCTTAAATATAAGTCGAAGAGAAGGGGCAGACTATTCACCCAAGTGGCGAATAACTTTGCTTCTACTCAGCTTTGTAATTCATGTGGTTATCAAAATAGAGGTCTCGCCGTCTCAACGAAAGAGTTCGACTGCGGCGAGTGTGGAACGCATCTTTATCGAGATGTCAACGCTTGCAAGAATTTGGTTAAAGAAGGACTAAGAATGGTTAATCCCACTCCTAAAAAGAAAAAATCAAAAGCTAAATGATTGGAATACTAGGAGCATCAGGTTACATAGGGCAATCCTTTATTTCGGGGCTAATCAGACAGAACGTTAGCTTTCGAGAGTACAGTAGAGAAAAACATAATTATAATAATTTAAAATCTTTAATAGATATTATTCATACTGATGGTTTATCTATTTTAATTAACTGTGCTGGATATACAGGGAAGCCCAACGTAGATGCTTGTGAGCGTAACAAAAATGCGTGTTACGAGGCGAATGTAGAACTGGTAAGGGTTATCACTACGGCTTGCGCCCTAGCAGACGTTACGCTGCTGCATATTTCTTCAGGGTGCATTTATACTGGAGATAACGACGGCAAAGGTTTCACCGAGGAGGACGAGCCTAATTTTCATTCGCGTTCAGAGATAAAGGGGAGTTTCTATAGCGACACCAAAACTCTAGCCGAATCCATTATCCATTCAGCGTGGGAAAAGTCTTATATAGCTAGGTTAAGGATTCCCTTCGATGGAGTAGATAGCCCACGCAACTACTTAACCAAACTGCAAAAATATGAAAAACTACTAGAAGTCCAGAATTCCATTAGTCACAGAGGTGACTTCGTAGAAGCTTGTATACACTTATTAAAAAATAAAGCCGAGTTTGGTATTTATAACATAGTCAATTCGGGAGCAATCCTAACCTCACAAGTGGTGGAGCTTTTAAAAGAGGCGAATCTGTTAGACTCTTGTAAAATGATTAGTGAAGAGGAATTCTACGAACAAGTTAAAGTTGCTGCTCCTCGTTCAAATTGTATTTTAGATAATAGTAAATTAATAAATAGCGGTTTTAATATGAGAACCTCTCAGGAGGCTTTAAGGTCAGCTATAGACGAACTCAAACAACAAAAAGAAAGCCCCGTTAAAGAATGAAAGTTATCTTCACCAATGGATGTTTCGACATGATTCACAGGATGCACGTAGAGCTCCTACAATTTTGTAAGTCGAGGGGAGACAAAGTGGTAGTAGGCTTAAATAGCGATTCAAGCGTTAAAAGACTAAAAGGTGATACGCGACCTATATTTAATCAAGAAGATAGAAAATTTGTGCTAGAGGCTTTTGAAAGCGTAGACGAAGTTGTAATTTTCGACGAAGACACTCCTTATGAATTAATAAAAGAATTAAAACCAGATGAGATCGTAAAAGGGGGAGATTACGAGGAGAGCGAGGTAGTGGGTAATGATATTGCTAAAGTCGTACTATTTAATTATATAGAAAAATATTCAACGACTAATACCTTGAGTAGTTTGCAAAAGGATATTATCCTCTAAAAAGCATGAGGGTTCTAGTTACAGGGGGAGCGGGTTTTATTGGCTCCAACTTCATAAAATATGTTTTAGATACTTGCGGCGACCAAGTAACAAGCCTATTGAATGTAGATTGCTTGTCTTACGCCTCTAATGAAAAAAATTGCTCAAGCTTCGCATCGCACCCGAAATACCGCTTTAGATATCTAGACATCACTAGAATGCCTCAAGTTACTGATATTTTTCAGAGGTATAAACCTACTCACGTCGTTCATTTTGCTGCTGAGACCCACGTAGATAATTCTATAAAAAATCCTGCTCTTTTTATTGATACAAATATTATCGGAACTAATAATCTACTAAAAGCAGCTATGCATAATAAAGTAGAAAGGTTTCACCATATATCAACGGATGAAGTTTACGGGAGCTTGGGCGATAAGGGAAAATTTAAAGAAACTACGCCATACGATCCTCGCAACCCCTATTCCGCTTCTAAGGCCGCAGCAGATCATTTAGTTAGGGCTTCGCATCACACTTTCGGATTGCCTGTAACTATTTCTAATTGTTCTAATAATTACGGACCTAACCAGCATAAAGAAAAATTTGTCCCCACTATCCTGACCAATCTGGTTGAAGGAAAAAAAATTCCTGTATACGGGCAAGGCTCCAATGTAAGAGATTGGATTTACGTAGAAGATCATTGCGATGCTATATGGAAAATCTTAACCAAAGGCGTAGTAGGCGAAACTTATAATGTCGGGGCTAATTGCGAAAAAACAAATCTAGAGGTAATAGAAGCAGTATGCGAAGCGTTAAATATTGAGTTCTCCACATCAATAGAATTCGTAAAGGATAGGTTGGGGCACGACTTCAGATACGCCATTAACGCCTCCAAGATACGTTCTAAGCTCTCTTGGAAGCCTTCTCATACCTTTAAGCAGGGGTTATTAAAAACTATCGCATCTTATGCATGATACGCTACATCCTCAGATAAAATTTCATTTAGACTCTTTCGATAGAAGGGGCGACGTTTTTTTTCTAAAAGGCTGGATTTTAGGTTTCGATAGGAACGTTAACGCAGTAATTCTTCAATGGGGTGATAAAGAAATCATCGAGCGTACTTTCCATGACAGGGACGATGTATCTAAGGTTTATTCGACTACTAATAAATCTTTAGGATTTGAGATTTCTTTTGAAAGTTCAGAGCAAGTAAAAGAGGGGGAGCTTCTGTGTACCGTCACTGAAAATGGTGATGCGGTCTTATCGGTGATCAAAATTCCTAATCCCCACTACGCGCCCAATCAACCTCAAGGCGAAATAAGAAATGCGTGCCCCAGTATTATTGCTGTGGATGATTTTTATAAAAGCCCTGATGAAGTTAGAGAGTACGCCCTGTCTTTGGACTTTCAACATAACAAAGCGCAACATAAGGGAAAACGGACGCGACAACGGACTTTTTTCAAGGGCACTTACGAGTTCTTTGAAGACATATTAAAAAAGAAAATAACAAGTTGGGACAATCAACCTCACAATGGAGTATTCCAGTTTTGCACCGCTGAAGACCAATTAGTCTATCATACTGATGGTCAAAAATATGCCGCCGTAGTTTTCCTCACTCCAGATGCGCCACCAGAATGCGGTACAAGCTTTTTTAAGCACAGGGGAAATGGGCTCAGAAAGTTCCCCACAGAAGAAGATTGCGGGCGCTTAAATAAGTCCACCGATGAACTTTATTGGGATATGTTTAAGGGGAATTTTTATGACAAATCCCCTTGGGACTTAGTGGACGTAGTGGGAAATGTTTACAACAGGATGGCTATATGGGATGCCAAGCTCGTACATGCAGCTTCTCAATATTTTGGTGATAATAAGCAAAATTCCAGATTATTTCATATGTTTTTCTTTGATGCGGAATAGTTTTTGATGTGTAACTTAAGATAGATGGCAAATAGCAAAAAAGCTAGTCGCTCGCGAAATAGCATAAAAAAAGAGGTCGCTAAAGAAATTACAGATTCCTTAGCGGATAATTGTTTCCATGACAACCCAATCAAGAGGCAAATTAAATTAAAGCAATTCCCTTGGACTCAAAAACAGAAGGAGTTTTTTAAAATAGCCCTAAATCCTGACACTAAAGTAATTTTAGTTAATGGGCCAGCAGGAACTTCCAAAACTCTATTAGCTACCTACTGTGCGCTTCAGCTGCTCAATATGAAGAGTATAAGCGACATCATGTATCTTCGTTCCGCTGTGGAGTCCTCAGATAGAAGCTTGGGGTTTCTTCCTGGTTCCGCTGAAGAAAAGTTGCGTTTCTTCAATCTACCATTCCTAGACAAGCTCGAAGAGCTTCTCGAAAATACTCGTGTAGAAAAATTGGAGCAAGAAGGAAGAGTAACGATGTTTCCCGTTAACTTCGCACGAGGCATGAATTGGAAGGCTAAGTGCATCATCCTTGACGAAGCCCAGAACTCTACAATAAAAGAAATTACCACTGTCTTAACACGACTCGCAGAGGGCAGTAAATGCTTCCTGTTGGCTGACCCGATGCAGACAGACATTAAACAAGGGGAAAAGCAGCACGGTTTTGAAAAAATGTTTAAACTTTTTTCCGATGAAGAGAGCGAAGGTCAAGGCGTTAGGACTTTCGAGTTCGGGGAAGAAGATGTTATGAGGTCTCAACTAGTCAAGTTCCTAACGAAAAAATTAAAATTAATTTGTTAATCTTTTTTTCGTTTTATTAATTCATAAGAGTCATGAGCTAATCGATTAATATCGATGGCGTTTTGCTTAATGGCGTCGTCGATGTGGGAGCAGTGGGGGAGGCTTAAATCTCCAATTTTTTTTAGCTTATCGAGTAGTATCTCTCTCTCCGAAGGGGATTTTTTCATATTATATATTACACCAAAAGGAAGGTCGTTACACTCTTTTTCGCGAAAATATTAATTTTTATTTTGTTTTTTTATTTTTTTACTGTAATATATGACATGAGTAATTTAAAAGTCTATTGCCAAAGCTGCGGGTTTGCACACGGGTATACTTTACATAAGCCGAACTTCTGTCAAAGCTGCGGAACATCTCTCGGCTCCGTCCGAAAAGGTTCTGCTACCGCCCCGAGTTCTCTCGCGCCAGAAGAGGGGGGAGAATCATTAACGTTTTTGGACAATTTAGATGGATTAGAGTTCGATCATCAAGAATATTCACAGGAGCCACAAACTCTAGGCAGCATCATGCAGCAATATTCCTCATCGGCCCCTCGCTCTGCGAATCCTGATAATAACTCAACACGGCCCAAGAATACGTTGTCTAAAGAAGAGGTCTTAGAACAACTCAGAAAAGAAGGTTCCGCCATCAGACCCAAAACTTCTTCATAAATTGAGCAATACGCCCCGAACATTTGAAGAGTGTATTGACATTATTGATGAGGAAGTACGCAAGAGGAGAGGTAAGTGGAACTTGCAGTCTTTAGCATGGATGGATTTTGATGACGTTTCCCAAATAATTAAAATACATGTATTTAAAAAATGGGACCTTTACGACCCCAAGCAGCCCTTAAGGCCTTGGCTAAATAGGATAATCTCTAATCAGCTTAAAAATTTAATAAGAAATAACTACGGAAACTTTACGCGACCTTGTTTAAAATGCGCGGCAGCGGAAGAGCCAGATAGATGTAAATTATTTGAGAAACAATGCAACTCGTGCCCCCTTTACGAATATTGGAGTAAAAATAAAAAAGATGCTCAGAATTTAAAAATGCCCGTTTCCTTAGATTACCACTCCATAGAAGTTAAGAATTTATCCTACAACTCAAATAGTTTTAACTCCAATAAAGATAAATTGCACCAAGTCATGCTCTCTAAGCTCAAGCCACTTGAAAAGACTGTTTACCGCTTAATTTATATTGAAAATAAATCAGATGAAGAAGTAGCTAAAATAATGCATTACACCACCTCTGAGCGAGGCAGACCTCCTGGTTACAAACACATCAAGAATATAAAGAAATCTATTATAGAAAAAGTTAAAAAAACTTTAGAAAAAGGAGAAGTGGATATTATATGAGTGACAAAATAATCTTAGCGGATGAGCAAAAGAAGGCTATAATCTCAGAGTGGAACTCTCGGCCCGATAATCCCCCATCCCTTTTGGAATTAATAAATATAACCTTCCCTGATAAAAACGTAGATGGCAGAAGCAAAGAGGGAAAAGCGGTCAAAGCCTTTCTCGCCACTCAAAGCATCAAAGCTAGAGCCGCGCAAGAATATCAAGCTAAAGAAATAGAATTAACCGCAGATCATAAAGAGTTTATAGATAATAACTATAAGCTGATGACCTTTGTTGAAATAGCTAGGGTAATTTTCGCAAATGAAAAAATAAGTAACTTAAATAAAGAAGCTAAAGTCGTAGAGACTTATATAAAGCAGATAGACCCCTCTCACGATTCTTCGAACGAAATTAACGTTACTCACGACGAATATAAGCCACCTTCCACATTCAGTTTGGCCTTAGCAAAAATTAATAAATATATATTCGATAAATGGGATAAAGATAAGCTCATCGCCAAGCAGAAAAAGAACATAGATTCCTTATTGGGATACATGAATACTTATAGATTTATCCATCAAATCAATGGTTACTCTTCCGCGCAAGTAAGAGATTTATTTGAATCGAGCTTTGTGAGATATACCTGCGATAAAAATGATTTAACTCAAGAAGAAGTAGACCAATACATAGTACTATCTTCCGAGGTAGTTATCGCCTCTAATATTCAGCACCGAGTAGAACATTTGCAAAACTTACTAGACGATGCAGCTAATGACTCGGACGGGAGAAGGATAGCCATGTCCCTCGTGGAAGCTATTAATACGGCTCAAAACGAGTATCACCAATCTGTAAATAGACAACAAAAACTCTTAGAAAGCTTAAAAGAGAAAAGAAGTGATAGATTAAAAAATCAGCTAAAAGAAAACGCCAGCATACTAAACTTAGTAGAGATATGGAAGTCGGAAGAATCACGACACAAAATGATCAAACTTGCCAATCTCCGCAAAGAGGCGGTAGAAGACGAAATTGAGAAATTAACGTCGATGGAGGAAATTAAAGCGAGGATAATGGGAATATCCGAAGACGAAGTTCTAAATTAAGATGATTTTAAAGAAACCAAAATTGCTGCTTGTCCACATACCCAGAACAGGCGGTTCAAGTGTAGAAAATTTTTTTAATTTTCAGTCTTCTAATCGAATAGGCACAAGAGAGTATCGATATTCCACCCTAGAAGAATCCAAAAAGTATTGCAAAATTGAAAATTATTTTAAATTTTCCATAGTAAGAAACCCGTGGAGTAGGTTATTGTCATGGTTTTTGTGGTCTTACGCAGAAGTAATTTATTATCAATATATTTTCGAAAGAGGCGAGCGCCCGCTAGAAGGTAAAAGCGGGCGAACGCGAGCTTGGGCCAAGGGGCGTAAATTATTAAATGATAAAAAAAATGGGTTTATTAATCAAAAGCTTTTTTTGAAATTCAAGACATCCTTCTCTAGCTTTATAGAGAGACTAGAGAGTGAGTCAGATTTAAGCGCAGACCCAAAGTATGATGATATAGGGGCTCTAGAAAACCGTTTGCACGGAAGATGGATAATGCCTCAAGTAAGGTGGCTGGAATCAAACAGTAAAATAAAAATGGATTATATTTGCAAATTTGAAAATTTAAAAACTGATTTTAACATTATATTAAGAAAGCATGAGATAAAGCCAAAGCCCCTTGAGCGGACGGGGAAAATTCGCCACAAGCCTAACTATAGGAAATTTTACACTAAAAAGAATCAAGAGATAGTGAGTAAGCTTTACAAGGAAGACATTAAAAAATTTAAATATGACTTTTAAGTGCAAAGCGTGTGATCAAGAGTTCGAGACAGAGAGAAAGCTCCATTCTCATCTGAAAAAACATGACCTCAGAGTAGCTGCATATTACCAGCAGTACTACCCGCGCTATGATCTATATGATGGAAAAATAATTAAATTTAAATCTAAAGAATACTACCTTAATACAGAGTTTAACAATAAATCCAATAGACTAAAGTGGCTAGACAAATTACCTCTAAATGAAGCAAAAAAATATTTAAAGAAAATATTACGAGATAGGAAAGAAAAGAAAGCCTTAACTTATTCGCCTTGTCAAGTCGAGCTGAGAAGCTTGGCTCTCCCCTCTATAATATCATTCGAAAAGAAATTCCCAGATTACTACAAACTCTGTAAGTCCTTGGGTTTTAAGAATAAATATCAATCACCACAGAGCATAATAACTGCGAACTCCCAAAAAGATTGCAAAATTTACGTAGACACTCGGGAGCAATTACCCTTAAAGTTTAACCTGCCCACCGAAGTCAAAGGTTTAAAGTTCGGAGATTATGCGCTAAGTGAAAAATCATTAACATGCAATTGCTACATAGAAAGGAAAACCTTGGCGGATTTTATTTCTACTATCAGTGTATTAAACTATGATAGATTTTGTCGCGAGATTGAGAGGGCGGCAGAAAATGATGCCAATCTAATCATAGTTATTGAAGATAGCCTTACGCACGCCCTTTCTTTTCCATTTCTACCTTATATTTCGAAGAAGATAAAAGTAACTCCCGAGTTCATATTTCATAAAGTCAGAGACATGATTCAAAAGTATGATCATATACAATTTTTATTCGTGAATGGCAGAAAAGAATCAGTAAGAGTTATTGAAAAAATATTTTTTTCTAAGTGCATTTATAAAAAAATTGACTTACAATTGAGCTACGACAAGAAAGTCCTTTGAGGATCAGACAGAGATGTGGTATTGCCCAGACAAATACAAGAAAGAAATTCCCGACGCCAACGCGGAGCTTATGAAGCTAAAGGGAGTCTTAGAAGATAAAGAGGCGAGGATTTCTTTAGCTAAATTTTTGTCCTCGAATCTGGGGATTACTACAGAATTAATCTCAGGAATCAAGCTTGCCCCCTATCAGGAAGTTACCCTGAAGGGGATGATGAATAGAAATTTTTCGATGTGTGTCTGGGGACGCGGCTGCGGTAAGACTTTCATCGCTTCAGTATTCTGCTTCTTGCAATGTATCTTTAATCCTGGAACCAAAATCCTTATTGCTGGCCCAACTTTCCGTACAGCAAGATTCATTTTTACAAATTTAGAAAAGCTCGTTCGCTCCAAAGGGGCAGAATTACTGCAACAAGCTTTCTCGACAAAACCATCTAAGAGAAACGATCAATTCGAATGGTCTATTAACGGTGGAACCATTACGGCGATTCCACTTAATGGCGAGAAAATTCGTGGCTTTAGGGCAAATATCTTAGTGCTTGACGAATTTCTCTTATTGCCAGAAGAACTGATTAATACTGTGCTCATGCCTTTTCTCGTTGCCCCGCAAGACATGAAAGAGAGGCTGGAGATTAGAGCTATAGAAGACGATCTAATTAAAAAAGATAAAATGCAAGAAGAAGATAGGATGGTGTTTCAAAATAATTCTAAGATGATAGCGTTGTCTTCTGCCTCCTATACTTTCGAAAATCTATATAAAACCTACAGGGAATGGACTAACAAAATTTATTCCGAGGAGATAAGTGATGCCAATTATTTCATTTCGCAGATGGGGTACGAAGCTTTGCCCAAGGAAATGATAGATGAGACAGTGATAGAAGAAGCTCAAGATGGGGGAGCGTCCCATTCTTCTTTCTTGAGGGAATATTGCGCTCAATTTACTGATGGGTCAGATTCTTATTTTAGCGCCAAAAAAATGCACTTATGCACTATACCAGATGGAGAAAACCCAACGACCTTGATAAGGGGGAAGAGCGGAGCGCAATATATCTTGGGGATTGACCCCTCTTTCTCCAATAGCCCAAGCTCCGACTTTTTTGCGATGTCTTTACTGGAGGTTAGCGAGGATACTGGGGACGGGACCTTAGTCCATAGTTATGCGGTAGCGGGAGGAGATTTAAAGCAGCATATAAATTACTTATATTATCTTTACACTAATTTCAATATTGAATTAATTGTTATAGATAACGCTGGGTATCAATTCTTAGATAGTTGCAATGAATCTGAGAATTTTGTTAATGCGGGCATAAATTTAAAGTTCCTAGATTTCGAGGCCGCTAAAGAGGGCGAAGACTATAACAAGGAGATTAGACGCCTAAAAAGAGATTTAAATAAGTCGGACCATAGAATTTGCTTTAAGCAAAACTTTACTAGCGATTTTTTAAGGAAAGCTAATGAACAGCTCCAAGCCGCCATTGACCATAAAAAACTATGGTTTGCCTCCAGAACAACGGCGAATGGTTCTGTATTCGACAAGCAGTCTAATTATAATATAAATTTAAAATTAGTAGAAGAAAACAATATAGGCGAATTTATTGAGACTCAAGACACCTTGGTATATTCCACGAAAAAACAATGTGCTTTGGTGGAAGTGAAAACTACAGCCAAGGGGACTCAAACATTCGACTTGCCGCAGCACTTGAAAAGAAGCACCTCTCCTCATCGAGCCAGAAAAGATAATTACACTACTTTAATGCTGGCTAATTGGGGGCTTAAATGCTACAATGACAAGAAGGCTACGAATGAAAATGAAATAAATTCTACGTTTTTGCCGCAAATGTTCCGTTAAAAGTGTAATAATTTATTAATCATGAGTCAGCCACCCAAGAAAAGTAAATCCGCGAAGCAATCAAAAGCTTCAGCTACTCCTCGGAAAGCCCCGAAAAAAGCGGCTAAAAAGATGACCAGTAGAGCTTCAGCGAAAGAAGACACTACCCCCTATATGGCGTATGAATCTACCGCCAATATTAACACGGGATATACTAGTACTCGCCGCAATAAAGCCGCTGTAATTAATCGCACAGATAAATACATCAACATTTCCAACGGTCTTGTACCTTTTAAATACTCTTACCAATACGGAAACAGCGGTACTAAAAGTTTGGATGTTAGGGATGCGGTAATTCTCTGCCAGAAAGCTTATTATAATTTTTCTCAGTTCAGGAATGTCATCGACTTAATGACGGAGTTCTCTTTAGGAAATATATACTTCCGAGGCGCTAGCAAGAAAGCTAGAACATTTTTTGAAGCTTTATTTAATAAATTAAATATTTGGGACTTTCAGGATCAATTTTTCAGGGAATACTACAGATCAGGAAATGTTTTTGTATACAGATTTGATGCTACATTGACCAATGAGGAACTATCTAAGATAACTCAAACATTTGGAAATACCCTATCTTTAGCTTTAGAAAGCGATAATAAAATCCCTAGTTCTTACATGCTAGTTAATCCTGCCGATATCAGGATGACGGGTACACTCGCCTTTAATAATCCAATATATTATAAGCTAGTAACTAATTATGAACTAGAGAGATTAAAAACTCGTAAAACTGAAGAAGATAAAGAGATGTTTGATTCACTGCCCAAAAATGTGCAGAAGCAGATTGATACATCTCGAAGTGCCGCCGTTCAAATCCCTCTGGATGTAGATAGGATTATGGCGGTTTTTTACAAAAAACAAGACTATGAACCCTTCGCAGTTCCTATGGGCTATCCCGTATTAGCGGATATAAGCTTTAAAGATGAACTTAAGAAAATGGACATGGCTATTGGTCGCTGTATGCAGCAAGCCATATTACTAGTGACTATGGGTACTGACCCCGAAAAAGGAGGTATTAATCAGCGGAACCTCCAAGCAATGCAAGAGCTTTTTCAAAACGAATCAGTAGGTAGGGTTCTCATCGCTGATTATACAACGAAAGCAGAATTTGTGGTTCCGAAGATAGCGGAGCTAATGGACCCCAAAAAATATGAAATTTTTGATAGAGACATTAATAATGGACTTAACAACATTTTAGTAGGTGGTGAGAAATTTTCTAATCAAGAGAGTAAAGTCAAGGTTTTCGTTTCGCGGCTAGAACAAGGTCGTCAAGCTTTCTTAAACAACTTTCTCATTCCCGAGATTAAAAGGATTTCTAAAAATTTAGGATTTAAAAATTATCCTATTCCTTACTTTGACGAAATGTCTCTCCAAGACAGCGTCTTGAAGGATAGAGTTTATTCTCGTTTGTTAGAGCTTGGAGTTCTTACTCCAGACGAAGCCTTAACCGCTATTGACACGGGTAGACTACCTGACAAGGAGGCTTCACTAGAAAACCAAAAAGAGTACATGAAGCAACGAAACGAAGGCTTATATGTTCCATTAGTGGGGGGGAGCCCATTAGCTCAGACTATCAAAGTGGAAGAGACGGGCCCCAATGAAAAGCCTAAATCTTTACCTAAAGAAGCTGGCAGACCCGAAGGAACCACTGGAATTCCTCAAGAGAATAGAAAAGCTTCTCCCCTCGGACAAGGGGAGGCTTCTAATAGTTACAGTTTGAGTAAGGTCAAGGACAATATGATTTTGGCTCAAAAGCTCGAAGCATCTGTAGCTACACAGCTCCGAAAAATCCACAATGTAAAAAGATTAAATAAATCTCAGAAAGAGGTTGCTATTCAAATATCCGAAACTATAATAGCTAATGAAAGCCCTAATCGTTGGCAGAAAAATATTAAAAAATATTGCGAGGAGCCGATAGATCATAATTCTGATCGAGTAGAACTAGTTAGAGAAATAGCCGCTAACCACCAGTTAGATTTTTATCTAGCTAGTATATTAGCGTCTAGCCTAAAAGGGGAAGAATAATATGAGCGAGGAAAACACACCAGACAGCATGGAAGAAAATCACATTAAATCTGTGGCCTACGGAGAAGCACCTACGGATTTAATAATGCCAGACATCTTAATCCCCCCCGTACAAAAAGATGAAACTAAAAAAGTATTAAAGGATGAGGTTGATGTAGCTTTTAAATTTGCCTTCCTTGGAGCGGGTCAAGGAGGCTCTCGTATTGCTGAAAATTTCCATAAACTCGGTTACAGAAGGATCGCTGTTATCAATACGGCTCAACAAGATTTAAATTCTATAGATTTAGAAAATAAATTGTGCTTTGGAGATGGAGGAGCTGGAAAAGCTCCCGAGGTTGCTACTCAAGTTTACCAAGAAAAAAGCGAGGACATCTCAGACTTCATGAAAAGGTCTTTCGGAGACGACGTAGATAAAATTTTTGTTTGCGCTGGGGCTGGAGGAGGGACGGGAGCGGGGTCTGTCGTCCCCGCTGTCAGGTCAGCCGTAGAAATTCAATCTTCTGGAGCTTCTTCAAAAAAAGTCGGAGTTATCTTGGCGTTGCCCAAGGCCTCAGAGGGTAAAAAGGTAAATGCTAATGCTGCGAATACTTTAGATCAGGTTTATGACTTAGTGGACCAAGGTATCGTTTCTCCTTTAATCTTAATTGATAACGAAAAAATTGGTGAGCTTTATCCAAATTTAGTAGTGTCTCAATTCTGGGACGTAGCCAATCAAAGCATGGCGGGTCTTTTTCATCTGTTCAATCACACCGCCGCCAAAGACAGTACTTATTCTTCTTTTGATTCTAATGATTATAGACAGGTCTTAGACTCTGGGTTGATCGTTTTCGGAGCGTCACCCGTTTCCGAATGGAAAGACTCAATAAGTATTGCTCGGGCAGTACGAGAAAATCTAAGGAATAATTTACTTTCTGGAGGAATTGACTTAAGTACAGGGAATTCTGCCGCTGCTATAATTATTGGCGGAACAGAGCAACTCAACACTATTCCTCAAAGTTATTTAGATCAAGCCTTCGACCAGCTCTCCAAAATGATGAGACCCAATAGCGTAGTCCATCGAGGAATTTACAGCGGAGACAAGCCCACATTAAACGTTTTTTCCTCAATTGGCGGTTTAGCCCGACCCTTAGAAAAAATAAGCCAGCTTAAGAAATTAGGTGACTTGCCCCAATAAATAGTGTATAATAAAAACGTATGGCAGCTAATAAAAATAACGAAGTAAAACCTGGTTGGAAAAGTACCGAGTTTTGGGTAACCGTCGTAGTCGCTCTGGCCTCCTTGGCTTGGGGCGCGGGTCTCGTCGAACCTGGTGGAGAATCAGGAGCCGACAAGACCTTTGGTTTCGTATGTTCTGCGCTCAGTGCTCTGGGATATACAGTTTCCAGAGGTTTAGCCAAGAAGAAGGCGTAAAACACCAATGTGGGCGAGCTTACTCAAAGCCGTCTTAGATTGGTTGACTGGGCTCGCTCGTGAAGATACGAAAGCGAGTGATGCTGATGCTACGCCCCAAAGTCTTAAAGATAAGTGGCGGAGGCGGATAGAGGAAGAGGAGTCAAAAAATGAAAAAGATAGCGATTCTGATTCTAGTTAGCTTATTACTCTCGGGTTGCGGATCAACTCGCGTAGTGTTTGTTGACACTCAGTCTAATCTAGTCCGTATTGGGCCCGATGTTTCTGGAAGGATTTACGTCAAGAAGAACGGCGAATGGACTCTTTCTAAAAACAAAGTAAAGATACCTGAAGGCTGGTACGCAGGAGGACTTCCCACCGACGACTAACCAATTACATAATATTAAATAAACCAGAGAAACTTTCGGGTTTCTCTTTTTTTTGTGTATCATTTAATGATATGAATAAAATTTCTTTTCATGATATAGATAATGTGCTAAAAAGAAAAGAATCATATTATAAGGGCCTTTCGAAGGGGTCGTATCATGACCGCACCGTAGCCTTCTACGGTTTACAGACGCTTTCTTCCCTGAGAAAAGAGCTTAAAAAGGCTTGCGAATAAAAAATAACTTTTTACTTCTCTTCTTCACAAAATAAGTATAATATAAAGACACCTGATCAAATCAGGTCATCAGTTATGAAAACTAACATTAATATGAAAAAAGTATTACTAATCGGCGCTACTGCTACCTTTTTGGGTATGGGTTGCGCGTTGACCGAAAAGCTTCCTTCCGTTACCGTGGGGGGAGCAGCCAATAAAAATGCTGTTCTTGATGCTAGCGTTGGCAAAGAGGGCGTTTCAGTGACGGCTCCGCTCGTAAGCGTGTCGGTTCCGTTCCCCAAATTAGAGGCGACGGGCGACAAAAAAAAGTAGGCCAATACCACCAACTAATCACCACAACCGTACCCCGAAAAGGGTGCGGCTTTTTTTTTGAAAAAATATTTGATTTTTATTATAATAATTAGTAATTTTAGTGTATAATTTATTACCTATGAAGGGGATTGAATATGAAATAGAGTCGTCGGGAGAAGATTTTAACAATAATAATTCTCAATGGCGTCAATCCTTGGAGGAATTAAAGCACGATGAGGCTGTAAGTTTTTCAATAAAAGTCATAGAAGCTTTAGAGCAAAAAATGAAAGACCACAACTCTTCGTGTGACAATAAAGTCTCTTTAAAGCAGCTAAAGAAAGTTTACCGCAGAGCCGCAGGAAATGTTTTCGCTGAAGTGCCCGAGACAGAGCAAGACAAAGGGGAATGGGCTATGGCGAGAGTCCATATGTATTTACGCCTTGTCAAAGGTGAACCAATGCCAAGAGAAACACATGCTTCAATCTCCTTTGATTCGGAGGAAGGAATTGATTTATTTGATTCAGTTATTCCTACCCAAGAGGATTTTGCTGAAGCGCGAAAGTGCATTGTGGCTCATGATTTATCTTATAAATTTACAACCGTTGACAGTCTCTATTTAGAAGATGAAGATAAAGATAAAGATCAGGGATATGATTTTTTAGATTAAATTATGAAAAACTTCAAACACGAATGTAATGGTAAAGTTGCCGAGTCCTCTTTAGAAGTCCAAGCTAATTGCGAGGAATGTGATTGTGGAGAAAATAACAGCGCAGAAACTCCTTGCGAGTGTGCGTGTCACGGAGATTAATTTTAATATATAGGAGATTATAGAAATATGTCAGCAATGGGATCATTTAGAGCGGACGGCCTACCTAATAGTAGCAATTATGCGGTATTAACAGGCGAAGCGATTAGTACCCCCACGAAGTTAATCGATGGGGCAAACGGCGCAGTTAATATCACCGATATTGTTCTTAGTAAAAATACTGATGGCGACTTTTCTTTTTACAATGGAACGGGGGATACTAGTGAGTTATTTTTTACTGCTTATGTAAAAGCAAACGACAATGGAGATTCCATCGAGTCAATTAACTTTACTTCAGCTCTAAAGCTTAATAGTGCGAGCGGGGTTTATGTGAAGCTAGATAGCTCAAATACCGATTATTCTATTTTAGCTAACTACTACGTTTCTAACACTAGATAAAAATTTGATATGAAAGAGCATAAATATACCACTATTTTTAGTTCAGAGATTAAGCCATTAGTTTCAGAAGAAAAAGATAAATACTTAGCTATGGCGAGCTTAGTGGAAGTGGGAGACTTTATTCCTCAAATTGATACGGGTAAAAATGTTGACCTTCTTCCCGTCGCTTTCAATGCGTGTGTTATTAACCGAGCAAACAAGAATGGCGACGTAGTAGACACCAAGACATCCTTAGCGATGTATAAAGATTTCATTAATAAGCCCATTAATATAGAGCATAATCGAGACAGAGTAGTGGGGGTGATTTTGGCGGCGGGATTTAGTGAATTCGGCACTGACAACGCTTTAACCGAAGAACAGATCAAAGATTCGAAAGTCCCATTCAATATTACATTAGGTGGCGTTATCTGGAAGGTCGTTAATAGCCGTTTGTCTGACATTATTGAAAATGCTAGCGATCCCACTAGCGAAGACTATCTAAAAATTTCTGCAAGCTGGGAGTTAGGGTTTAGCGAATATAATATCATCGTCTCTTCTAACGGCGAGAAAAATATAGAAAACGCGGAAATCATTGCAGATGTCGAAAAACTCGAAACATTAAAGACCTCCCTCAAAGGATTTGGGGGAACTGGAGTACTGGACGATGGGTCTGGGGTTTACCGACAAGTTATTAATGACGTTGTTCCTTTGGGTATCGGCCTAACAGAGAATCCTGCTGCGGAAGTTTCAGGAGTCGCTATTAAAGTCACTCAAAAGAATGATGATATTAAAAATCAAAATAAATCAGCGAAAACTGAAGAAAATAGTTCTCAATTAGAAGAAAAAAATGTATCAAGTCATAAGGAATTAACAGTTATGGACAAAATCACCGACATCAAACAGATCACGGATGAGTCCCTGAAAGCAGGAGAGGTTCAAGCTTCTGTTATTACGGATTTCATCGAGAACCAGCTTCAAGAAGCCTCGGAGCAATTCGTAGCCGAGAAGAACGAAGTAAGCGAAAAGCTTAAAGCAACCGAAGAATCTCAAACTCAAATGACTGCTGATTTTGAAGCTGTCAAAAAAGAGCTAGAAGAGGTTAGAGAGGCTCAAGCCATTAAAGCAGCTGAAGATTTATTCAATCAACGCATGTACGCTTTTGACGAAGAGTATGAGTTGGACGATGACCATCGTGCGATTATCGCTTCGGACATAGTAGATATGAGTGAAGAAGATTTCGAGACATATGCTCAAAAAATGGAAGTGCTTTTAAGCCGTCAAAAGTACGGCGGAAACAAAGGCGATACTCCTGACGCTGACCGCAAGAAAAAAGGTCATTATGGCCCTGGTCAGAAAAAGAAAGAAACTTCTGACGAAGAAGGAGAAATCGACTTCCACAAACAGATGGAAGAGGCTAAAAAGGCTAAAAAAGCTAAAAAAGCGAAAGCTTCCGAAGAGACTGTCGAAGAGACAGTTGAAGAGGCTACCGCTTCCATCGAAGAAACTCAAAAGGCTGCAACCGTTTTGGATGAAGCCCTAGATAACGCTCAGATAGATTCGGCTCAGATTCCCGCGACAAGCGAGGCTTCCGAGGCAACTCTGGCTGAGAAATACCAACAAGCTTTCAATTTAGATAAATTCGAAATTGATTATTAATACCTAAGAAAAAAAAATAAGGAAACTAAAATATCATGGGATGTAAATTATTACCATTTAGGGATTACGACGAACACGAAGTAATCAACCTATTTAAATTCAGCGGGACTGTTCCCGTTGACCAAGGTACTATTGTGACTATTACCGCAGGTGCAGGTTGGGATCAGAGCAATTCTGATACTCAGCTTTTAGGCGCTGCTGGTAAGAATTACGGTAATACTGTCAGTGACCGTTACGGTGTTTACGCGCAAGTGAAAACCGCCGCTACTGGTGACGCGAGTCCTCTCGGGATGCTTCTTCACAGTGTGAGAGAAGAAGATGAGAACGGTGAAAAACTTCTATACAATCCCCGTAAAACGGCTGAGATGGAAGTTGTACTTAGCGGTCAAGCGGTTCCGATTGTTTCAAGAGGAATCTTCTTGTACAGCGGCACTACCATCGACGGTGAAACAGTTACTCCAGGCGCGAAGCTATATGCGGACGCTAACGGATTGTTGACTGCTACCGCTGGGGGAACTGATCAGGCTGTAGTCGCTCAAGCCCTTGGGCCAGTGGACTCTACCTACAAATCTATCCTTATCAAATTGGAACTCTAATATAAGGAATATATTATCATGAGATTAAAATTAAAAAACACCCCAGAACAAGTAGAGCTCATCAAAGCGATGGGCTCTAAAGACCCTGCGGTTGCTCGTGAAGCCTCTGAAGCTTTTGCAGCTTTTCTTGGACCAGTGGTCCGTCAAGTTTTGATGCAAGCTAACACTTCGGCAGGTATTTACACGGATGCACCGTATGACGAGGACGACAATCCTAGTTATCCCTTGGACCTTTACTATAATGAAGGCGCTAACGTGGTACAAGTGTGGAGTCAAAGTATGGCAGGAGGTCTTCCCACCTCTCATATTTCAGGCTTGGAAGAAATGAAAATTGCGACTTATCGTTTGGACAGTGCTGTTAGCATGAACAAACGTTACGCTCGTAAGGCTCGTTTAGACGTTGTGAGCAAAGGCGTTGAGAGAATGGCTAACGAGGTTCTCGTTAAACAGGATCGTAACGCTTGGGCTGTTATCCTAAAGGCTCTCGCGGAAGCGAATACTGGCGGTAATCAGCACTTGCTTCAGTCTCAAAGTACAGCTGGCACTAGTCCTGCTGTTTCTCAGTTCACTCTTGAGGACTTGAATGACTGTATGCAGCGTATGGCTCGTATTAACGAATCGTATGCTGGAGGTACTCCTGCGGAAGCTTACAGTAAGGGCATTACTGACCTTTACGTTTCTCCGAAGGTGATGGCAGACATCCGTGCGTTCTCGTACACAGCCCTTGGTGGTTCGGAAGCGGGACAAGCGCAAACTGACCTTCCTGATTCCATTCGTAGCGACATCTATCGCGCTGCTGGTGCTGGCTCCATCTTTGGGGTTAACATCCATCAGTTGTTAGAACTTGGTCCTAGCGAAAAATATCAGGTTCTTCTCAATACCTTCACTGGCGCGACTAACTACACCAATATTGACGGTGGTGGTTCTCTCCCAGTGGATGCTGACGATTCAACGATTGTTGGTATTGATAACAGCAAAGGAGCATTTGTTCGTCCTGTGGCTCGTGGCGAAGGTGGCGAAACCTTCACCGCAGTTCCTGACGATCAGTTCTACGCTGCCCGCATGGAGAAACTTGGCTTCTACGGCTTCTTGGAAGAGGGTCGTGTCTGCTTGGATTCTCGCGCTATCGTGGGTATCAACATGAGAGACGACGACTAAGATTCTTATACAGAATTAATTCATCCCCTCACCTTCGGGTGGGGGGTTTTTTTTGTTTGCTATCCATTAAATAATCATGTATTATTAAATATATGCCAAGAAAAACTAAAACTACGCCCAAGAAAACATCAACCAAGAAACCAGTGGTCAAGAAACCTAAAAAAGTGGAAGAGATGTCTCAAACTCACGGGAAAGAAGAAAAGCCTCTTTACAGCACTTTAGAGCAGATTTGGGGTGATACAGGGCTCGCCAAATACGGTACTTTCGACGAAAACGAATACCTAAAAGAGTTGGAGAATATGACCAAATCAGACATTCAGGCTCACGCTAATAAATTGGGTCTCGTGCCTATTGATAATAGAAAAGAATTAGTCAAAAGATTAATAAAAGAATTTGTTTATCATAAAAGCAGATATTCTACTATTCCTGCTGATATTCAGATAAATAATATTACTTCCAACCTAAGCGCTGAAGTCAGAAAAATCCTTAGCGAAGGAAAATAAATTTCTGTTTAATCTTAGAAAAAGTGTAATAACTGGTGTATGGCAACCACTTATGACTTTAATCTTTCTCAGGGCGCGGAATTTAGCACGACTTTCCAAGTGTCAAATGCTGGAGGGACGCCTTATAACTTAAGTGGTGACAACGGCTATAAGCTAAGTGGCGTAGCTAAAGTTAGGTATGGCGATTCTGGTGCATTAATAAACCTATCCCCTTCTGGTGTTTCGGGCTTTCTTGAGAGTGGACGTTTCAAGGTTACACTTTACGCTTCTCAAACCCAAGACTTACCAGTATGCCAAGGGGTTTATGGTATAGAAATATATAGCGGTTCAGGGGCGGAGCAATTTGTAGAAAAAGCAGTAAATGGAAAATTTAATGTTTTTCCTGAAATCACAAATGCGGGAGTAGTTCTATAATGGCAACTGTAGAAGTTATAACAAGTGATGGCGCTGGCGCGGGCCCCGTAACTGTGACCGCTGGTTCTCAAGGAGCCCGAGGACCCCAGGGTGTGCAAGGTGTAGATGGCGGGGCCGTTGATCGGGGCTACCAAGGGTTTCAAGGACCTTCAGACGGGGATCAAGGAGCACAGGGTACTACAGGCACTGGTAACCAAGGGGCTCAAGGCGCGACGGGCACGGGCAACCAAGGAAATCAGGGCGGTGGGGGTTCAGCAGGTGATCAAGGTGATCAAGGTACTTCGGGAGGAAGTCTTGATTATTGTAATTTAAATAAATCCTCTGCCACCGAAGATATTAACGTAGATTATGCCAGTAGAGTCGCTATCGGTTTTGACAATACAGTTTCTAAGGCGGCGATATTTACACATTCTACCACTACTAATAATGGAAGAGTAACAGTAACAGCCGCTGGCAATTTTCAAATAAATGTTACAATTGGATATGACAATACAGGCAGCAACAGAGTTTCTCCAAGAGCATCGATTTTTAAGAACGGTACAGAAATAACTCAAACTAGATGCTCTGGGTATAATAGGGGTAGCGGCTACGGCGATGAAAAGAGTATGCAAATCAATACAAATCTTCAGCTTTCCGCTGATGATTATATTGAAATATTTGCATGGATGGATGATTCAGATCAAGGGAGCGCGGTTAATACAATTACTAGCGAATGTGAATTTGTAATCACAAGATTTGCTGGCGCGGCTGCGACATCAGGTGAGCAGGGGTATCAAGGCGCTACAGGCTCGGGTAGTCAAGGCCACCAAGGCCCTCAAGGACAAACAGGACAGCAGGGCACAGCGGGGTCTCAAGGTCGTCAAGGCGTTCAAGGCGCACAGGGCGCTCAAGGGAATGATGGAAATTTCGGAGGTATTACCTTCGCCTACGATTTCAATACTGACACTTCCGACTCTGACCCTGGAGCGGGGAAATTAAAATTAAATAACGCCACGCAGAATACTGCTACTCAGCTTTATATTGACGATACCGACCTTGATGGAAATGACATTCAGTCATATATGCGTACCATTGACGATTCGACTTCTACCATAAAGGGTCATTTTAAAATTTCCAATAAGCTTGATAGTTCTCAATTTTTACTCTTCACTATCTCTAGCCTCACAGAACAAACTGGTTACTTCACTATAGTAATTTCAAATATAGACTCCTCTACTGCCTCTCCATTTGCTAATGACGAGGACGTAATAATCACGTTCGCTCGGACAGGAGATAAAGGAGATACGGGGAACCAAGGTAGCCAAGGCGTAACGGGGGCAGGTAGTCAAGGTTATCAGGGTTATCAAGGTAATCAAGGAGCAGCAGGTGCTCAAGGTAACCAAGGCGCTACAGGAGCAGGGGACCAAGGCGCTCAAGGAGCTACGGCAGCCGCAGGAAATCAAGGCGACCAAGGCGCAGGGGGCTCTGGAGGTTCAGCGGGAGCTCAAGGTAACCAAGGTAACCAAGGTAACCAAGGCAACCAAGGCGCGACAGGAGCGGGTAACCAAGGCGATCAAGGAGCTACGGCAGCCGCAGGAGCCCAAGGCGATCAAGGCGCTGGGGGGTCAGCTGGCGCTCAAGGCAACCAAGGCACGACAGGAGCGGGTAACCAAGGCGACCAAGGCGCAGCGGGCTCTGGAGGTTCAGCGGGGGCTCAAGGTAACCAAGGTAACCAAGGC
>Ga0315316_10000542_pt1 | contig 25251 bp, 19 predicted proteins | sample M160m3416metaG_FD_203702 | JGI IMG/M metagenome (GOLD analysis project Ga0315316, IMG submission 203702) | Ammonia-oxidizing marine archaeal communities from Monterey Bay, California, United States - M1 60m 3416 | ecosystem: Environmental > Aquatic > Marine > Intertidal zone | place: USA... | reverse complement strand
GGTGTTGTCGTCCCGGGGGGATTCGTCTTGGAAGGCAGGTCACGTGGAGCAACTTTCATCACACCTGCACAAAGGACTATCGCAATGGCTGCAAGCATGTTGATTTTCCCCCAAAGTACTTCGTTCTGCTGGAATTTAAGGGCTTCTTCACTACGGCCTGTTAGTAGCGAACTGACATAGAAGACAACCGCTACTAACACAAGTTTTATAACGAATGCTCCCGTATAGAGCGGATGAAGATCGCCTTGATAGGCCAGAAAAGCATTGTAAAAACCGCTGATGATAATCATCCCCGCACAAATCATAATGACTTTAGCCCAGGTGCGTTTGATCTTCCCTTGAAGTTGGGTGGCTTCACTATTATCACGCAACGCCGGAATCAAAACCGTGTTCATGAAGATAGCACCACCAACCAAAATAATGGAGGGAAGAATATGGGCCCAGCGGGAGAGAAGTTTAATGTAATCAATAGATTCCATAGTAAGTTTGTTTACTTCTCCATAGATTCATAAGTTGTTTTAGCAATTTTGAAAGCCTGCTCGGTCGAATTGACTTTACCCTGTAGTTGTTGATCCCTTACTTCTTTAAGCACTTTAGAGAATGCGGGTCCCGGCGTCATGCCCAATTCAATCAGGTCTGTCCCCCTCAATAGTTCAGGTGGATTTAAGTCCTCCGGGCTAAGTGCCAGCTTTTCTTCACAGAATTGAATTCCGGAAGGATCCGTTTTGTCAGTTGCGACGAATGCCTTGGCAAGCGTCAATGCGTCTTGGGCAAGTGGGTGGACGAGGGTGCGTTGCACTTTTGGCCAGAACTCGGTGGCGGCTGAAATCAGCTGAGTGATATGTTGCAGTACCCAAAAAGTACTTTCAGCCACTTCATTGGAAGTTTTCATGGATTTGATGGTGCGACGAACATCCATGGCAGTGAGTTCGGGAGAAAGAATGTGGTAGATGGCTGCCAAGGTGAGTGAGAATTTATGTAGTGGTAGCTGAGCGAGTACTGACTTTAGCTGGAGGATGGCTTTCGCATCAGCATTCGTTTCCGGCAGAACATACGGAAGAAGAGCGGTTTCACAAAGCAGGTCGATCCCCCGTAGACGATGTTGGGAGGAAAGCGTTTTCTCCAGTTCAATGAGGATACGCTCACGCGAAACTTGGTTGAGGTTGTCGACATATCGACAGACAGCATCGAGAGTATTTTTTTCGATCTCGAAGTCAAGCGTTGTTGCGAAACGAACGGCACGTAAAATTCTAAGTTTGTCTTCCTCAAAGCGTTCAGTCGGATCACCGATAGCTTGGATTCTACACGCTTCCAGATCTGCCAGACCTCCTACATAATCTAGAGTTTCCATGGTCTCAGGATCAAGGAACATTCCATTAATGGTAAAGTCACGACGACGAGCATCTGCTTCAGGCGTACTAAAGGTAATCTTGTCGGGCCGGCGTCCATCGGTGTAAGACTCGTCTTCACGGAAGGTGGCGATTTCAATGTTCCCTTGTTCTTTGGAACCAATCAAGGTAATCACCCCGAAAGAAGCTCCGATGGCCAACGTACGTTTCTTCCCGAAGAGCTCTTGAATCTCTTCCGGCATGGCATTGGTGGCCACATCAAAGTCCTTCGGCCTGACATGCAAGTGATGATCGCGCACACATCCGCCAGCCCAATAGGAAATAAAGTCCGCTTCGCGTAGTTTTTGCACTGTTCTCACAGCAAACTCACGAGCTTTTTCGGCGTCAATGGATTGCGTGTTGGCCATAGATAGAACATAACAGTTTGAGTGAATTTATGTAGTCGTTGAAGGATTGAAAATTGAGGGGCAGTAATGAGTGAATTAGGATTAGAGATTTCCGTGGCTGAAACAAAATCGCTTCTGGATTCAGAGGCGGACTTTTACTTCATGGATTGTCGTGAGCAAAACGAATGGGATTACGTCATGATTGAGGGGGCTGAGTTGCTTCCTATGAGTGAAATTCAGGATCGAATTGATGAGTTGGAGCCACAGAAGGAACGACACATTGTCATTCATTGCCACCATGGAGGACGTAGTTTGCAAGTCGCTCAATGGTTACGCCAACAGGGTTTTGCCCAAGCGCAAAGTATGGCTGGAGGGATTGATGTTTGGAGTCAGGAAATTGACGACTCTAAACCACGGTATTCATAATTGCCCGACAGGATCATTTTGAAAATTGATTAGTAGAGAACTGTGATGACAACTGCATTTATAACCGGACCCACGGGATGTATTGGCGCCGCGACCGTACAGTATTTATTGGACCATGGTGTGCAGCATGTGGTAGGGATGAGCCGCAAAAAAGACTTTAGTCGTCTGGAACCTGAGTATCACGATCGGTTGGAATTTATTGAGGGTGATATTACTGTACGGGAGCAGGTGCAAAGCGCGATTTCATCCATCGAGCCCGAATGGATCATTCATTTGGCGGCATTTCAGACTCCGGATTGTATGGCCCGCCCGCTGCAGGGAATGGAAGTCAATGTGATCGGGACTCGTAATGTTGTCCAGGCTGCGTACCAATTGGGAGATAAGTTGGAACGATTGGTTTTGGCGAGTAGTTCGGCAGTCTATGGTCCACGTGAAATGTATCCGAATGAAACGGTTACGACGGACGTCCCGTATCGGCCCGCGAATCTTTATGGTTTTTGGAAAGTGTGTAATGAAGGTATGGGGCAGGCCTTTCATCGTGAGACTGGGATTCCCACCGTTTGTATCAGACTGTCGACCTGTTATGGACCCGGGCGGGATCTGGGTATGACATCGGCACCGACTGCTATGCTGAAATGTGCTGCTGCGGGTGAGTCATTTCGCATGCCTTATCAAGGGCGCGAGCATTTTCACTTTGTGGGAGACGTGGGGGCTGGCTTTGCGGAAGCTGCCCTGACCCCCTTTGATGGGTACGGAGTTTTTAATTTACGTGGAATCACGATTCATACAGAGACATTTATTGAAACGATACAGTCTGTCGCGGCGGATCTGGGGATTGCGGATTTGGATGTTGGGATTGCACAGGGAGCTCAGGGAATGCCGTTTGTGAATGATTTGGATGCCGGTACTTCTCTTGCGGCATTTCCCAATATGCCTCTTACCTCGATTGAAGACGGGGTCCGAATTTCGCTGCTGTCGTTCCGGGAAATGGCTGAAGCCGGTGAATTGGAAGCTGTATATAACCCGGGTGGCTAGGGTGAACATAGGATTTAGAAAAATGAACTGCGTCGATCAATTTCGTGTGTCTCTTATCGTCTTGTTTTTTTGGCAGGTTTTAGCCAGTGGGCAGCAGATTGTTCAGGTCCCGGTTTCCGAGCGTGCTCGGCGGATTCACAACAGTACCTTTGTGTTCGATGGACATAATGATTTGCCCTATACCTTGCGAAAAGACGCTTCCTCTTCATTTACAAAAATGGATATTTCGAAGTCCCAACCGTCGATCCACACAGATATTCCCAGATTGCGTAAAGGGAATGTTGGAGCTCAGTACTGGTCCGTTTATGTACCCGCTTCAACAGCATATCGGGGTGAAGCATTGAGCCAAACACTGGAGCAAATCGATATTGTCCACGCAATGGTCGAAAAGTATCCGGAAACGTTTGCTTTCACACGTAACTACCAGCAAATCGTCGCTGCTCGTCGGCAGGGGAAAATAGCTTCGCTCATTGGAGTCGAAGGTGGCCATTCCATAGAGGATTCCATGGCCAATCTGCACCGACTATTTGAGCTTGGCGCACGCTATATGACGCTGACTCATTCGGATACTCTGAGTTGGGCAGATTCGGCGACTGACGAAACTAAACACGATGGCCTGAACGCATTCGGAGAAGCCGTTGTCCGTGAAATGAATAAGATCGGGATGATCATTGACTTATCACATGTTTCTGAGGCAACAATGCACGATGCTTTGGACATATCCACCGCTCCTATTATGTTTTCACATTCCTCCGCGCGTAGCGTTGCCAATCATGTTCGTAACGTGCCGGATGTGGTTTTGAAACGTATCAGCGAAAACGGTGGAATTGTGATGGTTAATTTCTTCTCGGGCTTTGTTGATCCTGAAGCCGCTGAGATCATGTCAAATATGTTTGATGTCTCACGCGAATTACGTAAAAAGTATGAAGACGATGCTGACTATAGTGCCGCCATGGCTCGCTGGCGTACGGCCAATCCGTATCCCTCCGGGACGATTTATGATGTGGTCGACCATATTGACCATTTGGTGAAAGTGGCAGGTATCGAACATGTTGGGATTGGGTCGGACTATGACGGCGTATCCAAGTTACCTTTAGGTCTGGAAGACGTTTCAACCTATCCGCGTATCACTCAATTGTTGCTCGAGCGTGGATATTCCCGAAGGAATATCGGGAAGATCATGAGCGGAAATATGATGCGTGTAATTAGACAGGTAGAACGTGTGGCTGCCACGGCGAAATAATATTCTCCTTCAACGCATAGATTGGGATTCTCTGATGAAGCGATTAGAAATCGTTCTGGTTTTATCTCTGACGGTTTTTTCCGGAGGATTGGCCATGGCAAATGAAAGACAAACCGAATATGCCATTGTGATTCATGGTGGAGCGGGCAGTGTAACTACGGATCCTGTTATCATTGCCGCCCGTAAAGAAGTCCTGGAGAAGGCATTGAAAATCGGCGTGGCCACTTTGGAAGAAAATGGTACGAGCCTGGATGCTGTCGAAAAGGTCATCCGCATTCTGGAAGATTCCCCGTTGTTTAATGCCGGACGAGGGGGCGTTCTTACAGCGAAAGGAACCAATGAACTTGATGCCACGATCATGAATGGTAAAACCCGAGCCTGTGGTGCGGTTGGAGGTGTAACGAAAGTGCGAAATCCAATTTCTCTGGCTCGCAAAGTGATGACCGAAACAAGGCATGTATTACTTGTGGCTGAAGGAGCAGATGTTTTTGCCACTCAGCTAGACGACCCCATGATTGAAATTGTCGAGCCTGAGTATTTTCGAACAGAAAAACAAGTGGAACGGTTACGTCGTGTAAGAGAGAAAGAACGGCTGAGTGATAAAGAGAAAATGGGAACAGTTGGTTGTGTGGCTCTCGATAAACATGGCAATATTTCTGCCGGCACGTCAACTGGTGGTTTGGTGAATAAAAAGCATGGCAGACTTGGCGATTCACCTATTATCGGGGCCGGAACTTACGCCGATAATACGACCTGCGGAATCTCCTGTACGGGTGTGGGCGAAGATTTTATTCGCAATGCGATTGCCTATGATATCCACGCTCGGTTGTATTATGGAAAGCAGGAAATAGAGTCGGCGGTGGCTAAGGTCCTTGGTAATAAAGATCATCCGATTGTCGGGGGGATCATCGGCATCGATCATCAGGGAACGATTACAATGCAGTTTAATACCGGGGGCATGGCACGAGCCGCAGCTGACTCGAATGGCCTTCATCTCGTCGAGACAGGAAAGTAATTCCCGTAGTTGGTTAACAAAAATCAGGTCTGACTATATAACTAAACGAATCATTCTCTTTGTTTTAGGATCTGAAAATAATGAATCGTCTTTTCCAGCATACCGGTGCCTGCGTTCTGATTGTCAGTCTTTTGACAGGTTGTACAGATTCCGAATCGCCGCCGGTGGCGAACGATGTAAACGTAAATCAGGTTCTCCCCAATCAGCTGCCAGCAGAGCCGGCGGGAATGAATGCAATAGACCCCGAGAATTCTGGTTCTAATACGCAATTGAACAAAGCAGAAATTATTGATGCCCATATTAAAGCGGTTGGCGGTCTTGAAGCCATCAAGAAAATAAAATCCATCGTTAGAGTTTCCGAAGTGATATCTAAATCAGCAGCTGGAGAAGTAATCGGAACGACCACCGAAGTTTTTGATTTGGCTGGAGATCGAGGGCGTGTCGATCTGGACCTGAAAGATTTCAAGGAAGCCAAGGGCTGGAGAGGTCAACAGGGCTGGAGAGTAAACACTGAGGCACCGTTGCGAGCAAGCACGCCCGACGAGGTTGGAGTTGATAAGATCACGCCTCCGGTGAGCATTGTGCAGGCAATATCCGGAGCTTTTGGGACAGAAGCTTTTCGTTCGGTTGAAAATGTCCAGTTTGATGGGAAACCTTGTTTCAAGATGACCATTATTAACAATCCTCTGATTGTCTATTTGGACGCGGCAACCAAGTTGATTGCCGGATTCGAAATTGAACAATTCATGGTGATTTATCTGGGCGACTACAAAGAAGTGGAGGGCGTTCAGATGGCACATTATTCGAAAGCCGATATTACGGTATTGCAGACTTCCTTCGTTTCTAATGTTAAGCAAGTGAACGTCAATGTTGAGATTACAGACGAACAATTAGCGAAACCTACTAAATAAGGTCAATGACGAACGAGCCTTCCCTCGGAACACGTCGTTATGGTGCTTTTCGATTTTGTTTGAAAATTTGCATGACTCTATCATCTGATTGAAGAATGAAGGGACGAAATTCCTGATAGAAGTCTTTCAGTGATAGCCCCATATGCTTTTCAAAGGCCGCTGACTTTCCTAGTTTGGGGATATCGAAGTACCATTCTTTGAGGACAACGACTTCCTTTACTTCTTTGACGTGGATTAGGTAAGCGGTAGCCCAGGCTCCCAGCATGTAATAAACCTGTGCCGAGCCACCTTCTTCCCAGTATTCCTCGTTCTCCAGTTGCCAGTTCGGATGCTTGGCTACGTATTCGTTAATGCCTGGTCGTCCGATATTGGCGCCTGACTTCTTGAGCTGCAGCATGTAATCTTCGAAGTCTATAAGGCTGAGGTTCTGCATAAACTTCGCCGAACTATAAGATGCCATGCCTTCGGCCATCCATGAGTTAATGTGCTTGTCAGAGCTTCGGCTTTGTTTGGTATCGCAATGTGCCATTTGGAAAACATGGTGATATTCGTGCAGTGCCCCCCAGGTATTTTCAAGAGGGTCCTTTTCACGCCCTTTGGCGTTGGTCGTGACATCTTCATACAGAATCGGAGGATGCTGAGTCCAGGTCAGGCCACCTTCCGCCTTACCTGCCAGAACGGCCTTAATTTCATTGGTTACATTATTCCGTTTCATAAACTCAGCAATTTGTTCTCTGGCGGTCGATGTTTCTGAATTCTGATTGATACGGTTTTTGGCACGCTGTAGGTAGATTTGGCGGACGCTTTCTTCACTGTCAGAGCTCAACAGGTAGACATAATAAGGACCATAGTTGCCGAAGTAGTCGATCGCATAATCAAGTCCTCGTCGATAGTTTTTAACCAAGGATCCATCGTTGTTCAGGCCGTCAGCGACAAGCAGGACCGGGGCAGGGATGATGGGGGTATCGTCTCTTTTTACAGGTTCTTCTGCCAGTGTCATTCCGGCGATGGCATAGGCTAGTAGAAAAGTGAAGACAAAAGGAAGTCGCATTACGATAACTCCTGCAGTGCCAGAGATTCGATGTGTTTTGTTGCTGTTACTCTTTTATAATAAATTTATGGTCAAAATACCGAGCAGTCGGGTGTCTCGAAAGAAGATGTGTAGCATTAGCCTTGTTGGAGTAAGTACCTTTTCAAGGGGAAATTTATTGTAAATAGGCGGTGCATCCCATCGCGTATTGATTGTGAAAGATACTCTCGGGGGGGCCGGAAGCAACTTAGCTCGTCTTAAAATCACTACAAACATGAATATCGGGGAAATCACGGTACTTTCTGGGATCCTATTTTGAATACCTCTAGTAGTTGGGTTATTTCGAGGTCATAGTTTTCTAGTTGCGTGGTTAGACCCACAGAGCAAGAACTCGCCGGAAAAAGCAAGTGGAGTGATTTTGAAGATCGTTCCAGCCGGTTCCCCAAGTGAGTGCGAAGAAGCAGTCACCCATTTGAGTTCATTCCTATTTTAATTTAGCGGAATAATACAATCTGCTAACGGGATCCAGTACTGTCTTGGGAGCCAGTGCGTCCAATTTAAGCCAATTTGGCGAGGACAAGGATCTTACCGCGTCGTGCGATTGAAACAGTCGTACCGCCGCAAACACTTTGTGACCTTCTTGTTTGGCCGAAGTCTCCGACGTTCATTAGAATTTCGGACCCTATTTCGGCATGCGTATGTCTTCTTGGAAGACCTTGGCGATTTAATTATCTAAAGCCAGTAAACCGCGCGCCCTATTAAAGCAGTAATGGATATTCAATTGAAAACGTTTGCAGAATTAAATCTTCTCCCTCCCCTCGAGCGAGCCTTAAGAGAACAGAATTATAAGATTCCCACGCCAATCCAAGCGGAGACGATTCCTCAGGCATTGGAGGGAAAAGATATTCTTGGGTGCGCACAAACAGGAACAGGCAAAACAGCAGCTTTTGCTTTGCCTATTTTGGACTTCCTGGGTGGCGATATGAGAAAGGCCCGATCCGGTCGCCCTCATGCACTTATATTGGCTCCGACGAGGGAACTGGCCATTCAGATTGGCGATAGCATGCGGGTCTATGGAAAACACCTCAAGCTTCACACTGCTTTGGTTTTTGGTGGTGTCAATCAAAACAAACAAGTTCGGGAAATGCAACGAGGTGCCCATATCCTCGTCGCTACACCGGGCCGATTGCTCGATCTGATGCAACAAGGCCACATTCAATTGGACGAACTTGAAGTCTTTGTACTTGATGAGGCTGATCGAATGCTTGATATGGGATTTTTGCCCGATATTAAACGAGTCATTTCGAAGTTGCCCAATGATCGCCAATCTCTTTTCTTCAGTGCTACAATGCCACCCAAAATTGTAGATTTGGCAAGTCAGCTCCTTTCCAGTCCCGTCCGCGTCAATGTGACACCTAAGAAGACCAGCGTCAAAAAGATAAAGCAGAAAATAGTTTATTGCGAGCGCTCAGAGAAAGTTGGTTTGCTTCACAAGTTGCTTCGTGGAGATGACGTGGAACGAGTTATCGTCTTCACTCGCACCAAACGCGGCGCTAATACTTTGGCCCAGAAAACTGAAAAAGCAGGCATTCGTGCAGCTGTGATTCATGGCAATAAATCACAGGCTGCTCGTCAAAAAGCGTTGAAGGCATTCCGTGCAAAGAGAGTTCGTGTCCTGGTTGCCACAGATGTCGCAGCTCGTGGAATTGATATCGATAATGTGACGCACGTCGTGAATTTTGATTTACCCAATGAACCTGAATCTTATGTTCACCGGATTGGACGGACGGGACGTGCAGGAGCTGATGGGATCGCGGTTTCTTTTTGTTCGGGTGAAGAACTTGATTACCTGGATGACATAGAGAAATTAATTGGAATCAAAATTGAACGGGATCCTAACTCTATCAAACCTGCCTGGAAACCGAAACCAAAACAAGGAGGTGGGCAACGAAGAGGTGGCGGCTCTTCTTCTCGTCGAAAAGGGACTTATAAAGGCAGGCGTTCAAAATCGTCTCTAGGAAATTCGCGTTCTTCCAAGCCGGGGGCCAAGAGAGGCAAGCGGAATGCAAAAGGAAATCGTCGTAGCGTCGTTGTCTAAATTATTGAAACCGGGCTTTCCATCGGAGGATTATCTGAAATGACCTCCGCAAAAGATTCCAGTGCGGTTTTAAAGTTGGAACGCCCGAGCCCAAACCGAACGAAGTTGTCTTCGAATCCCAGACATTTTCCCGGTAGTAGAACCATTCCGTGGTTTTGAGCCAGATGGTGGCAATAGGAAGTGGCTGAATCGAAGCCAATTTGGGAGAGGTTGAGTTCAACAAACGCGACGGAACCAGCCGTGGGTCGACGCCAGGTGAAATGGTCCTGAAACCTGTCGAAGAAGGCGTCGCACAGTGTTAGATTCTGCTGGATGGTGGCTTTACTACGTGCAGCTAGTTGATCCTTCACAAGTAATGCTTTGTGGGCAAGGAATTCAGTGGGCCCCGCAGGACAGATGGTTGTGTAGTGTTTCCAGTTTATTAGTTCATCTCGAAGTTCGGCGTTTCGGATGACCACCCATCCGGCGCGCAAGCCTGGCAGACCATACGTCTTAGACAATCCACTAAGGACAATCGCTCTTTCATAAAGGTCTGCTGCTGAGGGAATAGTTGGTCCAAATTCGAGTCCGCGATAGATCTCGTCACAGAACAACCATACGTTGTGCTTGCGAGACAAACTGATCAAACGATCGAAATCATAATTTGACGGGACGTATCCGGTTGGATTGTGGGGGAAGTTAACCACAATCATTCGCGTTTGCGTACCGATCATGGACTCTAACTGGTCAAAATCCAGTTCCCAGCAATCTCTGCCTGCGATCAGATTCCAGGGTAGGACCTCACGGCATAAATGGCGGGCGACATTACTTAATGCATCGTAGGCCGGTCGCAATGCAATGACTTCGTCTTCTGGTTCCAGCAGTGTCTGCATCGCCAGATAGATACCTTCCACCGGGGAGGTTAAGACGACGATGTCGTCGCTACTAACATCAGAGTACATGTTTGAAATCATGGAGCGGAGTTGAGGATTTCCCTGAGATTCCGTATACCCCAGCGTGAGGCCTCCTAATTCATCCAGTGTCGAACCTGACAGTTGCAATAATTCGCTGATTGACATGGTTTCACAGTCCGATGAGGCCAGCAGATGCTGGGCTGAAAACTCATATTCAGCGAAGAACTGTTCAGTCAAAAAAGGTTCGATTTTCATGGTCACGAGTGCCTTTGAAAGATGGAGAAGTAGCACGTTTAGAACAATTAATTTTAATTGTTCCCATTCCGCTTATGAAATGCATCGCTTCTCATATGGCTGGTTAACGTGGGCAAATGATTACTTAAGGTCGTCTACTAAAATGACCTGCTCCCGGGGTAGCTTCTCTAGGACCCGATCACGATAGTCCAAAAGAACACGTGGAAAAAGTAATCGACGTTGGCGGTTACTGACAGGGGTCATGAACTCTACCCACGGATATTCATCAGAATTCAGTCTGGCATCGGGTCGCAGCTGCCAATCTCCCTGATATAGCTCCCAGAACTGGTCGACATCCCCCATAACAACATCAGTGCTCCCAATGCTTTTCCACAAGGAATTCAACCGTTGTGAAAGTTGGTCCCTTGAAATATGAAGATTAGTATCCGTGCCCACCAATGCGATGACTGGTTTGGAACTATGAAGCTCGGCCCACCAAATTGTAACGTGTGGAAAAACACTACCAAAACTATTTGCGATCGCCTCGAATTCTTCCTCACCAAGTTGGAAGAGGGGTAACCACTGACAGAAATGCCCGCCCGACTTAAGCCGTTGCCTCGCAACCTGATAATGTTCAGTCGTATAGAGGTACCCCGATTCACTTTCCCAAGGTACAAACAGATCAGAGACGATCACGTCATATCGACGATCCGTTCCTAATAGGTAATGACGGCAATCGTCGATAAATACCTTCACTCGCGGATGATCAATCACATTGAAGTTGTGTTGGGCTAGTAGACGGCAGGCCTCAACAACCTCGGGGATGAGTTCAACCACGTCAATTTGTCGAATCCCTTCATGCGGAATACTGCCTCCAGCGGTAAGGCCTGTTCCGAGTCCCATAAAGAGAACCTCTTTGGGATCCGGATGTAGCATGATGGGGATATGTGCCTGCCGGAACTCTCGTCGATTATCCCCTGTTCTTCCAAAACGGTAGTGCAGGTTTTGACGTATTTTGAATATTTCTGAATCTTTCACTTGAACTGCATCGATCCAACCATAGGGGGAGTTCCAACGTTGAACAATTCGTTCCCCCTTACTTTCCGCCTGAGACTTCTCGACTATTCGGGGAAGGTTAATAGCTGCTGCTGATCCGACTAGAAACAAGATGCTCATGACAAGAGGCCGCAAAGGACGCGAGGATCGAACTGACAAACTCAGTGAGCAGATACCAACCATCCCAGCCATAACCACAAAGGATTCCCATAATCCAATTACGGGCAACATAACAAAACTGGCAATCATGGCACCCCCAGCTGCTGCCAGAGTATTTACAGCAGTCAAACTACCTACGACATTTCCAGCTTGGCCTCCCATTAACTTCCAGACCAGCGGAAGTAGCATACCTAACATCAGAATTGGCGGCCCCACAATCAAGGTGACAAGACCACATGCTCCAATCAGGTAACTGCTAAAACTTTCGCCCGAGCTGAAATATTCAAGTTTGGTTAGCTCAACAAACAGAGTGATTGAAGCCACGATAGACAGGGAAGAAGCTCCTGTTACCCAACGAATCAGGTGGGAAGCTGATATCTTCTTCAGCAATTCCCCGACCAACGCCGCGCCCAACGCCAAAGCGGCGAGGAAAACAGCGATTACAATACCAAATGTATAGGTGCTATTGTGAAAGACCAATGAAAACATACGCGTATACAACACTTGTAAACCGAGTGTTACGAAACCGGAGAGTCCGGCGATCATTACGAGAAACCAGAAGGGATGTGTGGTCCTACTTCCACCGGATTCTGATTCGTGTTGCTGGCTGGAGGCTCCGGGCTGTCCTGCAATCTGATCGGCTTCTCGCGGGCCCACACGGTGTAGAAAGAGAGCAATCCCACTACAGAGAATGGAGAGCCCGGCGGCCAAATAACTGCTATTGGTTACCCCCAAATGTAACAGTAAATAGAATGTTGCTAACACAACACCGACTAATGCCCCTGTTGTATTCGTTGCATAGGCTCTTGTAACCCGCCTAGTATTTCGTGGGTCCGAGAGTTGTCCTCTCCCGTGATTTGAACAAACCATTGCCACCATGGGTAACGTGACGCCTAATGCCACTGTCCCCGGTAATAAAAGCCCAAAACAAAATACAACTCTTGACAGTGTTTGAACAAAGTATGATGAGTTCGTCATCCAGGCAGCAATAAATGATGCTTCGGACCAAGCCAACAGAAAAGGAATGACCATGGCCCAGACAGCCACGACGGTTTCAGCAATCGCGTAACCCAACATAGGAGACAAACGAGTGGACCACCGAGCTCCCAGCAAATATCCCGCCGCCATCCCAAAGAAGTAACTCGCCAACACTACGCTAGCGGCATGTACGGTATGCCCGAACAACAGGCCAATCTGACGAGCCCATGAAATTTCATAGATCAAGGCTGCAGCGCCAGAAAGAAAGAAAATCAGGTAGATACCAGCGTCTATCCAGGCAGATCGCCTCTTACTAACTTCGTCCAATCCTTGCATCATCTGCATCATCTGCATCATGCCACTTTTGCGTTGTCACTGAATTAATACGTGGGGACTTTAACAAGTTTTTTACGGAATATTAAGTCCAACCTAAACTTAAGTATGGATGCGATAGAAATCAAAGAACCATTGTCAATGTTCCACTCCGTTTCTCCGCACCTTCAAAGTAGGCTCTCTTTGCTTCCGCCAGCATGATTGGTAAATTAAATGAGTAATTCAACATGGAGCCAAAACAATGAAACGACGTGACTTTCTCAAAACAACTGCAGGAGCTAGTGCCCTCGGCTTAACGGCTTCTCTGGCTCGTCCGCTGATGGCGATACCTGCAAATTCAAAATACAAAGCTACCATTGGGCTGCAATTGTGGACCGTTCGTAATGAATTGAAGCAAGACAAGCAGGCAACACTAAAGTCAGTCGCAGATGCCGGTTACCAACAAGTTGAATTTGGTGGAGTTGATCAGGGTTTGGAACTCCAGCCGATCTGTAAAGATCTTGGTTTGAAAATGACGTCATCATTCATCAATTGGCAAGCCATTTGCAACCCTGCAAACAAAAACGCTCCTTCTTTGGAGTCGTTGATCGAGGATGCAAAGAAACTGGAATTGAAACATCTCGTTTTTGGCTACATCGGTAAAAACTATCGTCAAACAGCAGATCAGTTCCATACCTACATTGAACGTTCCAATCAATTTGGAGAGATGTGCAAAAAAGCCGGGATTCAATTGTGTTATCACAATCATGCTTTTGAATTTGAGAAAATCGAAGGTGGTAAAACAGGGTTTGACCTGTTTGTCGAAGGATTCGATCCTGAAAACTGTAAGTTTGAATTGGATGTTTTCTGGGTCAAGATCGGAGGGTGGGATCCCTATCGAACCTTGAAGCGACTTGAAGGTCGTGTTTCGCAAGTTCATCTTAAAGACCTAAAATCGGGAGCTCAGGTCTGCTATGACGAGGGACAAGTTCCTCATGATGCCTTCAAAGAACTGGGTAATGGATCGATCGATATGGCGAAAGTGATGAAGATTTCTGAAGCGATAGGCGTGGAACAATGTCACGTTGAGCAGGATCAGTCGCCTGATCCGATCAAGAGCATTGGTCAAAGTATCGCACACCTTCAAACGCTATAAGGACTCACTAAGTCTTACGCGAATATGTTTTTCCCTTTGAAAAATTCTTCCCGTATTGGGATAGGGAGATGATGGGGATAAGCCCCGAGCGATCATTGTTTTCACCGTGCCTGCTCGCTTTGGTATGAATTTGAGAAGCATCCTACCGAATTGGTTAACGCGTTAGATTGGTGGTTGCCTCAAGCCGAGCTTTTCAAGGGCCGGTCCAAATCTAAATGGATTGGCTTGCCCCCACACTTGGTTCAGCCTTTCCGGTCGCCCAAACTGGAAAGCCAGCTCATGAAGTATATCCACAACATTAATGCCCAAAGGACCCCGTAAAACGCGACGAAAAACATGGAACCATAGGTCAGGATCGGATGGAGCTCAAGGAAGGTTAGGCAAAGGCCCAAACCGATCATACCCGCCAACACCCACAAGTTTCCATCACAGATTTTGATCGGATAGAAGATCACAATGAAAAGGAAGATTAACAGTTTATCCAGCACATTTTTTTCTTCGTTCATCGCACGACGGAGAATGAAGTTAAATAGCGTTGCCATAAATACGGACCCTAGCCACATAGAAGTTCCGAACTTTTGAAAACCATATGATTCGACGCCTGGTTCCAGGACGGCCCTGCTAGGCTTGGTCGGGTCGTACGCTACCGATACCTCGGCGTCCGCAGGATACTTCTTCACGACCTTGTGAGCGCTATATTCGTGGCCTCCGAAGACGATGACATCTGTCTCATACTCGGTTCCCCCGACGGTGTATCGGTATTCGATTTCATCCGAATAGGTTGTCCCGTTTTCGTCACTGTGAGTGGTGATTTCCGAGGTGATGATGCGGCCCAACGCGATGGGCCAATCTACGCTCGTCCGAGCCCAGCGCAACTGAGACTGTCCGTAAAGTATAAGCAGCAGACCGATAGTGCCGAAGATACTCCAAATTACTAGCAACGCGTACCGCTGAGTGCGTCCTTTGGCAAGTTCTTTATCCACTGGCATCTCGTCAGTTCCCCAATTCGCAACCACCACTTTTCGATACTGATCCGTGACGATATTAAACAACCGTTACTGGGCAAGCAATTTCTCATGTGTTAGGGTCAAACTCTGAGGTTGCCAGCATATTCGTTGAAAGAAATTGTAATGGACAGGATAAGAAAATTATTGGTTTGCTCGATAATATTTTCCTTGGCGTCACTGGTGGGGGAATCGGGATTAGCGGAGGATCCCCTATCTTTTCGGACAATGACATGGAATATCTGGCATGGCGGTCGCGAGGATGGTGAGGAAATCGGTCCACAACGTGTCGTGGACGTTATCCGACAAAGCAAAGCTGATATCGTTGCTATGCAGGAAACGTATGGTTCTGGAGAGTGGATCAGTGAACAGCTTGGGTTTCACTTTCACCCCCGCGGTACCAACGTCTCAATTCATAGCCGCTATCCGGTGCTTGAAGATATTTCGGTGTTTGAAAAATTCAAATGCGTCGGCGCTTTATTGGAATTACCAGAAGATCGCAAGCTTGCTTTCTATTCAATTTGGTTGCCCTACAACAAAGAAATCTGGGTGGAAGGTACTCGAGATGTTAATGATTTAGATGCTATGAAATACGCTTGCGATGCTTCCCGCGAAGATTTGGAAAAAATGTGGGCATTAATTCAACAACGACTCAGTGATCCTAAGTATGCAGGAATTCCGATCGTGATAGCAGGCGATTTTAATAGCATGTCTCATCTCGACTATATAAAGCCATTCCGAAATCAGTTTGATGGCGTGGTAATCGACTGGCCCACCAGTCATATCCTGAGTGATGCCGGGTTTCAGGATGCATGGCGTGAGCTTCATCCCGAAGTCAATCGTCAGGAAGATCGGACCTGGACACCGCGTTTCCCTAAACAACAACAAGATCGCATTGATTTTATCTATTATCGTGGCTCCCGACTGGAAGCCCGAGATGCCGTGGTTATCGACGAACATGCTCAGAAATTCCCCTCGGATCATGCCGCGATGGTCACCGAGTTCTCCTGGATCGAACCAACACCATCACAGAGGCTGCGTTTGGTCTCCTACAATATTAAGCATGGTTTGGGTAACGATGGTCGTCTTGATCTGGAACGTACCGCGGCCTTGTTAAATAATCTGCGCGCTGATTTCATTGGCTTGCAAGAAGTAGATAATAAGGTGAAACGCAGCGGCATCGTCGACCAGGCTCAAACTCTCGGCAAGTCTTTGGGTATGTATTCCGCCTTTGGTTCCTTCATGGATTATCAAGGCGGTAAGTATGGATTGGGGATGCTTTCGAAGCATCCGATTCTGGCAGCCAAGGAGATCAAACTACCTACGGGAAATGAACCACGCGTGGCGCTGGCCTGTAAGATACAACTACCCGATCGTCGAGAAATAATGGTGGTTAACTTACATTTCGATTGGGTTGAAGATGATAAGTTTCGATTTCAACAAGCAAAAGAACTGGCTAAATATTTGGATACCCTGACTCTGCCCTATGTGTTGATGGGTGACTTCAATGATCAACCTCAATCTCGTACATTGGATTTGCTTTCAAGAGGTACGATGGCCGCCGTCAAACCAAGACAGGATAGGTTCACTTTTCCTTCAATGAAGCCCACAATCGAAATCGATTTCATTTTTGCTGCCCCTCAGGAAGACTGGCAATTGAATTTCAGTCGCGTCTTGAATGGTAAAGTAACATCCGATCATCGACCCTTTTTGGCCGTCGTTGAACTGCAGCCCTGATTAGGTGGTCGGAGTACACAGAACTCTAGCCAGCGTGATCAGGCTGGCCATTGATGGCTTTCTAAGATCCCTTCGAATTGAAATACTGAATTCAAATACTGAATTCAAAAGCAGGCCTCTCAGTCAGTTCCCAGGCCGCTTGGAAAAGAGCATGATTTTGGTGGGGATAACAAGAACCGCGTTGTCATGTTTTTTGGTAAATCCCAGAAAATACTAGATTTCAACCTTTACTCCGTACTTTGGTACGGAGTTATAATTTTGACATGGAACAAAACTTGCAAGAACTAATGACGATTGGCGTCCTGGCGAAAGAGGCTGGGGTTGGAGTCGAAACGATACGTTTTTATCAGAGGAAGGGTCTGCTCAAGATACCTGACCGAACCTCGGGTTTTCGAAAGTACACTCCATCCGATCTGCGGCAGATTAGGTTTATCAAAAGAATTCAGGAACTTGGTTTCACGCTGAAAGACGCGGAATCTCTCCTGGAGATTACTTTTTGTTCCCCCAAGACTCGGCCTCTTCTTGAAAAGGTTTGTAACGAGAAGATCGAGGAAATTGAAAAGAAAATAACAGATTTGAACGGCATGTTGGGTGAACTACGCCAGTTTCACCAATCATGTGGTTGTGAATCGTCGAATACTATCCAATGCAGTCTTCTTGAATGTTTTGAAAACGAATGGGAATGCTGCGAGAACTCTAATGGGAGAAAAAAATGAAAGATTCTTGTGAATGCTGTAATAAGGGCAAATGCGTATGTAACACCACGGCATGTAACTGCTGTTGTGGATCTGAATCCTGTGGTTGTAGTTCGCCGTGTGTCTGTGGCGATTGCTGCACCTCATGTTGCTAACACAAAGCAAAACGGTTGCTAATTTAAGAACGGCAACAGGAAAGAATTAGGGCAGGGCGGCCGTGGCCGACTCCAATGATTCTAGGTCCATATGATTATTTAGTTCCGCCCATTGGGCGATCGAAACAGCGTGAGGAATCCCTCACGCTGTTTTTTATCATTAGATGAGTTCGGTGATCTCAAACGAGCTAGATGAAGAGACGCTTTACACACCGACAGAATCAATGTTCTCTTTTGGATGACACGCGGAGATAGCTATAGTTCTGCCACGTTACGATAGACCCAACGAGACATTACTCGAAAGTTGGTAAACATAAACCAAAGCCCCTGGCCCGCTTTCCATCCGGGATAGGCTAATACGATTGCAAGACCGGCCAGCATCACTTCATTCTCAGCAAAAGCACCCACAACTAAGATGAAAGGCATACCAAGGATACTGACCAACAGGAGGATTCCGCTGCAGTAGAAAAACATTGTCAAACACCATAAAAATATAAACTGGACTGTTTTACTATCTTGAAGAAGCAAAAATACAACTAACAAAGATGTGATGACGCAGGCGACAAGAACGACGATTAGAATAAACGTAGTAACTAGAAAAGAAATGTCTCGCTCGCCGGTCAGATCTACCTCACCGGTATTTAAGAAGCGTAACAACTGCTCTAAAAGTATTTCCGGAATGCCCATCATTGCACCACCGATGGCCGCCAATAAACCAAAAGCGAATCCGTAACGCAGGATAATTGACCATGGCAGCGACAATACGTTACGCAGATCTCTTTTAAAGTCGATCTTCAAATGTTTTCCCATTGGTCAACTCGCAGATTAGGGTAACAAACTGCGTTGATTACCATCTTTACGATTTAAGTCTCTTTTTATAAAGATGTCATTATTAGACAGTTCAGGGCGCAATTAATCTTTGGGCTAATGGTTTCGGCGCGTTTCTCAGAACTATCGACCGAAGAGGAAAGCAATCAATAATCGAGTCAAAAACAATTTCGTTCAGTGGCGACTCTCGACTATGATCAAGATTATCTCGATAATAACGGGGCAAAATACCTAAGCGGAATTGGCAACTATGCTCCCTTCGCTCGACAATGCTATTACCATCTCACACATTGGATTTCATCATCATGAAAAACCAACCGCGCCGTCAATTTCTTAAAAAATCAATTACTGCTACTGCCGGAATTGGTTGCCTTCCACTTTTAACCAAGGCATCCTCTGCTCTGAACAAGTCCGCCCAAGGGATGAAGTTTGGCTTGGTCACCTACCTTTGGGGCAAGGATATGGATCTTCCCACCTTGTTGGATGTCTGTGAGAAATCCGGAGTCCTGGGAGTCGAAGTACGCACCCAACATGCCCACGGTGTTGAGCCCGTACTATCAAAGGCAGAGAGAGCGGAGGTCAGGAAACGCTTCGCGGATAGCCCCGTAGAATTGGTAGGTTACGGATCTAATGCTCAATACCACGAAAACGACCCGGCCAAGGTCAAAGCCAATATCGATTTGACAAAAGATTACCTGCGTTTGATGCATGATTGTGGTGGCAGTGGCGTCAAAGTTAAACCGAATGGCTTTGTGAGCGACGTTCCCCGAGCAAAGACCGTCGAACAAATTGGTTTAGCCTTGAACGAAGTCGCAAAGTACGGGGATGATCTTGGGCAGGAAATTCGCGTGGAGGTTCATGGGCGTGGCACAAGTGAATTGCCTGTGGTACGGGATATTTTTAAAGTCGCCACTCACCCGAACGCCACGGTTTGTTGGAACTCTAATGATGTTGATCTCGATGGTGCCGGTCTGGATGAAAATTTTGACATGGTGAAGAACCGATTTGGTAGTACCGTTCATATCCGCGAACTGAATGTAGGTAAGTACCCCTATGCAGAATTGATGAAAAAGTTCAACGAGATGGACTATCAAGGATGGATTCTACTGGAAGCACGAACTAACCCAGTCGACAAAATCGCTGCCTTGATCGAGCAACGCAAGATCTTTGAACGAATGATTTCCGGATCATGATTTTGTGTTCGTGACTTGACCCGGATGATCAGGACAAGTCGACGGGGAACGACACACGGTTAAAATTCCAGTGTCATTTGCGTATAAAAGAATCTGGCATCGCCGGAATGGGGGACGCCCGCGGTTGTTTGGTAGTACGCACCCGCAAAAAAGTGTGAATATCCGAGCTGAAATTTCAGCCGCTCGCTTAGCGTTAAAGTTGCCAGCAAGTCAATTTCATGGCCCAAATCGCTGCTGCCTGACGAATTTGCGGCCAGCCCTGCAAAGGGGGTCATGTTCGTGTTGTAGGGAACATCCGTGCCATTGGCGAGGCTGAAATAATGATAGTGAACTCTCAATTCGAGCGATTCGGTTGGTTGGCAATTCCAACGTACGTTGAGGTCATTCAGATTTCGTCGTCCAAATAAATCCATGTAGCCAAGGTGGCGATGGGCTCGCGGGAAGTAATGATGCCAGCCATTGCCCGGGGTGTCACTTCCTGAGGCCCATTCGTAGTAAACCCATAATTGGCCTGCCAATCGGCCCTCTAGTTGTGTTCCCAGTCCAAGGACCGCTAAACCAGCCAGATGGTCTGTCTGATCGGGGTTCCTACCAACCTGAACCCCTCCTTCAAACTCGTAAAGCAACTTATCGCGAGTCCCCTTTAAATGAGAGCCGAGTGTATCATACCGGGCACCGGTACCAGCTAGTTCCAGAGTCAACCAGTAAAAATCCCGCGTGATCCCTTCCTTCACGTGCTGTTGAGCATTGATTCCATAAAGGCGGGTGTCATAATTCGTCTGATTGAAATCCTGAGGTTGCATTGACAAGGTATGAAGATAGTATGCCTCGAAGTCAAATTGCTCGCTTTCAAGAGAAAGTTGCAGGCCATCAAATGCTCGGCGGGTATTGGCCCATTCACCCATACCGGCATAGCGTGTCGATCCGATATCAAGTGATCGTCTACCCACCCTGGCCTGCAGGTGATCGTGGATGGCGATATCAGCGTAGGCTTGATGAAGATCCAGACGGTCAACTTCATTGCCTCGCGAGGGGAAATTTTCCAGGGTGCTTTCGGCATCCAGAAGTTCAACATACAGGTTAAGATGCTCGTGAAAGGTCGTATCCATCCACAGTCGCGTACGGTAGAGCAGAAAATCATCATCGGTACCGGTTAGACCGAGAGCATTGGTTAAACCGGGGGAAGGGCGATGATTATTCTCATGATGGTAACGCATGCGAAATTGACCGCCGAATTCAAACTTTCGGTTCACGGCATCGGGATCCTGGACATCATCCGGAAGGGAATTCGTTTCCAGAGATATTGGCGTAATGTAATCGTTATAAGCAACGTCCAGTCGTTCTGTGGAACGCTCCTGTGCCTGACAGGGAAGCGACATACAGACCGCCAGTATCAACACGGTCTTTAGTATTTTTTGAAAATAGTACATAGCTAAAGTTTACTCCTATCGCTAGATATCGGTTTTCCGAGCGCAAAAGTTGATATAGAGAAAGGCTTACACAAAGAAGTAGTTGAAATCAAAGGAATCAGACCGTCACTTCACTGGTAGGGTTTTAATGGTGAATGTCGCTTTTGGTAATAGGTCGTGTGAGTAGTTGACCTTTATGCTGGTTAGCCTAGTGTAAGTTCGGTGAAACAAAATGATCGTCAGATCAGCTACAATGATTCACGTTGGTTTTTCAGGACGAAGGATGTCTTGTGCAAACTCGAAGAAATCTACATACATAGAAGTGAGCTTTAAGTGAAACAAACGAGCCTTACCATCCCGATGCTATTGGGCATCTTCCTACTTGCCACTTCTGCCCGCGCTGCGGAAAGGCCCAACATTCTCTGGATCACCAGCGAGGACAATGGCGTCTCCTGGGTGAGTTCTTACGGTGGCACCAATGCCCGGACTCCGAACATCGATCAACTTGCCGCCGAAGGATTTCTTTACCAGTACTGCTTCGACAACGCTGCCGTCTGTGCTCCGACCCGTTCCTGCTGGATCACCGGCATGTATGGCATTTCCAACGGTACTCAACCTATGAGAAGCCGTAATGAAATTCCTCACGACAGGATTTCCTATTATCCGGATCTGCTGAGAAGGGCCGGCTATCACACCTCCAACCCCGGCAAGACGGACTACAATATCGGTGGTCGTGATGATTACGATGCGTGGGATGTTGGTAAAGGAGCAGGCACGATCTACGGCTGGAAAAAGCGGCAACCTAACCAGCCATTTTTCGCCGTCGTCAACATTGGTGACAGTCATGAGAGTCGAGCTCACGGCGATAACGAGAACACCAGAAACGATCCGGCTGCAATGAAGCTGTTCTCCTATCATCCCGACTTGCCTGAGATTCGTAAGACTTATGCTAAGTACGCGGATGCGGTCGAAAGAATGGATGAAAAGGTAGGGAAATGCCTCGCGGAACTTGAAAAAGACGGCCTCGCCGACAGCACGATCGTGATCTACAACTCCGACCACGGCGGTGTGCTGGCCCGCAGCAAACGCTTTTGCTATTCCAGCGGTATTCACTGCCCCCTGGTGGTGCGTGTCCCCGATAAATTGAAGCACCTCTACCCGGCAAATCGGCCTGGCGAAGTGATTGAGCGACTCGTCAGTTTTGTCGATATGCCCAAGACCTGGCTCAGCCTGGCTGGCGCGGAAATTCCAGACACGTTTCAGGGGACGGTCTTCCTCGGCAAAGGGATCGAAAAGGAGCCTGCCTACCATCTTGCTTTTCGGGAGCGCGCTGATGAACGACTTGATTGTGTGCGTGTGATACGTGACAAACGCTATGCTTATCACAAGAACTATATGCCCTACGCGCCGGCGGGTCAGCACCTCGCCTATCTCTGGAAGGCCGAAGCCACGCCCGCATGGGAACAACATCACCGTGAAGGTAAAACGGATGAGATCACCGGTCGCTTCTTTGAACCCCGCGTTTCGGAAGAATTCTTCGACAACGAAAAGGACTTCGACAATGTTCACAACCTCATCGAAGCTAAGAAACATCAGGAGAGAATTGCCAAACTCAAGAACGCTCTACGCCAACGTCAGCTAGAACTTTATGACTCCGGTTTGTTACCTGAACAAATGCGTGTACGTCGTGCCAAAGAGAATGGGCTTACGATTTATGACATGGTTCGTGACGAGAAACTCTATCCCCTTGCCACCTATCTAGACGCCGCTGACCTGGCGCTCGCCCGGGATAAGTCCAACCTTGGCGTCTTTGTCCGTCACCTGAGCCATGACGACGAAGGCCTGCGTTGGTGGGGAATTGTGGGTTTGCACCTGCTGGATCAAGAAGCCGCTCCGGCTACTGCCGCACTTGAAGTTGCCCTGAGCGACGACGCCCACGAAATCCGGATGATGGCCGCCTGGACGCTCGTCAAACTCGGGAAGCCAAACCAGGCAATCGCCTGCCTCGACGATCTGCTCTTCAGCACATGTGACAATGAAGACATGCTGCACAACGTACTGGAATGGATGGGCGAACCTGGCCTGCCTTTAGTAAAGAAATATATTGAGAACGACGGCAATCGTCAGGGCCGCTACGGCATCGGGATTCTAGGACGGATCGCTGAGCTGAATGGGTGGTAAGCTCCTTGAAACGATAGTCATAGAACACATTCTTCATATCACTCAGGCACAGGATTTCAATCTTAGCTTTAAATCCTCAAATGACTCATGACGGTGTGGTGGAATTGGCAGTACCGCTTTACTTCCCGGAGTCCTTCAGGATATGACGCAATCGCTAGAGAAGGATCTGCTTCTCATCACGCTTCCCAAAGCAGCTAGTAATGTGAAGCATGAAGTAGCCGACAGAATGCCTCATTGTTTAAGCACCGGGCTCAACGCATCAAGATCAGGAAGCAAACATGAACAAACAAACGGCTTGGTTGAATCGTCAGCGCTGGCATAAGCTTATGCTTGTGAGCTTGCTTGTTCTTTGCTCTCCTGTGGCAACGATGGTCAACGAGGGCAGGGTTCGGGCATTTTATCCCGAGCTCCAAGATAAAAGATCGCGACTGGATTTAACAATCAGTTCTAGTGCCGTTGCTGGGATGGGGACCCCGAATTCGCCGGTGAAATTCACTACGAAACTCGTCAACAACGGGAACCAGACGGTAAACGGCCTGCTTGGATGGAGTATTAACAGCACCGCGATATCCCCTGCGAAGATTGCTAGTCAGGCGATCCAGATTGATGCGGGTGAGACGAAAGAACTCACAAAAACCATCGTGCTCCCGCAAACTGGTTTTGTTGAAATGGTTTGTAAATTTGAACAAGGTGAAACAGTAAAATCCATTCAGAAAACAAGTCGTGTAGGATGCAACCCAAACCAATTACGGACACCGCTGACACAGCAGAAGGACTTTGACGAATTCTGGGAGCGTTCCATCGCAGAATTGAATGCGGTCCCTCCGGCATTCAAAATGATTGAACAGCCGAAGATGAGCGATGGCAATATCCGGGTTTTTGAAATCAGTATGCGGAGTCATGATCAGGTTCGAGTCCGTGGTTGGCTCGAAGTCCCGCGTCAAGTTTCGAAACCTCTTCCCGTAGTGATTCGTGTGCCTGGTTATGGACAAAACATGAAACCGATTGGCAAATGTGATGACATGATTGTATTTTCGTTTAATCCTCGCGGTCACGGGAACAGCCAACAGGATATTTCCGGCCAACCCAACAACTTCTGGATTCGAGGTTTGGACAACCCGGAAACTTACTATTACCGCGGTAGCTATCTGGATTGCATTAGGGCGGTCGATTTTATCTCGTCCCGGCCTGACGTGGATCAGGATAAGATCGCTGTCTGGGGAGGTAGTCAGGGGGGCGGATTCGCATTTGCTACAGCGGCCCTCGATTCAAGAGTTGATTATTGTATCGCCGACATTCCCTTTCTTTGCGACTGGAGAAATTACTTTCGTTTAAGCCACTGGCCTGAGATGGATAACTGGATTGCCGAGCAACCACAACGGTCCTGGGAATCAACGCTGCGAACACTTAGCTATTTTGACACCATGAACCTTGCGGGGCGAATTCGTTGTCCCACCCTGATGTCAGTTGGTCTTCAGGATGGGGTATGTCCACCGACCACATGCTTTAATACGTTCAACCGCATCCCCGGTGAAAAGAGCTATAGAATTTATCCAAATAAGCGACACGGGCTCGGCAAAGAACATTACGCATGGGTTTGGACACAACTTCGCGAAGCATTTAATAGCACCGACTGAACGCTGCTGCCCACACGAACCGTCCGGTAGCAGGAATTGGGAAAGAGAAGCCTCTAATCATTGTCTTTCTGAGAACTTAAGACTTCGCGTTTCATTTGCGAGCATTTTTTGCCAAGGGCCATATTAGATTG
>Ga0315316_10000538_pt1 | contig 25311 bp, 26 predicted proteins | sample M160m3416metaG_FD_203702 | JGI IMG/M metagenome (GOLD analysis project Ga0315316, IMG submission 203702) | Ammonia-oxidizing marine archaeal communities from Monterey Bay, California, United States - M1 60m 3416 | ecosystem: Environmental > Aquatic > Marine > Intertidal zone | place: USA... | reverse complement strand
GCTTTAGACATCGCACCGCTCATAGCTACGGCAAATAGCCCTGACCTTTCCGCAACCCCGGCACCGAGCATCACTACTAGAACGTAACCCAGGGGATGAAAGCTAGTAAAAGTCGAAGGCATTTCGACTAATAAGCGCTGTATGTTTGATGCTGACAGCAAGCTCTCAGCGTTAATGACAAGCGCGTTTCCTGCAGCATCAATTAAAGTTGGATGAGGCGCAGATAAGCCTATTAAGGCGGCAATAACGCTTATTGCTATTACAGCTGCAATACACCATAGGAATATGAACACAGGATCGGGGAGCTTGTTCCCAGACCTTTCTATCCAGGCGAGAATACCTTTTGTCTCATTAGCATGCTCTTGGGTTACATCAGTCATTTTAAACTCTAGCTTTATTGATTAATCTAAATTAAAAAGTCGACCGCTTTTAGCGGAGTAAACGGAAAAATTCGCGCAGATCATTTAGGTAGAGCTCTGGCTGTTCTAAGGCGGCAAAATGTCCTCCTTCTTCCATGACGGTCCAGTGTCTCAGGTCATATGAAGCCTCTGCCCATGATCTAGGAGTTATGAATATTTCAGCTGGGAAAATTGCGGCACCAGTAGGTACATTTATGAACTCCATCGGTTTTATCGCTGGCGTATTTCGATTTTCTAAATAGATGCGCGTTGATGAAGTAATAGTATTGGTAAACCAATAGATAGCAATATTGGTAAGCAATTCGTCTTTGGTAAAATGATTGTCAAGATACCCGTCAGCGCCTTGTGGCATATCAGTCCAGCCGTGAAATTTTTCAACGATCCATGCAGCAACCCCTGCAGGTGAATCATTCAATCCATAGCCCAAAGTTTGTGGTTTGGTACCTTGAATTTGTTGGTAAGCAACTTCATTCTGCATATAATCTTGTCTTGATGTACGGGCTTCATTTTCCTCCTCGGTTACGTTTGCTCTTTGCTCGGTGGCGGAAGGAGGGCCGGCTAACATCATATTGGAATGGAGGCCAATGAGCCGATCAGGATAATGGTTGGCAAGATGTCGATTTATGATTGCTCCCCAATCGCCTCCAGCAATAGCATAGCGCTCATATCCTATCTTCTCCATTAGCTCAGCTAGCAGAAGCGCAATCCGTTCAGGTGAGTACCCAGTTTCATCAGGAATACCAGAAAAGCCAAAACCAGGTAGTGAGGGCGCGATGACATGAAAAGAATCAGAAATGTCCCCACCATACGCTAGCGGGTCAGTTAAGGGTCGGATAATTTTGCTGAATTCGGATACAGAGCCTGGCCAACCGTGAACAACCATTAATGGTATAGCATCGGGATTACTCGAGCGCTGGTGAATGAAATGCATGTTTAAGTCATCAACTACCGTTTTGAACTGATCGAACTGATTTAATTGTCTTTCTTGTTCGCGCCAATCAAATCCATCTTGCCAATAACCAATTAATTCACGCATATAGTTGAGATCGGTGCCATATTCCCAGGAAATATTATTCAACTGGTCGGGTAATCGTGTGATAGATAATCTAAGTTGCAGGTCTTCAAGATCTTCATCGGAAATGGAAATTTGAAATGGGGTAATACTATTATTTGCGAGGGAGTCTGCTTGGCTGTTCATTGTCGAAGTTATTACATCTCTATTATTTTTAAACTGTTGACTTAAGTCTAAGGGATCGCCGGTTACTGGTGAAGCGTAGTAAAATGCAAGAAAAGATACCGTTGATGTAGCGATTAATCGCTGAAAATTTGGAGTAATTGATATCATGAATGCCTCAAGAAGATTGAATACGGTTTGACAGGATAGAATAAAGCAGCTGAGAAAAAATCAAAACGTTAAGGGGTCCTTATTCGATTCGCCAGTCTGCGCTACAATAGTTCTGGGCTAAGGGTTTTGGCTAATTTTCAGCATCATGCATTAATCAAATAGATCTATCAATTCAATCAATCATCTTAGAAATAAAGGATAGGAAAGTTTTTATGCTATTTGGATTAAGTAATAAGCTAGTTGAATTGCCAACAAAGGAAAATGCCGCGCCCGACAGGCCGAAGCCGCCAAAATTTAGGATGCAGCATTTCGTTTCAGCTAATCCCATAGCTGAGCCTTTTCCTGAGCACCTATCCAAAGCTATTTTTGGTATGGGCTGTTTTTGGGGCGCAGAGCGCTTATTTTGGCAACTCCCTGGTGTTTACAGCACGGCTGCGGGCTATGCCGGTGGTATTACCGTGAACCCGAGCTATGAAGATGTATGCTCGGGTATGAGTGGTCATACGGAGGTGGTTCTTGTTATTTTTGATCGAGAGCAGATTAATTTTGAAGATTTGCTTACTGTATTTTGGGAATCCCATGATCCGACTCAGGGCATGCGGCAAGGTAACGACAGGGGAACCCAATATAGGTCTGCCATTTATACGACTAGCGCCGAACAACAAATAACCGCTTTAAATAGTAGCCAGAATTTTCAAAAAGCATTATCCGATAAATTTTATCCTAGTATTACGACAGAAATCAGTAATATAGATACATTTTATTATGCGGAGGATTATCATCAGCAGTATCTTGCTAAAAATCCAAATGGTTATTGTGGCTTAGCGGGCACCGGTGCCTATTATAAAGCTGAGCAATTTTAGATGTTGTCGAAAAATTAAACTTTAGTAGCGAAATTAAAGCATTGTCAAAAACGCAAAATCCTAAAATCGACCCTCTGGCTATAGCAATTTCTTCCCGTGCTTTGTTCGATATGTCTGAAAGCCACCGGGTTTACGAAGAAAAAGGATTGGACGCCTATCAGAAATACCAAATCGCTCACGAAGAAGAGCCTTTGGAACCTGGGGTCGCCTTTCCTTTGGTTCAAAAGTTGCTGAATTTGAACAAGTTGCTAGATGAGTCTCCTGTGCAGGTTATTTTACTCTCTAGAAATTCTGCGGATACTGGTTTGAGGGTTTTTAATTCAATCAAGCATTACAGTCTTGATATTACCCGAGCCGCATTTTGTGGGGGAGACAGTCCCTATCGCTACATAGCTGCCTTTAACAGTCATTTATTTCTATCATCTGATGGCGCCGATGTGCGTCAGGCATTGGAACTCGGGGTGGCAGCAGCCACAATTTTACCGTCTAAGAAATCTTCTGCGCCACAGGAGATTGTTAAAATCGCCTTCGACGGTGATGCGGTTCTTTTTTCCGATGATTCAGAAATAATATTTAAAAACAAGGGATTAGAAGCATTTACTAAGAACGAACTTGAATCTGTAAATGATCCTTTAAGTGGGGGTCCTTTCAAACCTTTTTTGGCCGCGGTGCAGCAGATTCAACGTGTTTTTGCGACTGGAGAGGTGCCAATTCGAACGTGCCTGGTCACTGCGCGTGCTGCTCCCGCCCACGAGCGCGTCGTAAGAACCTTAAGGGCGTGGAATATTCGCATCGATGAGTCATTGTTTTTAGGCGGTCTGGACAAGGGCCAATTTCTTAAGGCTTTTGACGCCGATGTGTTTTTTGACGATCAAGAGGGCCATTGTGAATCAGCTAGAAACCATGTGGCAACGGGACACGTTCCTCATGGTGTTGCTAATGAATGAATATCTCAATTAGATATCATGGGCCTATTAACTAAAGCTGTAATAAATACCTAGTCCTAGTAGAAGTACTATTAATATTTGCTGTAAAACTTTGTCAGGCACTTGATTGCTGGCTTTGGAGCCTAAGTGAATAGCAGGCAGAGAGCCGATTAATAAGCTACCCAGCAACATTAAATCAACATACCCACTGTTTAAATAGCCTAGCCCGGCAATAAAGGTTAACGGCACAGCATGGGCGATGTCAGTTCCAATGATCTTAGCTGCTGAAGTTTGGGAGTAAATGGTCATCAATATCGCAGCACCAAAAGCTCCAGCACCAACCGAGGAAAGAGTAACGCAGGCTCCCAAGAGTAACCCCATCAGAAAAGTAACGGTGCTGCGCCTCCGATGAATAGTATGCATGAAAAATTCTGGTCTCTCTTCGACTGCACTTAATCTTAATTTATCTCTGAATATCAGTATAGTGGCGGTAACTATTAACATTATTCCTAAACTAAAAGTAAGAAGACTTTCAAATTCGGGGGACTCTTGAAAGCTGATGTCTAGGAAAAAGCTATGGAGTAAAATGGAAACGGGAACGCTCCCAGCGGCTAATAAGCCGACTATTTTCCAGTCGACATTACCTCGACGATGGTGCGATACGGCACCGCCGGCCTTTGTTATTGCGGCGTATAGCAAGTCAGTCCCAATCGCCACAGGAGCAGGATAACCAAAAAGGAGTAGCAATGGGGTCATTAGGGAGCCGCCACCGACTCCGGTAAGGCCGATGGCAAACCCGACGGCTGCCCCAGCCAAAATATATAGCAAAAATTCCATGTTGATCTACATTGGTTAAAAAGGAGTTAATGATCAGTTAATCGAGATAATCGAATTGATAAAAACTAGAGTTTATTATCTCTTCTGGAAAGAGCTATTTTGACATATTTTATAGCCAGATAGCCTGCCAACTGAATTCATGCAGGTTAATCGGCTAACTATCGACGGTGTTGCCTCGGTGCAGCCCACATTCTTTTATGGTTGCTTCTTCCCACCACCATCGACCTTCGCGCTCATGCTGATCAGGTCTTATAGCTTTTGTGCAGGGTTCACAGCCGATGCTTACAAACCCTCTATCGTGGAGCTTGTTATAAGGGACATTGAATCGCCTGATAGTTTTCCATACCTTTGCAGAACTCCAATTCGCCAGCGGGTTGATTTTAATTACTTGATGCTCGGCAGAAGAGAAATTTTGGTCAATTTCGATTACTGCGACTTTAGCGCGAGCAGGGCTTTGGTCTCGTCGTTGCCCTGTAACCCAGGCATCTAAATGTTTGAGCTTTTTGCGGAGAGGTTCGACTTTTCGGATATTACAGCACTCTTCATGACCATCTTCATAAAAACTATACAAACCTTTGTTATTTATAAGTATATTTACCGTTTCTTGGTTTGGGAGTAAGGCTTCAATTGATCTGTCGTAATGATTTTTGACTTCCTCTATAAAATGAGAGGTTTCAGAGTGAAGCCTTCCTGTATCGAGGGTAAATATTTCAGGGGGATTAGTCTGATTTTGCGTAAATTCAATTAACAATACATCTTCTGCGCCGCTAAATGAGATGGCTGTGTTGGGAAGTAAATCTACTAACAGGTTAAGTATCTCTTTCGGATCGGCATCCTGCAGTTGGTCATTCAATTCGATGATTTCTAATTGATCTAGCATGGCAGGGGCTGCCTATCGGTTAATGGAAGTATGAATCTAATGCCAGGCAACTCCAGAACGGGAAGGGCATTTTCAACTATTTTTGGTATTGGGTAAAGCTGTGGCTCATCAGCGGCTTAGCTTCTATCATCGAGTCCGCCCCAGTATGTGTTATGTAAGAGAACAATAAAACCTTCTATTTAAAATATCTAAATGAAGCTATGAACCAATCCAAGTGAGCTTTTTTATCTCATAATGAGACTTCTTCTTGCTACACCATTTCAGCGCTACCAGGGGTCAGTGTGATCTGATAAATTGGCGTTTTCTTTTATGCCCAAGGCTCATTTAGAGGAGTAGTAAAAACAATGGAGCTAGCTTGTCTTGATTTAGAAGGTGTATTAATTCCAGAAATCTGGATTGGATTCGCCGAGAAAACTGGGATCGATTCTCTCCGAGCCACTACTCGTGATATTCCTAATTATGACGAGCTTATGCAGCAGCGATTGAGGATTCTTAAGGAGCATCGGCTCGGTCTCCCAGACATTCAGGAAGTGATTGCAACCATGGCGCCTTTAGAAGGAGCTTTAGACTTCGTAGAATGGTTGAAAGAGCATTTTCAGTTGGTCATATTATCAGATACTTTTTATGAGTTTTCACAGCCATTAATGCGTCAGCTAAGCTTTCCCACATTATTCTGCCATCGTTTGGTTGCAGATGAGAGCGGAGCGATCGTTGATTATAAGTTGCGGCAAAAGGATCCAAAAAGACAATGTGTCATAGCATTTCATGGTCTTAACTTTCGAGTAATTGCTGCTGGCGATTCATATAACGATACAACGATGCTCTCTGAAGCTGACGCAGGTATTCTGTTTCGGGCTCCAGACAATGTCGTTTCAGAATTTCCACAATTTCCATCGGTTAGTAGCTATGACGAGTTGCGCCTGGAATTTATCAAGGCGAGCAATCGAGGATTAGTTTTATAGGGAGCCTGAAGTCAGTAGATAGGGGCGATCGGGAAGTTATTTAGTAAAGCTGCTGTTAAATAGGGTCGCTGAGTAATAAAGAACCTTCTCTGAGCATGTCTAATGCAACATAGATTAGTTCATCATTATTTTTTAAATTCAAAAATATTTCTTTGAATGAGTGCTTTAGATTACATATTGTAGATACAACATTTAGATTGGAAAGTGATAATACGTAAACACGGCCATCCACAAAAAAGAGCAGGGTCTGCTGTTGTGGCAGATTGGCATAGGCCATGCGCGAAGCAGAGTTTACCTCCATTAGGGTCCGATTGGCAGTCAGCGCTGCTTGCAACTCCAAATATTCCGGCACCTCATCAAGCTTACAAAATAGATCGGGGTTTTTTGGCAGAGTCATATGGGCGCCAAACCATTTGTTGAATGCTAACTGGTTCGTTATTTTTTGTTGCAGCAGAGAATAGGCTTTGTCCAAGTCTTTAATGGTGATTTCTGCTGAATCATTTGAGCTACCTCCGAGCTCATTTGTGAAGCGTTCGGCAGGATTTGCTCTTCCGATTAGGCCTTCCGAATAGCCTTCTAGCATGTCTGCAATAGAAGGGGCTCGAAAGCCAATGGAGTAGCAAAAGCTGTCGCTTATTGCCTCGCCCCAATGAGCGAATTGAGGAGGAATATAGAGTACGTCTCCAGCGCTGAGAATTACCTCTTGCTTAGTATTAAAAGAATTTAGTAGGGCTAGGCCTGAATTCCTCTGCAATTTTGCGTTGCTTTGACACTTTTCCCCTAGCCGCCATCGTCGCTGACCGCTTCCTTGCACAAGGAAAACATCATAATAATCAAAGTGGGGACCAACGCCTCCTCCAGGGGCGGCAAACGACACCATGACATCCTCGAGTCTCCATTTTGGGATGAATGTAAAAAGGCTTTGTAATTCTTTAAATGCATTGCTGTAAATGTCCACAGACTGGACCAGCAAACTCCAATTATTCTCAGCTAGTGAAGTAAAGTCTGATTCCTGAAATGGGCCGTGACGGAGAGTCCAGTCACGCTCGCCGAGGACTAAGCGACTTTCAACCTCCTCTTCACAAGCTAGTCCAGCCAGTTCTTCAGCAGATAAGGGGTCATCGAATTTAACGAGCTGCGGCAACAACCGTGGTCGCTTCTGCCAGTCCTGTGCAAGAAATTTAGAAACATTGAAGCTCGCATTGAGCTTTGCCTGGCTCAAACACTAGCAGCCTGATCGACTGCGTTGCCTAAATAAGTTCTTGGTCTAAGCTCTAATAATTGTTGTTTTGCCGATGATGGGATATCCAAACTGGAAATAAAGTTTTGAATCAACTTTTGATCAATAGCCTTTCCTCTTGTGAGTTCTTTGAGCTTTTCGTAAGGCTTTTCAATTCGATACCGGCGCATAACGGTTTGAATCGGCTCAGCGAGTATTTCCCAGCAATTGTCGATGTCCTTATCGATGGATTCTGCATTTAATTCTAATTTGCCAATCCCTTTTAATGTTGAGTTATAAGCAATAAGGCTATATGCGAACCCAGTGCCGAGATTTCTTAAAACAGTGGAGTCGGTCAAATCCCTTTGCCATCGAGAAATAGGCAACTTGCTCGAAAGATGCCCTAACAACGCGTTAGCTAATCCTAAATTGCCTTCAGAATTTTCAAAGTCTATAGGGTTCACTTTGTGCGGCATGGTAGAGGAACCAATTTCTCCAGCTATAGTTTTTTGTTTGAAAAAGCTAAGAGAGATGTATCCCCAGATATCTCTATTAAAATCTATAAGGATGGTATTGAACCTGGAAAAAGCATCAAGAATTTCTCCAATGTAATCATGGGGTTCAATTTGGGTTGTGTAGGGGTTCCAGTCTAACCCTAGTTCAGTGACAAATTCCCGCGCCAAGCCTGACCAGTCGGTGTCCGGGTAAGCGCATAGGTGTGCGTTAAAGTTACCAACCGCACCGTTGATTTTACCTAAAATATTTTGGCTCTCAATCTGTTTGAGTTGGCGGCGCAAACGATATACGACATTAGCAAATTCTTTGCCTACAGTTGTTGGAGAAGCGGGTTGCCCATGGGTGCGAGACAATAAAGGTTGACCAGAGTATTCTTTTGCTAAGGCAGAGAGTTGTTGAGTGATTTCTTGCATCACCGGCAACATGACGAGGTCACGACCTTCTTTCAGCATAAGCCCATAGGCGAGATTATTAATGTCTTCAGATGTACAGGCGAAATGGACAAATTCCAAATGTGAGTCGAGTGATTTTTTATCTCCCAGTTTTTCTTTGATGAAGTATTCTACTGCTTTAACGTCATGGTTAGTTTTCTTTTCAATGTCCTTAATTCTTTGAGCGTCATCAAGAGAGAAGTCATCATATAAGCTATTTAAGGCCTGAATATCGTCTGCATCAATTTTATCCAGTTCTTGAATCGATTTAGAAGCAGCCAACTTCTGTAGCCACTTAACTTCCACCAATACTCGATAGCGCATAAGCCCATATTCACTAAAATACGGTGTCAATCCCTCGCACTTAGTCTTATAACGACCATCCAGAGGAGAAAGTGCTGAGAGAGGGTTGGACTGCAAATTAGACATATGTAATTCCTGATTGGCCTGAAATAGTTAACGTTTCTAGACTGCAGTTAATAACTTACGGCGGATATTACCAGCTGTTTCATGTACGCGCTTGCGATAGAAGACAAGGCGCCATCGGCGTCCACCAAGTTGGTACCACAAAACAGCCGAACGTATACCTCCTAATAACAGAGCTCTAATTCGGTTTGCTACTCGTTCATTTTTTAGGTTTTCTATCTTGCCTTGGACCTGAATACGGTACGGCAGCTTACTAATTGTATCCTGATAGAGTGTTGCTAGCTGCTCGAAAAGAAGATCTTGCTGTAGATAACTCATTTCGCTTTTGGGTTCTTTGATGTTATTAAGCATAGAGACTTCAGCTATCTCTTGTAGGCCTTCCCTTATTCTGCTTTGCATTTGTTGATTAGCTATTAATTTATTACGAAGTAATAATAAGCTGAGAGTATGGCGTACTACGTTTGGATCTTCTTGATTCTGTCCATTACTAAAAGTCTTTTGTATTATGCGCAGCCCTAAACTTAGATCTGCTATCCTAGGATAAACATCGGAAATTGAGCTGGGATTAAATACCATTAATGGCTTAATGGACGTAATCAACTCGATGTTAGATAACGAACCATTTATAGCGAGACTATTTGCTAGTGAAGCGCACTGAGCAACAGCGGCTAAAGCTATATTTTGACTCTCCCAACGATTGAACCTATCGAAAGAATAGTTCAATGACTGCACCTCCCAAGCAACGATCTTCGTGGTAAAACACAATGTATTGTCCGGGCGTGACAGCCCTTTGAGGTTGATCAAAAATTACTTCAACCTGTGTTTCTGAAAATAGGTTTACTTGACAGTTCTGGTCTGATTGACGATATCGTATTTTAGCTGTGCAGCTAAGAGGCAGAAGCGGCACATTTTTATTAATCCAGGAAGGTATACTAGCGAGCAACTTAGTGGAGTATAGGTCTTCATTTTCATTGCCTTGTGCGACGATCAGTAAATTCTGAGCCAGATCCTTATCCACAACGTACCAGGGCGCATCCGCTTTATTTTTTACCCCGCCGATACCCAAGCCTTGGCGTTGGCCGTAGGTGTAATACATGAGTCCTGCGTGAGTGCCTAGGGTCTCTCCGACTGAGTTTTGTATGGATCCAGGCTTTGCGGGCAAGTATTGTTCTAAGAAATCTTTAAATTTTCTTTCTCCAATAAAACATATTCCAGTGCTATCTTTTTTGTCATGTGTTTGCAGGTTTAAGTTAGCAGCTATCTTTCTAACCTTTGCTTTGGGAAGCTCACCTACAGGGAATAAACTTTTATTAATGCAAGCTTCGGTAACTTCGCAAAGGAAATAACTTTGATCTTTGTTGCTATCGGCGCCTTTTAATAGAATGGTCTCTCCCGCTGCTTCCAGTTTGCGAACGTAATGGCCCGTTGCGATTTGCTCGGCACCTAACTCAATGGCATATTCTAAAAAGGCCTTGAATTTGATTTCACGGTTACAAAGCACATCCGGGTTAGGTGTTCGGCCGGACTTATATTCATGCAGAAAGTGTTCGAAAACATTATCCCAATACTCTGCAGCAAAATTCGCGGTGTGAAGAGGAATGTTGAGGCTATTACAAACAGATTGTGCGTCAGCAAGGTCTTCTTTGGCAGTGCAATATTCGTTTCCGTCATCCTCTTCCCAGTTCTTCATAAATAGGCCTTCCACTTCATAGCCTTGCTGCTTCAACAAATAAGCAGCAACTGAAGAATCAACCCCACCAGACATGCCAACAATAACAGGAGCGCTAGATTTGGGTAAAGTTGTCGTCGCCATTGTTTTTTCGAATTATTGACAGAGGTTGAAAGCTTGTTCTAATAAAATCATGTACATTTTAAGGACTATTGGGCTTCTTAATTCGGCGCTGAGTGAGATTGTTTCTTCACGAGTTAACCAGCTGATGTCTAGAATGTCACTATCGATCACGGCTATCGGCCTGACAACGAAACAATGTCGCTCATAATTAATTTCGTCTTATGGCGAGGTGTATTGGCAGATGCCAAGAAAGCAGTCGACTTCGACTTTCCAGTCTTTTTCCTTGAGGTACTCTCTTTCTGCTTCAACAATCAAATATTTAGCGGGCTCAAGAAGGGCAGCAGGCTGATTATATATGATTTTGCTAGCAGATTTGTCTCTCATGAGGAGAAAGTGATTATCTTTATAGATTACGCTGGCTACAATTGCGTGTGGCGCTTCAGTCATCACTATCAAAGTCTAAAAAAAGAGCGATTCTAATCATTAATTAGTTTTCTGGGCAATATTATAAAAGCTTTAGCTAAGTTGTATTGTATATTGACGGCTTTAGCTAGAAGCAATAAAAGTGGATAATCGGCTCATGAGTAAATTAACGCACTTAGACAGGTATGGAAATGCCATGATGGTTGATGTCGGAGAGAAGACATCTACGCAAAGGGTTGCCATCGCTAAAGGCGAAGTGACTATGGCATTTGATACCATTCAGCTTATTGCTGAAGGCGGCCATAAAAAAGGAGATGTCCTCTCCGTAGCGCGAATTGCTGGTATTCAAGCAGCTAAAAATTGCTCCCAACTCATTCCGCTCTGCCATCCGCTGATGTTGACTTCAGTGGAGGTTGTCATGAACCTTGACAGCGATAATAGCCGAGTAATCATTGAGGCCACCTGCAAAGTTAATGGGCCTACGGGTGTCGAGATGGAAGCGCTTACGGCGGTATCAGTGTCTGCGTTGACTATCTACGATATGTGCAAAGCAGTTGATAAAGAAATGACTATTGGCGATATAAGCTTGGTAGAAAAGCAAGGTGGCCGCAGCGGTCATTATAAGAAAGTTGTATAGATGCTATGGCTATAATTAAAATTCACTATTTTGCAAGTGTTCGCGAACGGCTAAATAAAGCAGAAGAGCAACTAATGCTGCCTGAAGAGGTTTCGAGTATCGAAGATCTAATTGAGCATCTGCAAATTATAAACCCTTCATTTAAATCAGTTATGGATTCCAGTAAAAAAATATTGGTAGCAGTAAATCAAACAGTTATCGTAGACCTAGATTACAAGCTTTCCGAAGATGATGAAGTAGCTTTCTTTCCGCCAATGACAGGAGGCTAATTGAGTTAATCCTATGAGCTTCCAAGTAACCTATTCGAATCAATAATGATTAGCATACAAAAAGAAGATTTTGATGTTGGTAATGAGTATAAGCTGCTAAAAATAAAAGCAGGAGATGCTGGTGCGATTGTCATCTTTACTGGGCTTGTTCGAGAAATCTATAACCTCGACAATCAATGCGTGGAGCCTGTCAAATCGTTATATTTAGAACATTATCCTGGAATGACGGAAAAAAGCCTCCAAGCAATTATCGGTAAAGCAAATGACAAATGGACATTACTTGGGACACGGATTATACATCGAATTGGCGAGCTTAGACCTTCGGACCAAATCGTATTTTTAGGTACTTCTAGTACGCATCGGCAAAACGCATTTGACGCAGCTCAATTTATTATGGATCACTTAAAAAGCGAAGCTCCGTTTTGGAAAAAGCAAAGTTCAGGGCTAAATAGTGAATGGGTTGAAAGTAGGGTTTCGGATACAGACGCCTTGGACAGTTGGCGAGACCGCTAAACTTCGCACTCTAGATAATGACCTGGTTCTAGGTCATTAAGGTACCAGGATCCGATTGCAATTCGGACTAAGCGTAATGTAGGAAATCCAGCGGCGGCAGTCATGCGCCTCACCTGCCGATTTTTACCCTCATATAGTGTGATTTTTAACCAGCTAGTAGGCATATTTGCTCGAAACCGAATAGGGGGCTCTCGTTCCCAGAGAGTCGCGGGTTCATCGATTTTGCTAGCTTGGGCAGGTAGAGTTATGCCGTCTTTGAGTTTTATACCACTCTGAAGTTTGTCAATGGCAGCGTCAGTAATTAGTCCATCAACTTGAGCTATATAGGTTTTGCCAGTATTAAAGGCGGGGTCAGCGATCCTTTGCTGCAGTTTGCCATCATTGGTCAGTAGCAGGAGTCCTTCGGAATCCTTATCTAATCTGCCGGCTGCATAGAACTTTTTCTGGAAAATATAACTGGAAAGAGTTTTTTGATCCTCTTCTCCGGTAAATTGGGAAAGCACGCCGAACGGTTTGTTAAAAAGTAGCAACTTAGACATTACTTCTATGCCATAAAAATGCTTTGACTAATAGCCATAAACGAGCCCCACGTATCTAGTTCGCGCATTAAAATCGTTTAAGAGTCTGGTGCCAGTTTGTCTAAAGATTTAGCTCTTACTCGGAGCCAACAATTGTTTCTTCTTCTATTGGAGGGTCCGCGGATTGCTCTTCGGCTTCTTCGGCATCATCTACTTTTTCTTGGGGTTGTTCTGGAAGAGATTGTATATTCGCTGCATGCAATCCTTTTGGCCCTTGAACTGTATCAAATGATACTAATTGTCCGGCCTTAAGGGTTTTATATCCTTCCATTCCGATTGAAGAATAGTGAGCGAATAAATCATCACCACCGTCATCAGGTAAAATAAAACCAAATCCCTTAGCATTATTGAACCATTTTACTTGCCCGGTACTCATTGGAATCACTCCGTACTTCTTATTATTATTTAATATTTTGGGTATGGTCGTACCACTACCCGATGCTATACACCATCAATGTATCAATGTCAAAGTCTCCTGCCTGCTTTTAGATGCTTTAGAGCTATTGTATGTACTTGAAATCCACAGAAATGGTCTTATTTCTCAGTATAATCGTGCGAATACGTATCGAAACCTCTATCCCAGATAAAAGGCTTTTCATGGCATTGAAACTGACGCAAAATATTACTGTTCGCAGTGACACTAATATTTGATTTCCTGGTTTTTCAATGGTTATAAACAATAAGCATCGACGAAATGTAAAGATGACAAAATTACCCGGGCACCCCACTGTTTCTCAAGGTGATGATGATCAGAGCACCGGTTTTGCGGCGACAACCGAAAAGCCCAAACTAAAACAGCCACCCCTTTACAAGGTTGTTCTTATTAATGATGACTACACCCCTATGGACTTTGTCGTCGAGGTCCTGCGCTCCTTTTTTGATTTGAATGTAGAGAAAGCAACTCAAGTAATGCTAAAGGTTCATACAGAGGGGAAGGGTGTATGTGGTGTTTACAGTAAGGACGTTGCGGAAACTAAATCTGCACAGGTGAACGATTACTCGAGAGAGTGTGAGCAGCCGCTTCTTTGTTCTGTTGAAGTGGACAGATAGGTTTTCCGTAAGAAAAAGTGATTAAGGTTAAGATTTAAAATTAAGGATCGAAGTTTTCTAATATCTAGGGCGACATATGCTGAGTAAAGATCTAGAAGTAACATTAAATTACGCGTTTAAAAGTGCGCGCAAGAAGCGCCATGAATTCATGACCGTAGAGCATCTTTTATTGGCATTACTCGATAATGAAGTAGCCTCTACTGTGCTGCTTTCTTGTGATTGTGATTTAGGTCAATTGCGTGATGAGTTAGCAGAATTTGTTGATAGCACAACTCCGCTAATACCTGAATCTGAAGCTACCCGCGAGACGCAGCCAACATTGGGATTTCAGCGTGTGCTGCAACGTGCAGTATTCCATGTGCAATCCTCAGGTAAAAGAGAAGTTACCGGAGCAAATGTTTTAGTCGCCATATTTAGTGAGCAAGAAAGCCAGGCTGTCTATTTTCTGAAACAACAAGACGTTTCGAGGATTGATGTTGTTAACTTTATTACTCACGGCATTTCAAAAAATCCCGGTCATATTGACAGTGATGATTCTTCCACTGATCAGCAAGAGGGCGAATCAGTTCCTGACTCTCCAGCCAACCCTTTGGATAGTTTTGCGACAAACCTCAATGCAGAGGCAGAGTGTGGTCGCATAGATCCACTGATTGGCAGGGAAGATGAGGTGACTCGTGTCGTACAAGTTCTTTCTCGTAGGCGGAAAAATAACCCGTTGCTTGTAGGCGAGTCTGGTGTTGGTAAGACAGCAGTAGCTGAAGGTTTGGCAAAGCTGATCGTTGAAGACAATGTTCCAGAAGTCTTAAAAGGGAGTGTCATTTATTCGCTAGATCTAGGGGCTCTGTTAGCTGGGACAAAATATCGTGGTGATTTTGAAAAGCGCTTCAAGGCGTTATTGACGCAACTAAAGAAAAATGAGCATGCAATTCTTTTTATCGATGAGATTCACACAATAATAGGAGCCGGAGCTGCATCCGGAGGGGTGATGGATGCCTCAAACTTATTGAAGCCCGTACTCACTTCAGGTCATTTGCGTTGCATCGGTTCTACAACTTATCAAGAATACAGAGGCATCTTTGAAAAAGATCGTGCTTTATCTCGTCGATTTCAAAAAATCGATGTTAATGAACCTGATGTCGATACCACTTATCGAATTTTGAAAGGACTTAAATCGCGTTTTGAAGAGCATCATGATTTGCGCTATAGCGATAGTTCCTTAAAAGCTGCCTCAGAGTTGGCGGATCGCTATATTAATGATCGTTATATGCCCGACAAAGCAATCGACGTTATTGACGAAGCTGGGGCCTTTCAAAGATTGCGACCTGTGAGCAAACGCAAAAAACTAATTCAAGTAACAGACATGGAAAGAGTCGTAGCGGCTATTGCAAAAATTCCGCCAAAACACGTTTCCAATTCTGATATTGATGCACTGAAGAATTTAGATGTTAATTTAAGAATGGTTGTCTTTGGCCAGGACAAAGCGATTGATACTCTTGCTACCGCCATTAAACTTTCTAGAGCAGGCCTTAATGAAGGTGAGCAACCTATTGGATCCTTCTTATTCTCCGGCCCAACAGGTGTTGGTAAGACAGAGGTCAGTCGTCAACTTGCGAAAATTATGGGCATAGAGTTAGTGCGGTTTGATATGTCTGAATATATGGAACGGCATACGGTCTCACGATTGATTGGCGCCCCTCCAGGTTACGTTGGTTTCGATCAGGGTGGCTTAATGACGGAAGCGATTACAAAGACCCCTCACTGTGTCTTGTTATTGGATGAAATAGAAAAAGCACATCCAGATGTTTTCAATTTGCTCTTGCAGGTTATGGATCACGGGTCACTAACTGACAATAACGGGCGTAAAGCAGATTTCCGTAATGTCATCCTTGTAATGACGACTAACGCTGGAGCACAGGAAATGTCTCGAGCGTCAATAGGGTTTACGGAACAAGATCATAGTGCCGATGGAATGGAAATTATCAAAAAAGCTTTTACACCCGAATTCAGGAATCGTTTAGATGCTATTGTACAATTTGGAGCTTTGACTCCCGCAACAATCCGTACAGTGATTGATAAATTTTTAGTTAATCTCCAAGTTCAGCTAGATGAAAAGAATGTTCAGATACACGTTGATGAAAGTGCAGTAGATTGGTTTGTTGAACACGGTTACAGTGAATCTATGGGTGCGAGGCCCATGGCGCGCCTAATTCAAGAAAAACTGAAAAAGGCTCTAGCTGAGGATATTCTGTTTGGGAGACTTGCTGACAATGGTGGTGACGTATTTGTCACGGCTGTTGACAAGGACATTAAGCTCGAAATTACAAAGCGAAAGAGGCAAGAGGGAAAGGAATTAAGCAAAGCTAAGAGCTAGCTCTCTTTTTCAAACATTACGCCTTGAGAAATTCAGCGGCTTATCTGGCGCGGTAAGTGATTCTGCCTTTGGTTAAATCATAAGGGGTAAGCTCTACCCTGACCTGGTCTCCAGTCAATATCCGTATATAATTTTTCCGCATTTTTCCAGAGATATGAGCTGTAACGACATGCCCGTTCTCTAACTTTACGCGAAACATCGTATTAGGTAGGGTGTCAACTACCTCTCCCTCCATTTCAATTTGATCTTCTTTGGCCATAAGAATCCTCTATCGTTATACAGCGGCCGCATTGTGCCGGAATTTAGGCCGAGAAGCAAAGCGAAGCAGGTCAAAAATAAGCGATCTATTTAACCAATATCCATTTTCCATCTATCAGCATTTCCATTGGCCGGAAAAGGCTTTTGTATTCCATTTTTTTGCAGTTTTTTATCCAGTAACCTAGGAATAGATACGGGAGGCCAAATTCTTTTGCTTTATTGACTTGGTGAAGAACTGCATGAATCCCCAGGGATCTTTTAGGCTCGGCTGGGTCAAAAAAAGTGTATACAGCTGACAGACCATTCTCTAAAACGTCCGTAACACTGACTGCCAATAATTTGGTGTCTCGATAAAACAGGTAGAAGCGGGTATCGACTGTTTTGGTTTTTATAAAGGCCTCGAATTGCTCTGGTGTGGCTGGATACATGTCTCCATCAGCATGACGATTGTTAATATAGCGTTCATATAATGAAAAGGACTCATCACAAGTGAGATCATTTGTCTCAACTACTGCCAGATCCTTATTATTAGTTAATATTCTCTGTTGGGAGCGCTTAAAGTGATAAAAGTCGACAGGCACCCGACAGGAGATACAGGCACTGCAGAAATCACAATCGGGACGATACAAATGGGCGCCACTGCGGCGGTAGCCTAAATCACTTAATTTGCTATTTAGTGACTTATCGATCGCTAAATTTGGATCCACAAACACTGTAGCCGCGCGTTGATTTTCCTTATAACTGCAAGAGTGTGGCGAAGTGCGAAACAATTTTACTGAGCTAATTATTTTAGAGTTAGTATTCATGCTGCAGTAATACTCGATCGATTCGTTGCGACCAGTTTCCTATTATGTCCTCGCTGTTGTGCCTTTCTTCGTTGTTAGCTTCATGGGGCTCCTGCTGCACAAATGCATTTACTTTTTCAAGGAATTCGGTTCTCGGTATTTCGAGAGCGCCAAGTGTAAATAAGTGATCACTAGAAACCTGGCAATCGATTAATTCAAACTCCCAGAGCTCTAGTTGCTTAGCCAGATATACAAGTGCTAGTTTTGAGGTATTATTTCTTTTGCTAAACATAGACTCGCCGAAAAAGACCTTACCTAAAGCTACACCATAAAGCCCGCCTACAAGGACTCGATCAGACCAAATTTCCACCGAGTGAGCGTAACCTTGTTCGTGAAGTGCGATATAAGCAGCTTGCATCTCTTTTGTTATCCACGTGCCATCGCCTTGGCGCCTTGACTCAGCGCAATGATCTATAACTGCAGTAAAGCTAGTATCAAAAGAAAACTGGTAGTTATGTTTTTTAAGCAGTTTCTTAAGGCTTTTCGATATCTTTAGTGTCTTAGGTGTTAATACAAGCCTGGGATTGGGAGACCACCATAGTATTGGTTGGCCAGCTTCAAACCATGGAAAAATTCCTTGGCGATAAGCGCAAAGCAACCATTCAGGACTAAGCTGACCTCCCGCTGCCAGTAAGCCATTTGGTTCATCTAGCGCCATCTCAACCGGTGGAAATCTAATCTCTTTTTCTTCGAGCCAGGGTAGGGGCATGAGCTCGCCATTATTCGTCTAAGAATTTCTCAGCATCTAAAGCAGCCATGCAGCCGAAACCAGAGCTAGTAACTGCTTGGCGATAAATTTGATCTGCAATGTCTCCAGCGGCAAATACTCCGGGCACGGAGGTTTCGGTTGCATTTCCTCCTAGTCCTGTATTAACCACAACATAACCATTTTTCATCTCTAGCTGGCTTTGGAATATTTCGGAATTAGGGATATGGCCAATTGCGATAAAAACACCATCCACTTCCAGGTTCTCTAATGCGCCATTTTGTGCATGTTTAATATTTATGCCAGTAACTCCCATATCATCACCTAGTACCTCATCTAAAAGATGGTCCCAAGCGATCGTGACCTTGCCGATCTCCACTCGCTCGAAGAGTTTTTTCTGCAGGATTTTTTCTGCTCGCAGCGTGTCACGTCGATGCACAAGGGTCACATGGGAGCATATGTTTGATAGATAAAGTGCCTCCTCAACCGCTGTATTGCCACCACCAATAACGGCCACTGGTTTATTTCTATAAAAAAAACCGTCGCAGGTTGCGCAGGCACTAACGCCTTTGCCCATAAAAGCTTCTTCAGAAGCTAGGCCGAGGTACTGTGCAGATGCCCCGGTGGCGATAATCAGCGCATCACAAGTGTATGTTGCACTGTCTCCGTTAAGCTGGAACGGCCGGCGACTTAAATCAACTTGACTAATGTGATCAAAAATTACATTGGTTTCAAACCGCTCTGCATGGTTTTTCATCCTCTCCATCAAATCAGGACCCTGCAAACCTTCAATATCTCCAGGCCAATTATCGACATCAGTAGTCGTCGTTAATTGTCCCCCCGCAACCAAGCCAGTTATAACAACGGGTTTAAGGTTCGCACGAGCAGCATAAATTGCAGCGGTGTATCCAGCGGGGCCAGAGCCGAGAATTACTAATCGATGGTGTTGAATTTCACTCATAAAAACTGCTTCCTAAAATGGGGTGATAGCTTACTACCTTTGTATGTAATGGTATTTTTCTACATTTAAATTGCGAACGCTATTCTACTGATTTAAGTAACATTATTCGCCTTTAGTTCCTTATTTTCTGTGCTATTTGCCCGATAACCTAAGGATAGAATTAAATATTCTGAAGAATTCTGGGCGAATCCCTTGAATTACATTCTAACCAAGCTAGAATTGAATCTAATAAATTCCTGCAAATTACTGAATAAATTAAAGAATATAGTATTTTGAAATCTGATCAGAAGACTGAGATAAGAACACTTATGCAGCGATTGGTGCGCGAAGGTACTTTGATCGTTTATTTTTTGCTGGCGCTTTTTTTATTAATTGCCTTGTTGAGCTATTCACCCAATGATCCTGGGTTTACCACTACGGGTAGCGGTAATCTCATTAATAACTCAGTTGGGGTTTACGGTGCTTGGATTGCTGATATTTTGCTCCACTTGCTTGGTTATTTGGCGTATAGCGTTCCCGTCTTGCTTAGTCATAAAGTTTATACTTCATTTAGAGAATCTCAGCTTGAATCCGCATTTTCTTTGCCGATGTTTGGGTTGAGGTCTCTTGGTTTTGTCTTGCTAACTATTTCCGCCTGTGGCTTAGCTACTTTGCATTTTGAGATTGCAGAAGGCCTACCTTATTTGGCGGGCGGAGTGGTGGGTTCCCTGGTAATTGATCTGAGTACTCCTGTCCTAGCAGCTTTAGGTACCACCTTGCTGTTATTCGCTATCTTTTTATTTGGTTTAACTATTACCGCAACTATTTCTTGGCTGAAGGTAATCGATAGAGTCGGAGCTTGGGCTATATCTAGTAGCTCTTGGATGGTAACTAAGTTTCAGAAATGGATAGACAATAAGAAGCAGGAGCGGGCTACTAAAGAGCGCTTGGAGACCAGGAAGAAAGTGCTCGATATCCATATAGAAAAAGAAAAGAAGCGCTCTCCTCCAGCGATCAAAGCATTGCCGAAGAAGAAGCTTACTAAAAGTCTTAGAGTTGAAAAAGAAAGGCAAGGTACTTTATTTACGGCTTCCTCTATTAAGGAGTTACCAGCCATTGGCTTACTCGATGCTTGGCAAGAAACCAATGATTCTGGATTTTCGAAAGAATCCCTTGAAGCCATGTCGAAACTACTGGAGTTAAAATTAAAAGACTTTGGAATAGAGATTGAAGTTACTGCCGTTAATCCTGGACCGGTGATTACACGGTTCGAAGTACAACCAGCGCCTGGGGTTAAGGTCAGCCGTATCAGTAATTTAGTAAAAGATTTAGCTCGGTCCCTCGCCGTGATTTCAGTAAGGGTAGTTGAGGTGATACCCGGTAAAACGGTTATAGGTATCGAAATCCCAAATGAAAAACGCGAGATAATTCAATTAAGCCAGGTGCTTTCTTCTACGGAGTTCGATCGAGCTGGCTCAACACTCAGCATGGCTCTTGGTCACGACATCGTAGGCAAGCCAGTCATCGTTGATCTCGCCAAGATGCCGCACTTGTTAGTTGCTGGAACCACAGGTTCCGGCAAGTCAGTGGGTATCAACGCGATGATTCTTAGCCTGCTATTTAAATCTACGCCCGAGCAGGTCAGGATGATCATGATTGATCCTAAGATGCTGGAGCTTTCTGTTTATGATGGTATACCTCATCTGCTTACGCCTGTGGTAACTGATATGAAAGATGCGGCAAATGGGCTTAGGTGGTGTGTGGCAGAAATGGAAAGGCGCTATAAATTGATGTCAGCTTTGGGTGTTCGCAATCTTGTAAGTTTTAATAAAAAAGTAACGGATGCTAAAAAAATTGGTAAACCAATTTTGGACCCTACTTGGCAACCTGATGCAATGTTGCTGGAAGAAGAACAAAGCCCCCCAGAGTTAGAAGCTTTGCCTTGTATTGTTGTTATCGTAGATGAGCTAGCCGATATGATGATGGTAGTTGGCAAGAAAGTCGAAGAGCTTATCGCTCGTATTGCCCAAAAAGCTCGAGCTGCTGGGATTCATTTGATTCTCGCTACACAACGCCCCTCAGTAGATGTGCTTACTGGCCTTATCAAGGCAAACGTCCCAACCCGGCTTTCCTTTATGGTGCAATCAAAAGTCGACTCGAGAACAATTCTCGGGGAGGGCGGAGCAGAGCAATTGCTCGGCCACGGTGATATGTTGTTTCTGCCACCAGGTGGTGGAGTTCCCACTCGTGTCCATGGTGCGTTTGTTAGTGATGAAGAAGTCCATAGGGTTGCAGCAGATTGGAGACAGCGCGGTGATCCGGTGTATATTGATGCTATTACCCAGAGCGTGGAAGATCTTGATATGGGCACATTTGGCACGCAAAATGGAGATGAGGGTGCAGAGGAGGACGCTTTATATGATGAAGCCGTGCGCTTTGTGACCGAGTCGAGAAAAGCTTCGATTTCAGCGGTACAACGAAAACTCCGTATTGGGTATAACCGAGCGGCGCGCATGATAGAATCCATGGAAGCCACTGGGGTAGTATCAGAAATGGGTAATAACGGTTCTAGAGAAGTTATTGCTCCGTCACCACCTCGCGAATAAACCTATTGCTGAAGTTCATAAGTCTATGTCCCGCGTAGCCGTTTCATTTTTTATTATATTTAATCTGTCATCAGTTATCGCTCAAGATGACGCAGTTGATGAGCTCGATCGATTGTTAAAGGGAATCGAGTCCCTGTCCGCAGAAGTATCACAGCTAATTGTGGAATCTGACGGTGGTATCCTCGAAGAAAGTAAAATTCAAATGCACCTGAAAAAGCCAGATGGGTTTTATTGGGAGACGATAGATCCATTTCCGGAACTTATTGTCACCGATGGTGTTTTATTATGGAACTACCAACCTGATTTGGAGCAGGTTGTTATTGAAAATTGGGATAACAGCGAATCTGAATTAGCTGCGCAACTTCTCAATGGCCGCACCGAAAATCTTACAGACGAATATACTATTGAGTTGATTGCAGGCTCTAACATCACTGAATTCGAATTAACGCCTGTCACGCTGGATAGCATCTATGATCAAATTACCATTAGCTTTATCGCTACCAAATTAGACATGATTCATCTTGATAATAAAAATGGCGAACAAACTGTATGGCAATTTAAGAACATGCAAAAAAACCATCCTCTAGCCGATAGTTTATTTGAATTTGAGCCACCTACTGACATTGAAATTATTAATAACGTCAGGAAAATGCAAAATACAACAGCTAATTAAATCTAGGGCCAAGTTATGAACACTTATCTCGCTATTGCTGTAGGCGGTGCATTCGGCGCCATGTCTCGTTATTGGATAAGCCAGTCAGTATCGCGACTTGATGGTTCCGGGTTTCCGTTAGGGACATTCACAGTTAACTTGATAGGCAGTTTTTTAGTTGGAGTATTATTTATTTTATTCGTTGAAAAGTTGCAGGTAGCAGAACAATGGAGCCCTTTTTTTATTGTTGGGTTTTTGGGTGCCATGACAACTTTCTCAACTTTTTCACTCGATGCGTTATTGTTGTTTCAGCAAGGTAACTACAATGTAGCATTTTTTTATATATTCAGTAGCGTTGCAGTCTGTTTGTTTGCCGCCTATGCCGGTATGCAAATCACTCGAATTTTTCTCTGAATACTACTTAGGAATTTAAAATGTTAGATCCGAAACGGGTTCGCTCTGAACCTGACGTTATTGCTTTGAAGCTACGCAGGAAGAATTTTGAGCTTGATACTGGAAAACTCGCTTCTCTTGACAGTCAGCGAAAGGAGCTTCAAACCCAAACTGAATCATTGCAGAATGAGCGAAATTCAAAGTCTAAGCTAGTTGGCAAAGCTAAAGCAGCGGGAGAAGACGTTAACGAAATATTGGCTGGTATGGAATCCATAAAGAGTGAATTGGATGAAAAAAAAGCAGCACTAGAGATTTTGCAGAGTGCGCTCAGTGCTTATCTTCTAGGTGTGCCTAATCTTCCAGACGACGATATTCCGGAGGGTAATGATGAAACTTCAAATCTGGTCCTGGAAAAGTGGGGATCACCCCCCGATTATAGTTTCGAAGTTAAAGACCACTCCTTTCTTGGTGAGGCTCTGGCAGAAGGTTTGAATTTTGCTAGTGCTGCTAAAATTACTGGTGCTAGGTTTGTTGTATTGGAAGGGCAACTTGCGAAGCTGCATAGAGCGCTTATCCAATTTATGCTCGACATTCATACCGAAGAGCATGGCTATTGCGAGTTAAACGTTCCTTATATTGTCAATGAAAATTCACTAATTGGAACTAGTCAGCTTCCTAAATTCGAAGAAGATCTTTTTAGTCTCGATCATGATCCTAAGCTTTATCTTATTCCTACAGCGGAAGTGCCTGTGACTAATTTGGTACGTGATGAAATAATTGAGGCAGATTTACTCCCTTTAAGATTTACAGCGCATACACCTTGTTTTCGTTCCGAGGCAGGAAGTTATGGCAAAGACACAAAAGGTATGATTCGACAGCATCAATTTGAAAAAGTTGAATTAGTGCAGATAGTAAAACCAACTGATTCTAGAGAGGCATTAGAGGAGCTTACTCATCACGCTGAAGTCATTCTGCAGCGATTGGAACTGCCTTATCAGAAAGTACTCCTGTGCGGTGGTGACCTAGGGTTTGGGGCTTCTAGAACTTATGATTTAGAAGTTTGGCTTCCTTCACAGGAAACCTACCGCGAAATATCTTCCTGCAGTTGCTATACAGATTTCCAAGCGAGGCGCATGCAAGCTAGATGGCGTAATCCAGAAACTGGAAAACCGGAAATGGTTCACACGCTAAATGGGTCAGGTTTGGCTGTAGGGAGAACCTTGGTCGCTATTATGGAAAACTTTCAGGAAGAAAGTGGTCATATCCGGATACCAGATGCACTTAAGCCTTACATGAATGGATTAGAGTTCCTCGAATAATGGACTTTCTGCCTATATTCCTAAATATTAAGGAACGGCATTGTGTATTAGTTGGCGGCGGCGAAATTGCTTATCGAAAGGCGCTACTACTTATTAAAGCTCAGGCAAAGCTGAAAATTGTGGCGACAGACTTCTGTGAGCCACTTATCCAATTAGCCAATAATAACTCCTGTGTCAGGATAGACTCAGAATTTTCTCCCTGTCATTTACAAGATGCTGTTCTCGTTATTGCTGCGACCGACGATGAGCGTATAAATGCCCTGGTAGCAAAAACTGCTGGTCAAGAAAACATACCGGTAAATGTCGTCGATCAGCCAGCTCTGTGTTCGTTCATTATGCCTGCAATTGTAGATCGCTCACCTGTGGTTGTTGCGATTTCTTCTGGTGGAAAATCTCCTGTCTTAACTCGCAAGCTGAAGACTTTAAATGAGTCAATGATTTCAGACCGGGAAGGAGATCTAGCGCTATTACTGGGCGAATATCGCGATGCTGTAAAAAAACGATTCATCAGCTTTAATGAACGCCTTCGATTTTGGGAAGAATTATTAGAGAGTGAATTAACTGAATTAGTCTATAGCGGTAAAACAGATGCCGCAAAGAAATTAATAGTGAGGTATTTAACAACAAAGAAAAAAGAACGAATAAGTGGTGAGGTCTATCTTGTTGGAGCCGGTCCTGGCGATCCTGACCTACTTACATTAAGGGCGCTTCGATTGATGCATAAAGCCGATGTGGTGCTTTACGATCGATTGGTTTCTCCGGAGGTGATGAACAAGCTGCGACCGGATGCTGAGAAAATCCACGTTGGAAAAGCGAGGTCTAACCATACAGTGGAGCAGGAATCTATTAATCACATGTTGGTTCGGTATGCGCGAGAAGGGAAAAGGGTTTTACGCTTAAAGGGTGGTGATCCTTTTATATTTGGGAGGGGAGGCGAGGAATTATCATCGCTTGCGAATGCTGAAATTCCATTTCAGATAGTACCCGGTATTACCGCAGCGTCTGGTTGTGCGTCCTATGCCGGCATTCCGTTGACACATCGAGATTATGCACAGTCTGTAAGGTTTTTAACCGGACATCTGAAAGATGGAGAACTGATACTAGATTGGAAAAACTTAGTCCAAGAGCACGAAAC
>Ga0315316_10000537_pt1 | contig 25312 bp, 22 predicted proteins | sample M160m3416metaG_FD_203702 | JGI IMG/M metagenome (GOLD analysis project Ga0315316, IMG submission 203702) | Ammonia-oxidizing marine archaeal communities from Monterey Bay, California, United States - M1 60m 3416 | ecosystem: Environmental > Aquatic > Marine > Intertidal zone | place: USA... | reverse complement strand
ACGGTTCAGTAGTGACTTGTAGCCATGCGGTAGAGCCTGATCTATTCGAAGCTGCCCGATTGTCATTGGGAGCCCTCGGCGTTGTTGTAGAAGCCACCATTCGGGTCCGAGACGCGTACCGACTCGAAGAACATCAATGGCTAGAGCCTCTCGACAGTGTTATGGAAAGAATCGATGAGCTCACGCAAGCAACTCGACATTTCGAATATTTCTGGTGGCCAGGACAAGAACGCGCCGTTTGTAAGTCAATCGATATAACTGAAGAACCTCCCAAGTACCCATTAGGGGAAGAAGGCCAACGTCGGGCTTGGAGTTTTGAAGTTTTGCCAAACCAACGATTGAATCCCCACACAGAGATGGAGTACTCAGTGCCATCTGAAAGTGGTCCTGCTTGCATAGAAGAGATCAACAAGTTGCTAAGCGACCACTACCCAGAAGTGGAATGGCCAGTCGAATATCGAACCGTCGCGGCTGACGATGTCTGGTTGTCCCCCGCTAGAGAGCGCTCGACGGTGACGATCTCTATACATGAAGCTGTCCAAAATGATGAAACCTCTTACTACCAAGACGCTGAAAAGATTTTCAGATCACACGGTGGACGCCCGCATTGGGGAAAGGTTCATTATCTGACTAGCGATGACTTTTCAGCGACGTATGACCATTGGGATCAATGGTGGGGCGTTAGAGACGACGTCGATCCAACCGGAGTTCTATTAAACGAACACCTCCGCCAGTTGCGTCCGCTGTGAACAAACCTCGTTTACTAGAATTTCTTCCCTCTAATACGGATTCCGAGGAGCTGCTAGACGGGTTTTTGAATTGGGCGGCTGCCGCCGGAATTGACCTTTATGAAGCCCAAGAGGAAGCAGTCCTAGAAATTTTTGCGGGGCAACATGTTGTGCTTACAACTCCTACGGGATCCGGCAAGTCATTGGTTGCTACAGCGGCCCATTTTGATGCTGTAGCTAATTCAAAACGTTGTTGGTACACAGCTCCAATTAAGGCATTAGTTTCCGAAAAGTTTTTTTCTCTCTGCGACGAGTTTGGAGCCGGCAACGTCGGAATGATCACTGGGGATGCTTCGGTGAATCCGAACGCTCCAATTATTTGTTGCACTCAAGAAGTTCTGGCAAATCTTGCTTTAAGACATGGTTCATCTGCACCAATAGACACAGCCGTGATCGACGAATTCCATTATTACTCCGACCGAGACCGCGGATGGGCTTGGCAAGTTCCTCTTCTTGAGCTGACAAAAACACAATTCGTACTAATGAGCGCGACCCTCGGCCGAGTTGACTTCTTTTTGAACGACCTTGCAGACAGAAGTAACCGTGCTGCCGTTGAAGTGACCGCCTCTGTACGACCGGTTCCCTTGGAGTGGGAATATCGAGAGTCCACTTTGTTGGAATCGATCCACGACCTAGTTCAGTTAGATAGAGCTCCTGTCTACATAGTTCATTTCACTCAAAGGGCAGCTTCTGAAAGAGCTCAAGCATTAACAAGTCTGGATGTCCTGTCACCTGATGAGAAACGACAAATAAAGGACGAAATCGGCGACTTTCGTTTTGATTCTCCTTTCGGTAAGGACATCGCCAGGTTTATTAAGGCAGGTATCGGAGTTCACCATGCCGGCCTCTTACCTAAATACCGGCTCTTGGTCGAACGCCTAGCTCAAAGAGGGCTCTTGAAGCTCATCTGTGGCACGGACACTCTCGGGGTGGGTGTCAACGTCCCGATCCGAACAGTTCTCTTTAGTCAATTATGTAAATTTGATGGGCATCAAACAAAAATTCTTAGCGTTCGAGATTTCCATCAGATAGCTGGCAGAGCAGGCCGCAAAGGTTTCGACGATCGTGGATTTGTATGGTGCCAAGCACCTGAACATCACGTAGAAAATTTGAAGGCATCAGCCAAAGCAGCTGATGACCCAAAAAAGCGCAAGAAAATTCAACGCAAAAAACCTCCAGAGAGGGGTTACGCACACTGGGATGAAAAGACCTTCGATCGATTACTCAACGGTGACCCCGAAGCCCTGACCCCAAGCTTTACTGTCTCCCATTCGATGCTGCTCAACGTATTAGATAGGCCTGGTGACGGGTGTCGAGGGATTAAGGAACTACTCAACCAAAATCATCTCGCAAGGCCTGAGCAGCGCCACCAGATCAGACAAGCCATCGCTATGTACCGGTCACTCATAGCAGCGGGAGTCGTTGAAACTCTCGACAAGCCTGACTCTGAAGGACGCCTTGTGCGAGTGAACATGGACCTTCAAGCAGAGTTTGATCTCACCGCGACACTCTCTCCGTTCATTCTCGATGCAGTGGAGTTATTAGATCCGGACCTCTCCAGCTATCCACTGGATGTCCTCACTCTGGTTGAGTCTGTAATGGAAAACCCCCAGGTGATCTTGGCCCGGCAGGCCGATAAAGCACGAGACGAGTTGTTCGCTGAGTTGAAACGCGACGGCGTCGAATACGAGGAGCGCATAGAGCGACTCGATGAGGTCGAATGGCCGAAGCCATTACGAGAATTTTTGTACACAACCTTTGACGCGTGGGCTGTTCACCACCCTTGGATAGGCCAAGAAAATATTCGACCCAAATCAATTGTCCGAGACTTATACGAACGGGCTATGACATTTCGCGAATACATCAACTACTACGGAATTAAGGGGTCAGAGGGGGTCTTCCTTCGCTACCTAACTGATACCTACAAGGGATTGCAGAAAACAGTTCCGGATAGTTGCTGGAACGATGAGTTAGACGAGTTGACGGAATGGCTTGGCGCTCTTATACGTCAAGTTGACAGCAGCCTGATCGATGAATGGGAACGCCTACAAAACCCTCAATCATCAGCCGCGGAGATTCGTCCTCAGTCGATCGACGTCACTAGCCACACACGAGCCTTTCAAGTCATGATCAGAAATGGCGCCTTCAGATGGATCCAGCTATTTGCTCGAACTGACTACAACGGGCTCGCCGCGGAAGCGGTCGGGGACTTGTCTGATCCTGATCAGGTTAAAGACCTTGCCACTCCTTACTGGGATGACTTTGATGAAGTACTCACAGGACCCGATGCTAGATCGAGCCGTTGGTTCGCTATCAACAGTCAGAACGACAAAACCTACGAGGTTGAGCAGATCATCTGCGACCCTAACGGTTTTAACGAATGGCGTATCAGCGGCATCGTAGATCTTGCCCAGTCACGAGAGGCCGGTGAAGCAGTGATGAAACTGACAAACATCGGGGCCCTCTAACTGCGGCCCTCTGTCTAGAGCACGACCAAATAGACGCAGAGCGCCACGATTAATAAAGCTGTCAGCCAACCAAACACTCGAAACTTTGCTGGCCCGGGCCAATCTTCGTCGGTCACGATGGAAGACGATAGTTGGGGGCCTCTTTCGTGATCATGATGTCGTGAGGGTGACTTTCGCGCAACGCTGATGCTGTGATCTTGACAAATCGCGTTTTCGAGCGCATCTCCTCGATTGTCCCGGTGCCGCAGTACCCCATCGCCTGCCTCAGGCCTCCAGTTAATTGATGAAGGACATTAGCTATTGGACCTTTGTATGCGACGCGACCCTCAATGCCTTCAGGTACGAGTAAGTCTTCGTCTCTTTGATCTTGGAAATACCGATCCTTAGAGAAACTTCGACCTTTCATGGCTCCAATGGAACCCATGCCTCGATACTCCTTAAATCGTTCTCCTTGATACAGCACTACCTCCCCGGGACTTTCATCAACTCCTGCCAAAAGACCACCAACCATGGCACAATCGGCGCCGGCTGCAATTGCTTTAGCTAGGTCACCGGAGAACTGCATCCCACCATCAGCAATGACAGGCGTGTTCGACTCCGCGGCTGCCGAAGCGCAGTCGAACACCGCTGTAATTTGCGGTACACCAACTCCTGCCACCACCCGAGTTGTGCATATCGAACCCGGGCCAATACCGACTTTGACACCATCAGCGCCAGCATCGATCAAGGCGCGGGTAGCTTCTGCTGTCGCTACATTTCCTGCTACGACCTCAACTGAGTAATTCGCCTTGATCTTCGAAACCATTTCGATGACATCTTGACTATGTCCATGCGCCGTATCGACAACCAACACATCCACATCTCGTTCAACTAGAGCCGCGACTCGGTCGTCTACGCCCGAACCAACCCCAACAGCTGCAGCTACTAGGAGCCGACCTCGTTCGTCTTTCGCCGCGTTCGGGTACTGGATCTTTTTCTCTATATCTTTGACAGTGATCAAGCCAATTAACTGAAAGTCATCATCGACTATTGGCAATTTTTCGATCCGATGCTTCCCTAAAACCACTTGAGCTTGTTCAAGCGTTGTGCCGGCCTTCGCTGTCACTAAACCATCTGATGTCATGACTTCTGCAATAAGCCGGTCATAATCAGTTTCAAACCGCAAATCCCGATTTGTGAGAATCCCGACCAGCCGATGCCGTTCATCAGTGATTGGGACTCCACTTATTTTGAAGCGTGCCATGAGTTCTTCGGCTTCAGCCAGGGTCGCGTCCGGAGGTAATGTAATCGGCTCAACAATCATCCCTGACTCAGAGCGCTTGACTTTATCCACCTCAGCGGCTTGTTCTTCCAGGGAAAGATTTCTGTGAATTACCCCGATACCACCATGGCGGGCCATGGCTACAGCTAATCGTGCCTCGGTGACCGTATCCATTGCCGCGCTGGCAAGCGGAATGCGGAGGTTAATGTTGTTGGTAAAGCGACAAGTGGTATCGACTGCGTCTGGCAAGACTTCGGACGCAGCCGGGACCAACAGCACATCATCGAAGGTCAGACCCTCTATCGCAAATTTCTCGTTCTCTGTCGGGAAGGGAAATGATGAGGAAGCCATGTGGAACGATACCTCGGGTGCCTTCATAAGTTGTGCACTGTTCGTCTACCGTAGGCGCGACGACAGGAGTGACATGGCTGACTTTCACCAACAAGGGCCCATCACAACGCTGCACCGCTTAACCGACAGCGCGAACACGCAAGCTCAGTCGTTTGTTTCTACGCCTTCGATTGGCAGTCGCGTGGCTTTGGTGCTGCCCTGCCTCATCAGCGAACTTGAAGGATCCGCACTACCAAAGATGGTTAAGCAACTATCAGACCTTGGTTGGTTGGGCAGAGTAATCGTTGGCATTGATGGCGCTGACGCCGATTCTTTTAAAGCAGCGCAAGCATTATTTGCTTCCTTACCTCAGCAAACCACTGTGATTTGGAATGACAGCGAAGGCATGGCATCTTTCGACCAAAATATTGGTCTATCTCCCGGAACTGGCAAAGGACGCAATCTATGGCGATGTTTCGGAGCCGTAGCCGCTTATAAAGACATCGATACCGTTGTCGTTCACGATGCCGATATTTCTACCTACGAATCAGCCTTCGTTGCACGGCTCGCTCATCCCATTGTTGATGACCGAATGGGATTCGATTTTGTAAAGGGATTTTATCCTCGCTTCGATCATCAAGGTATGAACGGGCGGGTTACTCGACTCCTAGTAGGGCCCCTTTTGGATTCCTTAGCTTCATCTGACCCCAGTGATCTCAACATCAGAGACCTTCAGTCTTTTAGGTACCCGTTAGCAGGAGAGTTTGCTGCTCGAACGTCGATAACACGTTCAATTGAGATGCCTGAACATTGGGGCGTAGATCTGTCTCTACTAGCCAACGTTCTTTCTATGGGGGTCCAAATAGCTCAAACGGACTTAACTGACCGTTACGACCACAAACATCAAATGCTTTCTCTCGATGATCCTGAGTCAGGTTTGCATCGGATGGCCCGGGACATAATTAGCACGCTTGTTTTAGCTTCAGGACTTGATGGCATAGATGTAGCTGATTTCGATATGAAGCTAGACCATGCAGTTTTCTCCCACCGCTCTAACGCTGTCAGCAACGACATTCCAACGAATTCTGAAGCAGAAAATTCAGCTGCTGCGTTGTTTAAAACACTTGTTCGGGAGAAACAAACGTCGCTACCAACGAATTTGCCATCTTGGAACCAGCTATCCACTGAATTTCCAAACTGTATTCAGGACTTAATGGTGGCTGTAGAAAGCCAAAGTATCTCTGCCGGAGCCACAGGTACATCCCCATGAAGCGTGCGCTCTGACAGCAGGTCAAAATGGGGTTCGTCGAAAGAGTAGACGGCGGCTTCAAATCCAAGATTTGCTATAACCGTTACCGGGGCAGACTCCTCGTCGCCGCGCACTAATCCCAATAGAGGGCTTTCTAGGTCTAGTACGCGTTGTTGGGCATCGGGGTGGAAAGCAGAAATCTTCCCCCTCAGAGTCAGTCTTCTGAGTAGCTCGTCACGACTGCTTATTCGAACATCATCAAGTAGTTGATTACGTGACGTAACTGTTCGCTTGGGTCTGTTAATGGCCCGGTTGTGGCCTTCGTTCTCCACATCATCCAAGTTGTTGAGTTCGCCTTCGACTGCCGGGAAGTAGTAGGCCGGTACTCCCCTAAGACTCGCTAGCAAGGTGTGTCCGGTAAGCAATCGATCCATCCCAAACAGAGAGGCTGGTGCAACGTTCATTTCGTAGGGTTGCGTTTCTTCCCCGCTCGCGTGCCCAGACCATGTGCCTCCTGCCTGGGTCGCGGCCTCGACAAGGGCGCGAAAATCTGCTTTATCCAAGATGTCTTCAACAGGTCTCAGCCCTATACCGTCATGGCTACCCAGGAAATTAATGAGAGTTGCATTAGGAGGAGGAGACTCTGCTTCTCTTAGCCACCTCACTAACTGTCTGCTGGTCCCAAGCAACAAAGAGAAAGTGAGTAACGGGGCAAGCGTAAAGTTGTATGCCGCGTGGGCTTGTTTTCCATCTCGAAGGTATGAAAGGTTTTCTTCGTGCGGGACATTCGTTTCAGTGACCAAAACCGCGTCGGGACAGCACCACTCCAACAAGTCTCTAAGTAACCGAACAAGTTCGTGGGTTTCTTCGAGGTGAACACACTTCGTACCAACGACTTTGTGCGTGTACGCAACTGCGTCTAATCGGATCCACCGAATTCCGGCATCAAGCAAGCGTTCAACCGCTCTAAGCATTTCTATGAGCACCTCGGGCTCAGCCCAGTCCACATCTATTTGGTCGGGCCCGAAAGTGCACCATAGATATTTGAGGCCTGCATCTGTTGCGCATTCGACTAGTAACTCTGAGGTTCGAGGGCGCACCACCATCGACAAGTCCTCGTCTGGTAGCGCAGTTTTAAGACATCTCGAACCAGGCCCGGAATTTCGACGGAATTCTTGCATCCAACGATGTTTCGAACTGACGTGATTAAGCACCAAATCAGCCATGATCCCGCGGTCCGTCACAATTGACTCGATATCTTCCCAACTCCCAAGTTCTGGGGCCACTTCGAGATGATCTATCACCGCGAAGCCACCATCAGAACTAGAGGGGAAGAATGGGAGTATGTGCACCAACGAGAACGTTTCGCCGAACTCAGAGAGCACACTCTTAAGAGTCGCTAGCGGTTTTTCATGTTCGGATACAACTTGGTCCGGATAACAGATCAAGATCGCGTCCTTCTCAGACCACCGAGATTTCTTGTTTGGTGGTTGATAGGGACCAAGAGTCGAAGTGCAAGATTCAAATAGTGTTATCGGATCATGGTGGGGGTAAAGCTTCGCTAACCGATCACAAATTTGTTCTTCGAGGGAAATCACGATTGACCGCGGTTAGTTAACTCAATTCGCTGACATCGTCTAACACTTTTTGTGCGTGCTCTGAAAGATCGGGTTTGTCGGCAAAGTCATAGACTTTCGCGATCATTCCATCAGGGTCGATCAAAAAGCTGGCTCTGAGCGGCCAAGCTGCAAATTTGTCATCTGCATCTCGACCAACCCCATAGGCCGTGCCGACACTGCGGTCTGTGTCCGCTAGTAGAGGGAAAGGAAAGCTCTCTTTTTCAGCGAACGCTTTTTGTTCTTCAACGGTGTCGAAAGACGCTCCCAAAATAACGGCATTAGCTGATTCGAATTCTGAGACTCGGTCACGGAGTCCCTGGCCTTCGAGAGTTCAACCAGGGGTTGCTGCTTTGGGATACCACCAAAGCAGCACCCATTGACCCTGATAGCCATTGAGCGATATCAAATTTCCGTCCTGGTCAGGCAAAGTAAAGTCAGGTGCGGAAGTGCCTTTTTCAAGCATGCGTTTCCTCCAGGTTGCGCTTGGCTACTTTAGGTGGATTCTCATTGGGCAGCACGTTATTACGCGGCTTCCGTGACTTGGCCTAGTGTTTGTTCATGCACCCACTCTCCATGATGACTGCCGATGAACTGAACGAAAGCGTTTCAGTTCTACGCAGTTCCGGCCGTATTAATGACAGTTCCACATTTCACGGTTGTTGCATTTACGAACCAACTAAGCAGGAAGTCGCTTCTTGGCAGCCGGGCGACAGTGTTGACAGACGTTTAGATCTGGTCGTAAGGCATGAGGGTGAGGTCTATGAAGCTCGGGTTTCCATCACACGGGGCGAAGTAGACCGGTGGGAAGCTGTTCCAAAAGTGGTTCCTCGTGTTGGGTTTGTAGAGCTATTCAAAGTGATGGATGCCTGCAGGAATGACTCTGACTTTCAGAAAGCTCTGAAGGACCGTGGTATTGATGACCCCTCCAAGGTGCAGATAGACCCATGGCCGACCGGCGACTACGGCTTCGAATTTGAGGATGGACGCAGAGTCCAGCGTTGCATTGCGTTTTACCGTCCCAATCCCAGCGATAACGGATATGCATTCCCTATCGATGGCCTTATGGTTCATGTCGATGTAGACAGCTTGTCTGTGTTACATATAGAAGATTTCGGCACTTGGCCTCTTCCCACTGAACGGGGCAACTACGACGTCGATTCGGTCGTAAGTGACTACGGACCTATACGGGAGGACCTTAAACCTGTCGAGATAACTCAACCCGAAGGTGCGAGCTTTAGCGTCGATGACAATGAGATCACCTGGCAAAGGTGGCGTTTCCGGATGGTTGTCGACGATACCGAGGGCTTAGTTCTTCATCGCGTTACCTACACCCAAGACGGAATTGAGCGTCCAGTTATCGACAGGGCTTCCTTAGCTGAGATGGTGGTTCCTTACGGTGACACTCGACCGAGCCAGACCTTTAAACATGCCCTGGATTCAGGTGAGTATGGGCTCGGAATGACAGCTAACTCACTGACGCTTGGCTGCGATTGTTTAGGAGAAATCTTTTATCTTGATGCCGTTCAAATGCTCGATGACGGGAGTGTGGTTACTACCGGCAATGCCATTTGTATTCACGAAGAGGATTTCGGAATCGGGTGGAAACATACCGATATGAACACTGGTGAGGTTGAGGTTCGAAGGTCGCGACGCCTGGTGGTGAGCAGCATTTCAACAGTCGGTAACTATGAGTACGGATTCTTTTGGTACTTCCACTTAGACGGGTCAATCAAGCTAGAAATCAAATTGACCGGCATCCTTACTACTCGAGCTCATGCCGAAGGCGATGATCTAACGTTTGCTCGTCTCGTTGCACCCAACGTAGCGGGACCTATCCATCAACATCTGTTCTGCGTACGACTCGACATGGCTATTGATGGCAACCAAAACAACATTGTCGAAGTGAATACCGAAGCACTTCCGGCAGGTCCAGCCAATCCTCATAACACTGCTTTTGCGGCAAGGGAAAAACTTTTAGAGAACGAACATTCCGCAATGCGGAATACTAATTCCGCGAGCAGCCGCTACTGGAGAATCGAAAACTCAGAAAAAACGAACCGGCTAGGACGTCCAACTGCTTACCGTCTACTGCCTTCGTCAACGGCAACAATGTTTGCCGCTGAAGACTCTCCACACGCCCAACGAGCAATGTTTGCAAAGCACAATTTGTGGGTAACACCTACAACACAGTCCGAGCGTTATGCAGCCGGTGATTACCCAACCCAGCGAAATGCCGGGGAGGGTTTGCCAAAGTTCACTGCTAACAACCGTTCTGTGGCTGACACGGATCTAACTGTGTGGCACACGTTCGGCCTGACGCACGACGTTCGTGTCGAGGATTACCCGGTGATGCCAACAGAGTACGCCGGCTTTATGCTGGTACCGGACGGTTTTTTTGATCGAAATCCTGCTATCGACGTTGCTCCCAGCCAGTCAAATCACTGTCATTAGGCTACTTAATCTTGGTATTTGGTCAGCGGGATGCGTTGAGTCGGAGATCCGCTCAACATAAGAATTGTTCTCGCGAGCTGAAAGAACGAGAATAGAGCGGTGAAAATGATTTCGGAGAGCTGTTATGCGAACCATTTCTGATCCCTTAAAACGCGCTGAGGCAATGCACGCCGAGAAGACTGCCTTTATTTGCGAAGATCGAACTACAACCTTTGAAGAGTTCGTAGCAAGATGCCGAGCAGTCGGTCCACTTCTTGAAGATCTAGGTGTCAAGCCCGGCGACCGTGTCGGTTTGTTAGCTGCAAACTCAGATATTTATGCCGAGTTATATTGCGGCGTCCCCGCAGCAGGTCGTGCAATTGTGCCGCTAAACAGCCGATGGGCTGAACCTGAATTGGCATACGCCTTGGAGGACGCTGGCGCCAAGCTGCTTATCACCGATCAAGATCCGGGAGGTCTGGGTAAGTCAGTCGAGCGAGTCATAAGTCTCGCTGAATATGAAACTCTTCTTTCCCAATCCACGCCTGCAGCCTTCGCTGACGTTAAAGAAGACGATCTAGCGGGCCTCTTCTATACGGGGGGGACCACAGGCCAAAGCAAGGGCGTAATGCTTAGCCATAGAAACCTCATCGCTAACACTATGCATAGCCAACTAACGATGCCTTTAAGCGACACTGATACCTATCTGCTGGTCGCTCCTATGTTTCATGCGGCAGGGTCGAACTCTGTTCTTCAGTGCTTGGCGCTAGGAGTTCCTCAAGTAGTAGTGCCGGCTTTCGAGCCAAACTTGTGTCTAGACCTAGTTGAGAAACATCGTTGTTCCGCCACTCTGGCAGTTCCAACCATGGTTGCTGCTCTTGTTGAAGCCCAATCAGTTAATCCCAGAGACACCTCAAGCTTTGCCCTTATTTGCCATGGAGCTTCACCGATAGCTACTCAAGTCTTACGACGAGCACACGAAGAGTTTCCTAACGCGGAGCTCCTCCACCTTTATGGTGCAACAGAGACTGCTCCTTTGGTAACTGGTCTTCGACACGAAGAGGAACTTATTGGATCAAGTCGCGGAAAATCCGTGGGCCATCCTTCTCTTGGTGTTTCGTTGATGATTGATGCCGAGCCAGGGGAACCAGGAGAGGTAATGGTTCAAGGCCCTAATGTGATGCAGGGCTATTGGAACAAACCCGAGCAAACAGCTGCTGTGCTCCAAAACGGTTGGTATCGCACCGGTGATATCGGTTACTTGGATGACGAGGGCTATTTATATTTAGTCGATCGCGCTAAAGACATGATTATTTCGGGCGGGGAGAACGTTTATTGTTCCGAGGTCGAAGAAGTCATTTATCAACACCCCAAAGTCTTGGAAGCGACCGTATTCGGTGTTCCCAATGACCAATGGGGCGAGCAAGTGCATGCAGTAGTCGTACCTCGAGACGAAAGTTTGACATCAGAAGACTTAATTGAATTCTGCAGAGAATCCTTAGGTGGATACAAACTTCCGCGTTCGGTTGAATTTCGGTCAACAGAACTCCCTAAATCCGGCCCAGGCAAGGTCTTAAAACGTGAGCTACGAGCCCCTTACTGGGAAGGGAAAGACAGATCCATCAACTAGTTGCGAAGGTAAGTGGCAACGGGGTTGAACAGTCATAAATGATCGCTGACTCGCTGAGAGTCCTAATGTTGCAATTTGATAGATAGTCGTCAGCAGAAAAGACGGGACCGTAACAATGAAACTTGCATTAATGCTCGGTTACTCAGGCGGGAAACTCGACATTCCAATCAAGCAAATCAAACTGGCAGAAGAACTTGGTTTCCACTCAGTTTGGACTGCCGAAGCCTACGGTTCAGATGCGATGACTCCGCTCGCTTACATTGCGGCTCACACAGAACGAATCAAACTTGGGACTGGCATTATTCAACTAGCTGGCCGAGCTCCCGCAATGGCTGCAATGCAAGCCCAAACCATTGATGCTCTCGCTGGTGGAAATCGAATGATCGTTGGTCTCGGCGTATCGGGCCCTCAGATAGTTGAAGGATGGTATGGGCAACCTTGGGGAAAGCCCTATTGGCGGCTACGCGACTACATACAAATTATGAGGAAAATCTTTGCCCGAGATGAACCAGTTGTGCACGACGGGCGCGAATATCAGCTTCCTTTCGTTGGCGAAGGAACCACTGGCCTAGGAAAGCCCCTCACTTCCATACTTCATACGAATACGGATCTTCCCATTTGGTTGGGAAGTGGTTCGGAAGCAACAGTGAAATTAACCGCCGAATTGTGTGATGGCTGGCTCCCAATGCACTTTGTGCCTGGACGCATGCAGCATTTTCGTCCGTGGATCGAAGAAGGCTTTGAGCGAGCGCGAAAACGTGGCATTTCTAAAGGCTGGGAAGACTTTGAGATAATCGGTCAATGCCCAGTTCAGATAACCGATGACCTAGAGCCAATATTTCGAAGGGCGAAGGACAACATCGCCTTGTACACCGGTGGAATGGGACACAAAGACGTTAATTTCCACAATCAACATATGGTGCAAAGGGGTTACCCCGACGTCGCAACTCGTGTACAAGAGCTATACCTTGCGGGCAAAAAGGCAGAAGCAGCAGAAGCGATTCCAGATGAATACGTCGACGAAGCCGGTCTTTACGGTTCTCCTGAACGAATAAAACAGAGATTTTTGCAGTGGGCCGACAGTGGATTAACTGGACTCAACATCAACACCGGCCAGGAAGAAGCAATACGTCTCATGGCTGATTTAGCTAAAACGGCCGATCAACGCTAGGAACAGAACGTGGAATCAGCAGTATTCAGCCTGGGAGACAATCTCACGCACCCTGAAACCGGCGAATTGTTGACCGAGGCAGAGCGCCATAGACAGCTAATCCGCTATTCAGTTTGGGCCTCGGAAGCCGGCTTCGACGCTATCCACATAGGTGAACATCATTTCAACGACTACATGCTGAGCTCTCCACCTGTCGTGCTTTCCGCAATAGGAGAACGCGTCCCAGACCTAATACTGTCAACCGCTGTCACGTTGGTACCGACGCTTGACCCAGTCCGCGCCGCGGAGGACTATTCAACCCTAGAAAATCTTTTCCCAGACCGAGTTGAAATCGTTACCGGGAGAGGCAACTTTTTTAGCCGTAGCTACCCAGCATTCGGATTGGATGTAAGGAATGCTCGAGAGATCTTCGAAGAGAAACTTGAACTCTTGCAAATTCTTCTCAACGAAGAGAATGTGAACTGGTCGGGCAGATTTCGAGACCCACTAGAGAACATCACCATCCGTCCCCGGCCAACTGCTGACATCCCAATGTGGATAGGTGCTGGATCAACAGAGTCCGCTTTACTTGCCGCCAAACTCGGGTGTCGCCTTATGCTTCCTTCAGTTTTCGGGCACCCAAAAATGTTCGTTCCAATCGTTGAGCAGTACAAAGAAGCTTGGGTACAAGCCGGACGAAATCTCGACGAGATTGTTATCGGATCATGTTGCCACGCGTTCGTCGGATTAGATCATTCGGATATGCGAGACCGTTTCGTTCCCCGTTATGGACATTACTGGAACTTCGTCGATCGACTCATCAGCGACAACACAGGCGGCAAAGTTCAAATGCCTTTCGATCTTGAATCGTTTCTAGCCGGTCCCGCTGTGGCAGGAAGTGCCCAAGAATGCATCGATCGCATGGGGGAATTACATGAATTACTTGGCCACAATCGGCAACTATTCATGTTCGATTTAGGCGGCGTGTCAGACAACGAGTTAGAGGAAACCGTTCGACGTTTCGGTGAGGAAGTTCTCCCCCATCTTCCCGAATAACGACTAGCGCTGCCATTCTGTTATGTGCTCTGGAGTAGAGATACCTGATACAAGACGCGGATCTGCGATGGGTTCTCCTACATCAATCCCAAGCGGTATAACGCCAGCCCATGTGTCGAGCAGGTAATCCTCTTCTTCATCGATCGGCGGGCCAGTTCGAACCTTCGCGGACGCCTCGTCTATCGACATAGACAGCACAAGGGTCCCTTTTACCTCTTTTTCTTGATGAGGACGCGTAGCCTCAACCCTTCCGGGAATGACATGCTCACTTAAAATATCTAGCGCACGACTCTTCTCATCAAGATCTTCAATGGGCGACGCTTCACCCATCACAACCACAGAGCGGTAATTCATCGAGTGATGCGCTAACGACCTCGCTACAACTAGGCCATCGACAATGCTGACTGTGACGCACAGCTGCACTCCCCGCCCTTCTCGGAGTAAACGACTCGCTGCCGATCCGTGAAGGTAAAGCACTCCTCCATCTCGCGCATACAACATCGGAATTACCACTGGACCGTGCGGGGTAACCATCCCTACATGTGCGAGCAGCCCTTCATCCAAGATTGCGTTGATGCCGTTCCGTTCATACCGAGCTCTCTCAGGCATACGACGAACAGTGATTCTCTCAGATACCCCTTTATCGACCTCTTCCATGGATACAAAGTACCGCGCTCAGCTAATGTGCATTGAATGAATGAGGACGCTGTCGCCCAATTTCTCCCGACCGATGAAGCAAGACTCTTGGTCGAACCGGTGCTAGCCGCCCTTGAAGCTCAAGCAAGCAACGCAGACCGAACTAGAACTATCGCAAGCGAAGTTACAGAGAGTTTGCGGGGCACCGATGTAATGCGGATGGCTGCAACCGCTGAATTAGGTGGGGTCGAATCATCAATTCTTGAAATGGGCCGTGAATTCGAAGCGATTGCAGCTAGATGCCCTTCAACAGCGTGGGTACTTTGGAACCACCTGGCAGTTTTTCACTTGTTTGTCGGAACTCTGGGACCCGAGCACCACCGCTTCCTACAAGAGATAGTTGAAAGTGGAGAATGGGTGTGTTTCCCAGCCGGTGCTGGTAGCGGAGTGCACGCCAGAATTGAAGGTGATGAGGCCATACTCAATGGCAAAGCCACTTTCGGCACCGGCGGTAGATATGCAGACCACTGTGGTGTCGTGTTCGCAGTTCTCGGTGATGACGGTGAACCTGTTCGACCCATGGATTTACGATTTTCGATCTTGAGCACCTCGAGCGAGGGTCTCAAGATTGATCCGACGTGGGATGGATCTGGACTCCGCGCTTCAGCGACTGACGACCTGCACTACAGCGAAGTCCGAGTACCTCTGAGTCGTTGCGTTCCTTGGTATGGAGCAAATCGAGCTGAGTCGCTTCGCACTGTTCCAGTTATTCACCATCGATATCGAGAAGATTGGGTTGGTATCTCAGATCTTTGGCTTGGCTGGATGGCCGCGGGGTTAGTCCGTCGCTCTATCCAGGAAGTAGCTGCCGCCACGCGGGAACGTCGCGTCATCATGGGTGGAAAAATGGTAGAAAAACCAGCTGCTCAAATCAATATTGGGCGGGCAACTGCTCTTTTGTCTTCCGCGCGCGCCGCTATAGAAAAAGCTTGCGATGAGATAGATCAAAGAATTGAAAGCCAAACCGTTCCCAGTGAAGCTGACTACCTTCGACAGATGTCAATCATTTCGATGAGCGTGGAACAATTAGCAGAAGCGATGCAACTTCTAGAACGGACTCAGGGGGGAAATGGACTGCGCGAAGGAGGCAACTTCGAACGCAGGTATCGAGATTTTCGCGCTATGCCGTTACACATCAACGTTCATCAAGATCGTGTGACTCATCAATTAGGTCGCTTCGTCCTAGACATCGAGCGGGATCCCTTTTAGAAAACCACTTTTTCGGCATCTATCTAATACCTAGACCTACGCTGTTGCGAGAACGAATCTGCCGGGGATGGTTTCCATATGAGTTTCGACATAGTTATTAAAGATGGTTTTGTTTTTGACGGAAGCGGCGCCCCTCGCGTCCGGGGTGATTTAGCAATTTCTGATGGGCGGGTCGTCGAAATTGGCCGGGTAAACCATCGCGAAGCAGCCCGGGTAATTGATGCCACTGGTTTACATGTCGCGCCAGGCTTTGTAGATCTTCATACTCATTACGATGCACAGGTATTCTGGGATCCATACTGCACCTTGTCAGGGTGGCATGGAATTACTTCAGTAGCTATTGGTAACTGTGGCTTTGGCTTCGCACCAGTCTCACCTGACATGCGTGAATACGCCATGAAATCAATGGTTCGGGTAGAAGCAATACCCTACGAATCGATGGCCCAAGGCATGCCTTGGGATTGGGTTACCTTCCCGGAATACCTAGACAGCTTGGATCGAACACCTAAGGCAATGAATGTTTTGCCGTACGTGCCTGTGGGTCCCATGCTTCTAGAGGTCTTAGGGGTAGAAGACGCTAAAGCCGGGCGAATGCCAACTGACGCTGAACACGAGGAGCTGGCTAAGTTGCTTCGGGCTTCAATGGATGCTGGGGGTTGCGGCTGGTCTGCACAGCGCCTTCCTCCGACTGGACCAGCAGCCGTTCAGCGTGATTGGGATGGCACTCCGATGCCAACCGACATGATGAATGACGAAACAGCGAGAGTGCTCGCCAGAGTGTTAGCTGAACGAAACCAAGGTGTCATTCAAATGACTTTGACTACCGATGACATCAAACATGACCTTGCTCATCTTGAGGAAATAGCTTCGATCAGCGGCCGCCCGCTCTTACACAACGTGGTTCAAGCATTTGAAGACAAACCTCATGTCCATCGTCGCCAAATCGAATGGTTGGAGCGTTGTCGCGAACGGGGCATTCCTGTTTATGGGCAAGGAGTTACCAGCGATGCAGGGTTTACTTTCACTCTGGAGGATTGGAATCTCTATGACGACTCCGAAGCTTGGATGGAAGCATGCATGGGAGATAAGGCAGAACGACTGGCGAAGTTCTCTGATCCATCACGACGTCAAGCTCTAAAAGACAATCTGCCTTCTACTGCGACGGCTCCCTTGGGGACTGTCACAATTCTGTCTCCCCGATCTGAAAGCACAGAGCAATACAGGGAAATGTCAGTTGCTCAAGCTGCCGAATTGAGCGGCAAGCATGAGGTTGACGTGATGTTGGACATTGCTGTGGAAGATGGACTCGACACTCTGTTTTTTGTAGCCCCACCGCAGGGGAATAGTGAGCTATTGAAGGACATCGTGAGTTACCCCCATATGTTGTTCGGTGTTTCCGATGGAGGAGCTCACACCAAGTTCCTTACCGCGGGTCGTTACCCAACAGAAACTCTCACCGAACAAGTCCGAGAGAATCAATGGATTACCTATGAGGAAGCACACAGACGTTTATCGGCTCTGCCAGCACAACTGGCAGGGTTCCGAGACAGAGGGGTTCTTCGACCCGGCTGTCCAGCAGATGTTGTTGTTTATGACCCCGAAAATCTAAGAGTCCTTCCAATGGAAGTAGTCCATGATCTTCCGGGCGGAGAATGGCGACGAATACAAAAAGCTTCCGGCTACCACAATGTCATCGTAAACGGGCAGGTGACTATCCAAGAAGATCAACAGACTGAAACGTACAGTGGGAAACTTTTGCGTCACGGAATGTAGGTCTCAGTTAAGTAATCTCCACAGTCGGTACTCACCTACTCAATCCATATCTAGTAGCTGAGCAGCGCGTTCGGCGCGTTCGGTTACCGAATCCTTCATTCGTTCTAAATCTATTTCTTCATCCTGCGCGCCTTGTTGACCACCCAAATAGCGCGCGTAAACGCCTTCGGCTATGCAGGCCAGTCTCCATTGCGCGAAAGCTCGGTAATAACTGATTGATCCCATGTCAACGCCCATGGCTTCCGCATACAGTGAGGCCATCTCATCTTGGCTAAGGAATCCTGTCAGTCCAGTGCTCTCCGCATCACCGGCGGGGTCGGTTTCTTGCGGGTCGTGCCAATATCCAAGTAGTCCACCAAGATCTGCCATTGGTTCCCCAAGGGTGCAGAGTTCCCAATCTAGGACTGCGGTTACGAGTCCTTGTGAACTCATCATGCAGTTCGAAAGACGGTAATCGCCATGAGCGATCGTCGTCGGGTTCGGTTCTGGCATTCGGTCTAACAAAGCTGAAGCTACAGCGTCCACAATCGGTAACTCTCGCGTACGTGAGTTTTCCCATTGACCAATCCATCTTTTTACTTGACGTTCGATGTAGCCGGTACGCTTCGCTAAGTCACCTAGGCCAACCTCATCAATATCGACGCGATGTAACGCAACCAAATTTTTTATCAACGATTCTGACATGGTCCGCCGAACCGAAGTACTCATCGTCGAAGCGATGTCGATATCTCGAACAACTATCCCATCGACAAACCGCATGACATAAAAATCTCGACCATTGACGGTTTCGTCTTGACACAACCCAACCATTTCAGGGACCGGGACATCGCTGTCACGAAGGGCGTCCATTAATCGATGTTCACGAGCCATGTCATGAGCAGATGGCAACAAAGGTCCCATTGGAGGCCGACGCAGCACGAACAGAGTTTGACCATCCTGTTCAACTGCGAAGGTCATATTGGAACGACCGCCGGCAATTAGGTGGTAGCTGAAAGGCCCGTCAACGTCTGTCTGCCGGCTAATCCAAGACGTGACTCTTTCGGCGTGTATTACATCTGGGGAAGCTTCAACCACGTCAGGCACCTAGCTGGATTAAACAACTTCATGCCGACTAGTCAATCAGAAACTGCGGTGGTCGGCCCTCTCGTATGGCCCGCATAGCTTCTTGGTGGTCTGTGGATCGAGTAGTGGAAAGATGATTATCTTCAATTTGTTGTAGATCCGGGGAACTTCCCGCCAACATATTGATTGCTTTTTTGGTTAATGAAACGGCGTTCGGGGATAGCGCAGAGATCGATTCGCACAGATCATTTAGGCGTGCATCGAGTTCGTCCTGTTCAACAATCTCAGTTAAGTATCCAACTCGAAGGAGCTCTTCTGCATCAATTACCTCTGCGGTCAAAAAAATACGTTTGGTGGCGGCGGCGCCAATTCGCTCAACGAAACGTTGAAGTCCGCTGGCGTAATACTGAAGTCCTATTCGAGTGGCTGGCATTGCTAACACAATTTGGCGTGTAGCAATCCGCAGATCACAAGCTATCGCTAGATCAGTCCCTCCTCCATGGACATCGCCATTCAATACCGCAACGGTTGGAGGCCTTAGGGACATCAAGGCGTCACACACTTCTCCAAAACCGAACTTAGGCCGCTCACCCTGAGAAAGAGCGCCCAAGTGGTATCCCGAACACCATGATGGACCTTTGGCTTCAACAGTAACTATCCGAACAGAGCGATCTTTTTCGATCGTGTCTATATGGTCGATAAGGACTTCGAGATCAGATGGCTCTAGGCGATTACGTTTTTCGGGTCTCTGCAGAAGGATCTGAGCCCTCCCTCGAGACACCTGTAACAACGGGACGCTGCCTTGTTCGTCAGTAGCGCTCATCTATTCAAAGACCAGGATTGATCTGCCCGCTACTCGCCCGTTCTCAAGGTCTTCAACGGCAACTCCAATATCATCAATTGCGTATCGTTGAGTTACTAGCGCATTAAGGTCAAGCGTTCCGTTGCGATGCCATTCAATGAACCGCGGCAAATCTTCACTAGGTTCACAAGAGCCACCAAGGCTGCAGATGTAAGAGCGTTCACCCATAAACATGTGGCGGCTATCAAGCTCAATAGGTGTTTGCGGCACGCCCACTAACACTGCTGTTCCACCTTTTGATTGACCGAACTCTCCACTTCGGACTAGTTCTGAAACTTGTTTCATGGTTGATGCATGACCTATGCAATCAAATGCGTAGTCAACGCCAGACACAGGTTGTCGCAATATGTCGAATTGTCCAGTTACGGGCGTGAGTGTTCGCGTTGCCTCGACCACATCCACTTCTGTTGCATTGAGGCCATGAGTTGCTCCGAACTGTTTAGCAAAATCAAGCTTTTCGTCATCTAGGTCAATTGCGATAATTGGGTGAGCTCCTAGGTGTGCGGCTGCCGCTACCGCAGAAAGCCCGACACCACCGACTCCTATAATTGCGACGCTGTCACCTTCATTTACTCCAGCAGTGTGAAGCACAGCTCCGGCCCCGGTAATGACCGCGCACCCAATGATGCTGTCTGCCTCCTGGTCGATGTCATCCGGAACTTTCACCACATACATTTCGTCGGCGATTGTGTGTGTCGCCCAGGTGAAAACATTGATGGAGGTGGCTACTCGACCATCAGGCAACTCAAGAGCCGTAAATGCTCCCTGGCGACGAGCTTGAATTTGATTCTTAGGGACCCAGGTGACCATGACAGTGTCGCCGGGCCCTAGGTCTGTGACTGACTCTCCGACCGCCACTACTTCACCGGTTGATTCATGTCCCAGAACTGCGGGTGCCTGCCGCGGATTGTGGATGGTGTGCAGTTGGCTATGGCATATGCCTGAAGCAAATTGGCGGACGACCACTTGGTGGGGTCCGGGTTCAGGGAGAGTTACATCGATGACTTCTAGTGGCTGACCTTGTTCCTGCGGGACCACTACAACTCGGGCCTCAGTTGACATAACCATTCCTTTGAGTTCGTCGATCTCGAATATTGTTTCCGACGGTCTTGAAGATTAGGTCGGAATGCGTAACGGGCGCCCATCTATGTCAGGTCGGCTATCAGTAGACAGCCAAAGTTGTGTTGGTTCGGAGCCAACCCAAAGCTGTGCTTGTCCCATAAGTCGAGCATCGAGAGCCCCGCCAGTAGCGACATCAACAGCTCCGCTAAATATGATTTGGTTGCCATTCGAGCACCCAAGCACCGCTATTGCTTCGACCAAACTCCCCAAATGAACCCCAATCCGTAGCTTTCGGTCGGGGTCATTGATTTCACGTTGCACACGCCATTGTCCGACGACCGCTGCTTCCATCGCAGTAGACGGGTCATCGAACGCTGCGACAACTGGAAGTTCATGGTCGATCAGGTCCGCCCCGTTATCGGAGAAAATCTGCTCTACGAGCCTGCAGGGATCCAATCCGGGGGGATTATCACCAGCCTCGTAGTCGACACATACGTATATCCGTGGACCTGCTTCTTGTCGTTCAGGGGCTGGTGCCATCAGGTCGAAGGTGCAACTTTCGACAAAAAGGACAGGACCGCTGAGACAAACACGTCATTTCTATCCCCAGCAACCATGTGTGCTGCCTCACCGACATTTGCGTACTCAGAGTGGGGAACCAGTTCAAGATATGCCTGAGCCCCTTCTTCGGAAAGCACGTCGCTCAGACCCCCGCGAACTAGCAAAGATGGACATTTGATGTTCTTCGCTGCTTCTTCTTGACGCGGAAGACGGTCCGCCATGGAGCGTTTGCGTTTCATAAATTCTGGATCCCAATGCCATCGGTATCGACCATCTGGCCATAGACGAACATTTTTCGCCAGTCCTTCTAGATTGCGAGGCCGTTTTCTGTGTGGTTGATAGTTGCTTATAGCATCAGCGACTTCTTCTAACGAAGTAAAGCCATCAGGGGCTTGACCCATAAAGTCTCTAATCTTTCGAACCCCGCCGACTTCGATTCGGGGCGCCGTGTCCACAAGGACTAATGCCTCAGCAGCCACTCGTGCTTCTCCAACAGCAGTTAATGATGTGCCACCACCCATTGAAGCACCCACCAAAATCGGGCGCTGTTCGAGTGTCTCAACGACAGCTACAAGGTCTTCGACAAGAGCATCGTTGGAGTAGTCGCCATCAGGCGCCCAGTCACTATCGCCGTGCCCTCGTGCGTCGAGACTTACCGCTAGATATCCAGCCTCAGCCAGTTTCTGTCCAGCTCCCTTCCAAGCGTGGCGGGTCTGTCCACCTCCGTGCTGCAAGATGACGAGAGGACCGGAATGCCCATAGATATCTGCTGCAACCCGCACTCCGCCTGAGGCCGGGATCATCTTGTGTGGCTCTGGAGCTCCTTCTAAACGAACGCCCCTGTCAGCCTCGGTCACATCAACCCCTACCTCGGCCTTCAGCTTTCACACTTGCCTGAGCCACTCGACGTTGCTCTCCAGCTGCCGCTAACGCGTCACGATTCGAGTCGTCAACTTTCATGAAATGTTCCCGCCAATCATTGTTCGCTGCGGGATCCCAGACGAAGGGAGTTTGCACCGTGGTGCGAGGTTCCCATGCCCGCTCTAGAAGATCTAGTGCCGTTCCAGTTATGGCTGATTGCATTTCGGTATCGCCTGGTTTTCCGGTGGGGTTGCCTAAAGGAAAATCGGTATAGACGAACCGACTAACCCCACATTCTTCGACAATATCTCGTGCACTTCCCATTACCACGGTCGGCAAACCGGCCTCTTCGAGGTGGCGAGCGACCAGACTCACGGTCTGGTGGCAAACAGGTCAAAGTGGAACAAGAATTACTGCATCAAGTTCGTCCTCTTGAGCGAATTCAAGTATTTGTGGGGCGTCTCTGCGGCTGGTTCGTCTGTGGCTGTAATCAGTGGGAACCCCATAGAAACGCTCTGCTAACGAACCGATACGTCCTTGGTCAGCGAATTCTCGGAGGCGGTTGATTGGAAGATAGGTGTCGAGGTCTTCTGTGTGTGTGTTGTCTTTATCCCAGAACAAATCCTTGTTGTAAAGGCCACCCAGGGCATCGTCGCATAGCGCAGCGTATGGCTCTTTAGATCCTGCACCGGCAACGGCCTTTTTGTCCACCGTTCGTTCAAAGAAGGAGGTGGTGACTAGACCGATTCGACACTCATTCAAAGGCTTCTGTAATGATGCGAACGGGACGTCATGGTTGTATGCCCATTGATACGCCTGCGGATAGCCGTGTGCTCCATAGTAATTGCGGGACTTATCGATATAGCTGACATGTGAACGATGGGTACGCCGATCAGCGGCCATGTTTTCTCCCCTGTTAGGACAACACATCCGATGGTAGGCGCAGAAAGGGGGTCAGTGCCTCAATTACCGGACTACGGTCACGGAAAACGTATCGGAGTATGTGATGCCTATTGATTTACCGCCAAGACCACATCGCGGCTGGACCTTCGATGAAGTGCCAGTCGGAAAGCAGTGGAGCACTTCTAGGCGAACGGTAACTGAAACCGATTTAATGATCTACGCAACTCAGTTCGGTTTCACAGAAGGTCTTTTCGTCGACGCGACGGCGGCAGAGCGAGCTGGTTATGCAGGTCGTTTGGTTCCGGGGAGTCTTGTTATGTCACTCGCTGAGGGGCTCATAATCAGTGGTGGCGCGATCGCAGGGACCGGAATTGCTTACCTCGGCGCCGAGATTCAGGTAAAAGGACCGACCTTTGTTGATGACACTTTGCAGGTTTTGGCTGAAGTCACTGCTGCAAGACTGACCTCAAGCGGAGATCGCGGCATCGTGACTACTGAAAACCAGGTTTTTAACCAAAATGGTGATGTCGTAATGATCTATACGCCTACCCGAATGATTCGTGTTGAACATATCGAAGATTGATGAACTGCTAGCTCTCCTCAGGTGTCAACAACCCCGGTTTCTTCCAATGGGACTACTCTCCAATTGTGCATTCATTGAATTTAGAAGCTTTAAGCCAGACCGATCTATCTGCCATTGACCGGGCAGGTCATTGGGCAACATCTTTCGTTGCTGAGCGCGCCGAAACGTGGGAACTTGAGCGTCGCTTCGCTAAAGAGGGTTTCGAAAGTGCCGCTCAACATCAATTGACTGGGCTTCTCGTACCTGAGGTTGACGGCGGTGGTGCAATTAGCGAGCTTGGTTTGGCGCGGGTTCTCGAGGAGATTGCTGCCACCGATTTTGCTATCGCTTTTTCCTTGGTTTGTCATAACAACTTGGCGGGCTCAGTAGCAAGAAACGCAACTGGTGAACTCCGTTCCAAGGTCCTACCCGGGCTAGTAACTGGTGCTTCGCTGGGTGCTTTTTTACTAACCGAGCCAGCCGTGGGCTCTGATGCGGCATCTATATCGGTGACCGCTGTCCGAGACGGAGATGAGTGGACACTTAACGGAGAGAAGTCGTGGGTTACTAACGGCACAGATGCTGACGTTCTATCCGTTTACGCTCAAACTGATGGGAGCGCTGGTCACCGGGGAATCGCGACTTTTCTTGTCGACGCCAACACTCCGGGCGTTATTAGGACACCGGCCTACGAACTCATTGGGGGTCATGGTCTTGGCGCTAACGGTATTAGTTTCGAAAATTGTCGAGTTTCAGAAGAGTCTCTGTTTCTGCCCCCTGGCGAGGGTTTCAAGGCTGCCATGGAAGGCATCGACCTAGCCCGGGTCTTAGTGTCAGCTATGTGTTGTGGCATGCTGCGGACGGCTCTTTCCACCGCTTCGGGCTATGTTCGCAACAGAGAAGCTTTCGGTTCTCGGCTCGCTGATTTGCAGGGTGTCCGCTTCAAACTGGCTGACGTTGCGACAAATCTTGAAGCGTCCAGATTGCTGACTTACCAAGCGGTTCAATCGTTACAAGATGGTCGTGATGCTTCGGTGGAAGCCGCACACGCCAAAAAGTTCTCTACTCGAGTTACCGAATCTGGCATTGCTTCATGCATGCAAGTGATGGGTGCCAACGGAGCAAGGCGCGATCATCCTCTTCCCCGACATCTAGCTGCATCACGATTAACCCACTACGTAGATGGAGCGACAGAAATACAAGATGTAGTCATTAGTCGCTCCCTACTTGATTGAAATTGGAGGAGCAATGAGCTCTGATCGTTCTGGCAAAGAGGTACCCGTCGACGAAGCAATTGCTGCCATTCCAGACGGAAGTCGGATATACGTAGCCCAGGGGTCAGGTTGTCCTTACGGCTTTTTGACTGCGATTGATCAGCGTCGAGAATGGTTTACCAAGCTGGAGTTTGTTTCCGCGTTTCTTTTAGAAACACCTGCTCCTATTGAACATTTAGGTGAGCCATTCAGGTGGGTTTCGTTACAACCGACCGGAGGTATGCGAGCTGTGCTGGATCATCGTGCATTCGGAATTATTCCAGGCCGATATTCAGACCTCGACGGGATCTGTGCACCGAATGGTCCGCTTGCTGCGGATGTCGTAATTTGCCAGGTCAGCCCACCGGATGCCTCTGGCTTCTGCAGCCTAGGAACCGGCGTAGGCGGACACGTCTCACTCATTCGAGACGCACCCCTAGTGATCGGCCAAGTAAATAGTTCCATGCCATTCGTACACGGCGAAGGCGAGTGCCATAAAAATGATTTTGACCTTCTAATCAACATTG
>Ga0315316_10000535_pt1 | contig 25329 bp, 39 predicted proteins | sample M160m3416metaG_FD_203702 | JGI IMG/M metagenome (GOLD analysis project Ga0315316, IMG submission 203702) | Ammonia-oxidizing marine archaeal communities from Monterey Bay, California, United States - M1 60m 3416 | ecosystem: Environmental > Aquatic > Marine > Intertidal zone | place: USA... | reverse complement strand
TTTATAATTATGCTCAGAAATTAGGTGCAATCCAATTTGAGCATTATAGAGGGTTAGATGAGGTAAAGGCATTTGATTTGGCTGTGAATAGAAAGATTGTAATAGATCCGGGTTTAGATGGTTATGAATCAATTGTATATAATGATGACAAATTAGCTACTTATGTTACTAATGCACGAATAAAAGAAAATTCAGAAGCAGAAACACTAAAAAGGAATAATTTTATTAATTCGCAACAAATACTTTTTCAAGGAGAAAATTCTAAAAACTGGTTATTTAGTTACAAAGCATTTGATCCTGAAGGTAAGGATTTTAGTGAAGGTGAGCCTCATACATATACTCAGAAAGAACAAGAATTTAGAATGAATCGTCATGCAGAAATCATTTATAATGGATTAGGAGGGAAGGCTTCAGGGTTTAGAAATGCAGATCATGTTAAATCAACAATGATTGGTTTAGTACTTGGTGCTAAAGGTCAAAAGAAAACCTACGATAAATATTTAAAAGCAGAAGCAGAAAAAACAAAAAATGAGTATAAAGAATGGTATAGTAAATATTTTGCTAATATTGCACGTTCAGAAGATATAGCAAAACGATTTAAACAATATAGTCAATATTATGAAATAGATACTACAAAAGATATATGGATACCAAAAAAGGAATCTATTGAAGAGTTTGCCAAGCAGGGTAAAATGTCTGAATTTGAGGCGAGAAATCTTTTATTAGGTTTCACTCCCGGAATTTCTACAAGAAGTCCTAAAGGAGGATTAGATGATGGTGGAGTAACTAACTTATTGAACGCTATAGCCGGGTATTATCAAAACGAATTATTTGTCAAACAAACAAATCTAGATAATGAAAAGTCCTATCATAATCCAGATCCTATGCAATTAGCAAAAGGCGAAAAAGATAACTTTAGATTATATCAACTAAGTCCTGAACAACATGCCATGATAGCAAATTACAGGCTTGATTTTGAAGAAATTATAAATTTTAATACTGACGACTTTAAAATGAAATCAATGAAAAGTTTAACAGATGGATGGCGAAAAATACAAAAAAAACAAATAGGTGAAGGTGGTAAAAAGACAAGAGCAATGCGTGTGATAGGAGATCAATATGTAAATAGTGTACTAATTCCTAGAATAGAATCGTTAAATAAAGACCCTAATGGTACTTATTTAAAAGATATGGGGCTTGAAGTAGATCCAGACGTTGGTTGGACGGATGATTTAATGGGAAAAGTGGATATGAGGTGGAAAGCTACAGGAGAAGATAGGACAGAATATATATCTGGCAAAGATAAGCCAAGTAAAGAGAATGATTACAAAGAAGTAGTACATTATATATATCTAGCCAGAGAATCTCTTCAAAATGCTATGAACAGATTTTTCCCTAGTGATTCAGTTTTAATAGAGATGAAACAAGATCATGCTACTTCAAAGGAGAAGGTAAAATGAGGAAATTTGAATCAGCGGCAGATGTACAGGCACATTGGAATTATATTGATAAATATGCAAATGATGATGGTCGTACGAGTTTTTGGATGCAACAGCAAATGTATCGAAGTGATGATAAAAGATTATCTGCAATAGCATCATGGAGGGATTTGTCACCAGAATTGCAAGGTTCTAATAAATCCGTTTTAAATAATAAAATATTTGATATATTATTTGATTATTCTGCACCATTACAATGGGGTGATAAGCATGATGAAAACGAAAGAAATGCTGTTTTTGATAATTTAAGAGAAGGTGGCTTTTCTTCACAATTTGAATCAGGGCCTAGAAAGAATTCTTTCGGTCATCTAATCGAAGCACTAGCTAACCATCCTCATTTTCATGATTTAGGATATCAAGGTGTTGCGGATCTATTAAATGAACCATATGTTACTTATGATGGTGGAGCAGATATTAATATGGTATTTAAAAAAAGTGACTTAAAAGCTAGAAATATGACAGTAGATGATATGTATGAAAATGCTAACTATGCAATGATTAGAGCAATTAAAGAAAATAAGCATCTTACATTTGAAATTCTAGCCGAGCATGAAAATTTACAAAAAGAGATGGGCGGCGAACCTCATCATCAACTTACTAAATTAGCTGAACTTAAGAAAAAATTATTAGAAAATGACGAAGATGCTTCCATATGGACAGCAACAAGACCATCACAAGATGGTAAAGGAATGGAAGTTGTTTTAATGACTGGTGATATGCATGACCGAGATAAAAGAACCGCAGTTGCAAGATGGATGTACAAAGATAAGGCTAAAGATGGTAGAAATGTTTTAAGTATACTTAAATATGAAGGTGATGAAAAATTTAAAGTCTTGTCTGCCTATCAAAGAGGCAACTTCATGGATATTGATAATGATGAAGATATAAAAACCAATGTCAAAAGGTGGATAGATGAAGGGGCTAGTGCAGTTGTAGATAAAATCCCGGGAGGTTTAGAAGAAGTTGCTGTACATTCATGGTGGCCTTGGAAGATTGGCAAATTTGAATGGTATCAAGTTGTTAAACCATTTTGGGATAAGAATAAACATTTATCTAAAGAAAAATTTGCTGAAGAATGGGAAAGAGTAAGATTACAAGAAACATATGCTTTTGAACAAAAGTATTTTGATTTGCATTTCAATGGTTTAATTGATTTATTTACTCCTGATGTAGTACCCTTTAGACATGGTGCTGGTTCATATAGTAAACAAGGTAGTTTAGGTGGTAGAAGCAGATCAAGAGGTAAACCAAGAGGGTTACTTTTTAAAGCAAAGCCAACAGTAGTAGGAGGAGAATATAGTCGGGAAAGACAGGGGATTTTAAGTCCTGCAGAACAAATTCTTAGAGATCAGTAATGAGACGACAAGAAACATTCCTAATGGATAGAAATGAAGGTTATGCAAGTAGGCAGTTTATGGAGCAAGCTGTACGTACGTATAAACCCGGTGTATTTGACCAGATGGCTCAAACTTGGGAAATGCATATGTCAAATGATACCATATCTTATGCCAGTGATGCTATTAATCGTGCGTATGGTAGTGATGAAACTATACCAATGGAGATGTGGAATAAAGAAAATTCTGTTTATTTTCGTAAAGGGATTGATTGGCATGAAAATTTAACAAATACCGATGCAAGAATTTTATCAGAAAGATATGATCGTGATGTTAAATTTGAATTAAATATGGGGAATACAGACCCATTTGCTATACATAATATCGGTGCGGCACTTGGTGCGGCGGCATTTGATCCATTATCGTATATTCCATTTGTAGGCCCTGTGTCCAAAATAGCCGCAGGGGGCAGGACAGCGTATCAATTAGCAAGAATAGGTAAACATACTGCTGATATAGGTAAGATTTCAATGGTGGGCGTTATGGGAGGCGCATCGGCTACTGTAGCTAGTAAAAGCATTGCACAAGTAAGTAGACTATCGAAAGTCATAAATCCTGTTAAAGCTACACTTAAAGGTGTTTTTGCGCCATTTAAGCCTGTTGGCAAATATTCAATGGAAGGAATCTTTGCAGAATCGGCATATCAAACTATAAAACATATGGGAAAGAGTGATAACGAAGAAGATATAGATTATATGGGCGGTGTATTTGATGTAATGATTGCAGGATTATTTGGGGGAGTATTAGGTACTTTACCTATGGCAATGAATTTTAGACGTAATTTTAAGAAAGAACAGTTAGCAAGAGCATTATCGGATTCTTTAGATACTTGGGGTGATCAAGGTTTTGTAGCAATAGATGGTTCTGGTACTGATGCTAGATTTAGAACAACTGATGCAGAAGCAAAACAAAAAATGAAGACTGAGACAGAAGACTTGGAAAATATATCTATTGAAGAAATAAAGAAACAAGCCCATCCAATATTAAGTTACTTAGAAGGAAAATTTGGAGATGCTAAAAGTGGCGCAAAGACTTTTATAGGAGCATATAGGAGGTGTGCGTCATGAATAGTTGTGTTGATATTCTAAAAGAAATGAAAGCTACTCCAGAAGAAATAAAATGGATGCAACAACAAATGAAATCAGGAACAGGTGATGACGACCTTGCTAATAGACTTATAGAAGAAATAAGACTTAATAGATTCCGTAAAGCTAATAATGATCTGTCAGAAAAAAATACAAGGCAGTTTTTAGACAAATTAAAGAATGTTTCTACCAAAATTAAAAAACCATATAATGCTATATTTAAATTCTTAGTAGGAGATACATCTGGAATTACATCCAGATCGTTAGCGCGAGCGCAAGCGAGAGCAGGGTTCTTTTCAGCAAAACTTAGAATGCCTAATAGAGATATTAAAGCTAAGTTAAATGATAAAGGTTTTGTTCATGATTTAGTTACAGAAATGGATATGTTTGATGGCAAGCCAAAAACTAAAAATAAATTAGCTTTTGAATTAGCAGAATCAATTACAGAATATCAAAAAAGACAAGTAGGTGAACTTAATAGTTTTGGTGGTGGAGTATTATGGAGAGATGACTATATTACTAAACAATGGCATGATGCATTTAGGATGCTTAAAGTAGATAAAGAAGTATGGGTAAATGATGTTATGAAAGCCCTAGATTATGATGGTACTAAGGACAGAATTAGGCAAACAATTTTAGGTAAAAGATTAACATGGGATGAGAAAAAATTTGATATGAAGAAGTATTTGCGTTCTGCATATACTGCAATGACAGCTAAATCTACAAATAAAGGTTTGTTATTGGATACTCTACATTTAAAAAGAACATTGAAATTTAAAGATGCAGATTCTTTTATTAATTATAATAAATCATATGGACATGAAAATATAGCACATGCAATATTTGAAAATATGACAATGGTAGATAATCACATTTCATTTGGAGAAGCATTTGGATTCGGCTTCAGAAAGAAAATTGTTCCTGACCCGGTAAATTTAAGTAAACATCAAGATGCCCTTGCTGAAGCTAAATTAACAGGAGATAATAATCTAATACTAGAAGCTGAAAATGCATTAGAAAATATAAAATGGAAAGAGGTAAATCCTACGGATGAATTACAAAGAGCTATGCATGAGTTACATCAAACAAAACGAATTACTGGCAGTCAATATAGGAGGTTAAGAGGGGCATTATCTCAAGTAACTGGTGATTCTTATCAGCTTGGTAATCCAACTTTAGCAAAGATGGTAACAGGATTCCAGTTTTGGGAATATATAACAAAACTAGGGAAAGCTACATTATCATCAATTAATGATTTATGGACAGGTGCAGTAATTCTTCATTATCAAGGTGTAAAACCGGGTAGAGCATATCTAGGTCTAATAAATCATATACTAAAAAAAGCAACACGTAACATATCCACTGGCGAAAGAGATGTACTCTTAAGGCAATTAAATGTTGGAGTTGAAGGAATATTTGAAACATATTCAAGAAATTACATAAATAACCCTGCAATGGGTACAATGAATAAGATGACTGATGCAATGTTCGATTATAATTTATTGAACTGGTGGACTAATTCTGCAAGAGAAGGAGCCGCTAAGATGATGTCGATGCATTTCGCAGATAATTTAGCGCATTCATTTGATAAACTTCCTACTAAATTGAAAAGTCTATTAGAGGCATACGATCTAAATGCAAAAGATTGGAATATATTAAGAAAAGTAGGAGCATTTGATGAAACAAAATTTAATAAAAGTGGGAGTAAAAAGAATAAATTTTTTACTTCCGATCATTTCTTTGATACTGTTGCAGAAAAGCAAGATGACGGAACATTTAAAGTAAAATCTGAATACGCAAAAGCAGGATTATCGGGAGATGATGTACGTAGAATAGAGCAATCTATTAATAGATATTATATAATGGAAAGTAGACTTGCAGTGCCAGAAGCAGGTGCGGCAGATCGTGCATGGATGTTTGGCGAACATGCAAGAGGATCGTTGCCAGAATCAACATTACGGCTTTTTTTCCAGTTTCGGACTCATCAAGTTAAAATGATTAGAGGTCTAATGCCTAGAATGTATGAAATGGGAACACCATCATTAGCACATATAATGCCAGCAATAGGACTAGGATATGTATCTGCTAGTTTAAAGAATATGGTTGCAGGAAAAGAACCAATGGCATATGATGATCCACAAACCCTAAGAAGATCACTAGAACAAAGTGGGTTTTTGGGGTTTTTAGCAGATTTTGTAGGGGGTCAATTTGGGAATTATAAACATGACATGGATGAGGCTATAGCAGGAAGTGCTTATAAAACAATTACTTCGTGGACAGATTTAGGACATGAGTTAGTTAAAGGGAACAAAGATGCAGTTGATGTATATAATCACTTGCGGCATCAAGTTCCTTTTGCTAATCTGTTTTATACAGAGGCGGCTGTTAATTACTTTATACATTATAATATAATGGAAACTTTTAGGCCCGGATATAAAAAACGTTTAGAGGCTCGTGCAAGAGGGTCTAATGCCGATTATTTGATTAAACCGTCATCAATTTGGGGGGGTTAAAGTGATTTCAACAGATATAAATAGAGCAGAATTTGATGGAGGTAATAACCAGTCAGTTTTTGTTTTTCGACAAACGTCGCCTCAAGTAGATATTCCAGTAACGGACGCATCACATATTAAAGTATATGTAGGTGGAGTGGTTAAAACTATAACTACTCATTACACTGTTTCAATTCTAAATAAACTCGCAACAATTACATTTACAGTTGGTAATGTACCGGGAACCGGCACAGGTAATGTTATTTTTATAAGAGAAGTCCCTTTTAAACAAGATTCTGATCTTGCTAATAACGATCAATTAGATGCGGAATCATTAGAAAACCAATTAGATTTAATTGTTAACCAAAGTCAACAGTTAAATGATAAATCTCAAAGAAGTTTAAAAGTAGCAGATACTTTATTTTCTGGTGATGCAGAAGAAGTTGATCTGACTTTAACTAAAACTGCAACTGAAAGAGCAGAAAAGAGCCTAAAATTCGATAGTTCTGGTGCATTAACTGTCACAAGTATTAATGTAGATGATGTTGAAACTTTTTCTAATGCATCTGCGGCTAGTGCAGTACTGTCTGAAGCCTCAAAAGTAGCGGCGGCGGCTAGTGAAACTGCGGCAAATGAATCTGCAAATGCAGTATCAACATATATGGATTCTTTTGATGCTAACTATCTAGGAGCAATGGCAACTACAGCATCTCAAGGTAATAATCCTACTACTGAAGGTACTTGGACTAAGAATTCATCAACAATTACTGTACAAAGTGCAACAGATATAAAAGTTGGTCAAGTAGTTACTGGTACAGGAATGACTGCTGGTTCTAATGTTCTTTCAGTAGTAAGCACCACAGTAGTTGTTTCAAATAATATGGATGCGGCAGGAACAGAAGATTTAACTTTTACTGGCTATGGAGTATATGGAACTTATGATGCTACTGATGTTGGCCCAACATTAAATAACGATGGTACAGCTTTAGCAAATGGAGCATTGTATTACAATACTACTAATGATCATATAAGAATTTATGATTCTTCTACTACTCCTAAATGGAGACAAATAACCACTGATCTTGCTAGTCAAGGAAACATAGATAAATTAGCTGTTGGTGTAGATGGAACTTCAAATACAAGTGGTTCACCCGGCACTAATAATACATTATTAATTAATACAGTTGCAACCGATTCAACGGCTTTAAATACAGTAGCAACCGATATAGCAAAAATAAATACATTAGACGGATTATCTACAGAAATTGGTCGATTAGGTAGTGCAGATTATGCTGATGGTGCAGATGCATTTTTAAAGAAATTAGGACATGATGATTTTTCTAATGCAACAACTGGTTATATTAAAAAAGTAGCTGATATAGATTCAGAAGTTGCTATATGTGGAGCAGATTTAACATATGAAGAAGACTTAGGTAGTATAGCTGTAGCACCAACAACTGGTACAGGTAATAATATAACTGTTGTAGGTAATAATACAACCAACATTAATCATGTTGCAGGACAAATAAACCCTACTAATAACATTTCCGCTTTAGGCCCACAGGCTACGAATATTGGTCATGTCGGTGGTCAAATAAGCCCCACTAATAATTTAGCAACTGTAGCAGGGCAAATATCCCCCACTAATAATGTTTCTACTCTAGCTGGATTAGATACTGCACTTACGAATTTAGGGCCAAAATCAACTGAACTTACGAATTTAGGAACTACTGCTTGTGTAGCTGACATGGCATTGTTGGGTACTACCGATTGTGTTGCAGATATGGCGTTACTTGGTACTTCAGCTATGGCTCATGCTTCAACAGGTCATTTAAAGGTCTTATCAGATATTCATGCCAATGTAACAACAGTAGCAGGAATATCAGGTAATGTTACTACTGTTGCAGGAGATACAACAGAAATTAATACTGTAGCTGGCGATCATACGGAGATTTTAAATTTAGATGCTTTAGATGCAGAGATTACATTACTTGGCACTAATGATCATGCTCATGCTACTACCGGGAACTTAAAATTGGTAGGCGATAATATTGATGATGTTGTAATTGTAGCAGGGGAATTATTATATAAGGAGGATTTAGGTGGTGTAGCAGACGCAGTAACCACAAGTACCGGGAATGCTATTAGTGATGTTGCTGATAATGAAGTTAATATTGATCTTGTTGCTGGGCAAATAAGTCCTACTAATCATATTGGTGCATTAGGCCCGGTAGCTTCAAATATTACTACTGTAGCGACAGCCCCAATTCCAGCTAATATGGCAACAGTAGCTCCTATTGCTGGTAATATAACTACGGTTGCAGGGATAAGTGGGAATGTAACTAGCGTTGCAGGAATATCAGGTGATGTTACGGCAGTAGCCGGGGATGCTACTGATATAGGAACTGTAGCGGCTAGTATTGCTGATGTTAATAGATATGCAAACGAATACAAGATACAAGCTACTGCTCCCGGTTCTCCAAGTGAAGGGGATTTATGGTATGACGAAACCAATGATATATTAAAACATTATAATGGTGGTACAAGTGCATGGGAATACAATAGTGTTTCTGTTGCGGCTTCTCCAATGCATTTTACAGAGGGAATTACTGAAGCTCTAGGAACTGGTTCTGCATCAGGTACTACTATAACTGTAGATTTAGATACTGGTAACTTCTTTGAAGCAGATTTAAATAGTGCATCAGGAAATATAGTTACATTCACTATTAATAATGTTAATGCTACAAGTGGTTATGTATCTAATTTCATCGTAAAAGTAAAACAACATGCATCTTCAGCTAAAGCTATTACATGGGCAACAGTTGTATCGAATGGGACTAATGTAGATTGGGCAGGAGGTGCAGGCCCGGATGTTACAACAACAGCAAATGCTATTGATATATTTTCTTTTACAACCTATGACAATGGCACTACTTGGTATGGTGGAATTGTTGGACAGGAATATGGCTAAAAGGTGATTGTGTGGATATAAGTTATGACCAATTTATAGGGACATTTGATGGAACGGTCAATAAGGTTTTCTGTAATAAAGTTACAGTCTTTTTTGACAAAATGGTGGAAGAGGGGTATGTTGCCCACTCCACCCAAGTACATTCACAGTTCGGTCATAAGCAGTCAAAAGTAAGATCAGAAAGAGATGATAGATATTTACACGTTCCTAGTCAATTAAGTCAAGATACCTTGCCTGATACTTGGTGTAACGAATATGTTGTTGCAATAAGTGAAGTTGTTAATCGATATGTTGAAAGATACTCCATTACAGACAAGGTATCTTCATGGTCTTTTAAGTTACATAATGTTGATGTAGGTCAAGGGTATCATGTATTCCATAAGGAATACTCTTTCCCTGATGCTACAGAAAGAGTATTAGCATATATGACTTATATTAGTGTTCCAGAAAAGGGTGGGGAAACAGAGTTTTTACACCAAAATGTAAGATGTGAGCCTGTAATGGGTAGGACACTTATGTGGCCTTCATATTTTACTCATCTACATCGTGGCAATCCAGTATTAAAGGGAAGGAAACTTTATATTACAGGATGGTTTAATTATACAGGATAATGAAAATTGTTGTTGTTGGTGGTGGTAATGCAGGGATATTGACAGCCTTACATTACACTCATTACACTAAAGACTTACATAACATAGAAGTAGAATTAGTATATGATCCCAATATATCCCCTGTCCCTGTAGGTCAGGCTACATTAATTGATGCACCTCATTTACTTTGGCATTCATTAGGATATAACTGGTACTCAAATAAAATAAAAGCAGTCCCAAAGTTTGGGATACTGTATGAAAATTGGGGAAAAAAGAATAAAAAGTTTTTCCATCCGTTTAATTATACTGACGTTGGACTGCACATAAACACAGCAGAATTTCAGAAAGCAGTATTAACTTCTGGATATTTAACTGTCAAAGAGAAAAACATCAAGGATATTGAAACTATTGATGCAAACGTAATATTTGATTGTAGAGGTAAAGGGAAAGACAACAAAGATTATGAGGAGATATTAAATCCAATAAATTCTTGTTTAGTTGCAACAAGCAATGATCATGATCCTAACCAATATTGGACTCGTCATGTTGCTACTCCTGATGGTTGGACATTTATAACACCTAATGTAGACAGTACCTCATTTGGGTATTTATATAATAAAGATATTACAAGTAAAACTAAGGCAACAAAGAATTTTGCAAAGTATTTTGGTGATTATTTTAAACATGGTATTATAACCAATGAAGTAAATTCTCATGCTTATATAGCAAAAGATTTTGCAAGGGAGAAAGATAATAGAACAATAATATTAAATGGCAACAGATTCTCCTTTATAGAGCCAATGGAAGCAACTTCAATTGCAATATATCAGACTCTTGCAAGATATTCATGGGATTGGATAATAGATGGGACAGCTACTCACAAACAAGTTAATGATGCTATCCGAAAAGTTGTATTCAAATGTGCAACATTTATTTTATACCATTATATAAAAGGTTCAGTATATAACACTAAATTTTGGAAACATGCTAAAGAAATGGCAGAGTTTGGTATGGATGAATCCAATACTGAGTTTTACAATATTATGAATACAGTCAGGTATAATGACATAGTAGATTTAAAAAATAGTGATAAATTTGAGACTCATCCCTATGGGATGTGGCCTTATCATTCATTCAAAACTTGGGATGAGAACGTAATATGCTAGTACGACATATAAGTGCTTTAGGTGGAAAACAGGAAATGGAAGTGTCTTATACCGGGGATCACCAACATGCTAACTTACAAACATATGCTGTAGCGGCTGGTTGGGATGTAGGTAAAGCTGGGACACTAACTGCTTACGTAGGAGATGGTAGTACTTCAACGGCTCTTTATTCTGATACGATGGCAGGTTGCGCTTCTCCACCCTGCGATGCAGACCTAACGAAATATGGATTAGAATTAGGAACTGGATGGGCCGCTGATACTATCATAAATGTAATAGTTAAAAATAATGCCTACATTGTTGGGATGAACGGAGTACCCGGGTCAGGTGGTTCAGGTGGTACAGGTGGTGCTGGAGGACAGTATGGACATGGGTCTGATGGAGCGGCAGGAGGTGCTGGAAGTGGTGGAAGTGCTGGAGCGGCAGATGAAGATCACAGAGATGGGCATAAAGGTGGTCATGCTATGAACATGAACTATACCGCTGGCGAAGTATATATCACGGTTGACTCTGGAGGATACATAGTAGGTGGCGGTGGTGGTTCCGGTGGTGGAATAGGAGGAACAGGCGGTACAGGCGGTAACGGAGGAGCCGCAGGTAATAATGGGAATAGTGGTACGGCTGGGTCTTCTAATTCTTGTACTGGATCAAATAATTCGTGTTTCTGGTGGGGTTGTGTTTGTGCAAATCAATGTACTGGAAGTTGTGGAGGAGGTAACGGTGGTTCAGGGGGAAGCAGAGGATATGGTGGAACCGGAGCGACAGGAGGAACAGGAGGAGATGGTGGTGCGGCAGGAAACTCAAAAGGTTGGCAAGATAATTGTACTACCTCAATTGCACATTGTTTAAATACTTCTGTAGGAAGTGGTGGTTCAGGGAGTGCAGGGAGTGCAGGAGGCACAGCGCAAACAACCCCCGGAGGGCCGGGATGGGATGTAAATATGTATCCAAATGCGGGATCGAGTGGCAACCCCGGTTCATGGGGTGGATGTGGAGGTTGTGGCCCTTGTAACTGTCAAGGTAATACTGGTAGTTCGGGCAATAATGGGACATACGGAGTTGCTGGTTCAAATGGTAATACTGGTGGAACAGGAAGCACAGGAGGTACTGGAGTCGATTGGGGAGTAACAGGGAATACAGTTGGTACAGGATTAGGGGAAATTGGAGGAGATGCAATAATAGGCGGTTCTCATGCAAGTGTTACTATTGTTAATAATGGAACAATAGGTGGTTCAATAACGTAAGGTAATTATGTCAATTTATATAGTAGAACATGGTACTCCAAAAGATGGGGTCATGTGCAAAAATGATGGAGAAGTATGTCCCACAACCACATACGTTTACGATAATGGAACTTGGGAACTTGTTGAAAAAGATACCGATGAATTTAATGGTGTTGCGGAAGTTTTAACTGATCCAGATGAAAGGTTTATTCTAATGCTTATCCCATTCGATAAAGTAACTTTTGATGCGGATGATAAAATTACCAATGTTGTATTACCGGGTGAATGAAACATTCTGAATCTGTTTATGTCCCTGAGAATACGGAACTTCTAGGAGGTTGCGCTTTGGGGCGGCCATTAACTTTTACATCACCTTGTGCAAATACTTTAGCCTGTCTACGTTGTGTGAATAAAGTGGAACAGCAAGGACATAAGTATCACGGTGGTGGTGATTTTGAATGGGAAAGGTGGCATGGGGGCAATCCTTGAAGGGTTAAAGAAGAAGGGAAAAGAATTTGCTTCAAAGAATTTTAGCTCAGAGGATGAGATAAAAAGCAGATTAGCAATCTGCAACGAATGCCCTGCTTTTATTAAAGCAACTTCAACGTGTAAAAAGTGTGGATGTTTTATGATTTTAAAAGCAAAAATTAAGCAAGTTACTTGCCCAATAGGAAAGTGGTAATTATTATGTCTGTTTCACAATTACAAACAAAAGGATACAGCGGCCAAGAAATGCGAAGGGATGCAGTTATCAAAACTAAAGATGGCGGAAAGTCTGGAGGATTATGCGGTGGTTTGGAGTGTGGTGGTGAATGTTGGGGAGGTTGCGGTCTGTGTGCGGGTGGCACTGTGTGGGATTTAATTAGGGAATCACAAATTTCGGAAATTTCAGAAAGGGATTAACATGGCTAAACAATTACAAATACGGCGTGGTACTACTGTGGAACACGCTTCTTTTACAGGATTAGATGGGGAACTTTCTGTCGACACCGATCTAGGCGAATTGCGTTTACACGATGGTTCTACTGCTAGTGGAAATTTAATAGGAGGTGGTGGATTAAACGTAGGGCAACAGCTTTCTACAAAATGTATTCATAAGTATGAGAATGGTATTCAAGATCACGAAAACAAGCAATGGCAAGTAATTTCGGAAACTCAAACAATTAATCAAGTAAGTGGGAACACTTATACTATTGAATATACAGGATTTTATACCATAGAAAATGAAACAGGAACCCCCGCAGAATATATTGCTAATATATGGTTAGGTAAAAGTACAAGTTATGTTGGCTCTGCTAGTGTGTCTACACCAGCTATTTGGTTGACAGGGGCCGTTTTTGGAACAAGAGATGCAGACTCCGCAACTGGTTCTACAGGTTTTTGGGCTGGAAGAGTAAATCTTATGGCATCATGGGTAGCAGGAAGTAGCGCAAACACATATATAGGTATATGGGCTTTACCGGGAAATGCCACAGGAGGAGGAACAGCAGATGTGAAATTAGTTCGGCAAATGGCGACACCCGCAGGGAACGAATTTGGGGGCCCTTTTACTTATCAACAGTCTACTGAAGAGTACCGCATTACTGAATATAAGGGTAATTGTATTACAACAGATACACCATAATTATTAATGAATGAAGAGAGTAAACCATTCACTATTTGGTGGAGCAGGGAGTCCGCTTGAAAATAGGAAACTTCTCAACTTTTGGGCAAGATTCACAATTTCAATTGCCAACGCATTTACGTTCTTGGTTTTACTCTATTTATTGTTCTATTCGGATGTTAAGGAAACGAGCCGTGACCTCATTAATATCCTCATGGGAGCATACGTTGCAGTTCTTGCAAAGTCTACTGACTATTGGTTTCGTGAGAAGAAAGATCATGAACATGAAGAAGAGATGGAATCAAGTAAGGCAAAATATAAATTAAAAAAAGGTAAGAATTAGGATGACTAATTTATTAAAGAAATTTAAAGACTTTTTCAAACCGGATAAGGCTGATTTTGAGAGAGTTAAGCGATGGGAGGAAGAGATGAAAGATCCAGATAAACCAAAGAAAAGTTTAACTATTGAAGACTTTGAACGTGCTAAACGTAAGAAAAATAAAACTCTAAGCTCTAACTTCTAATGGCTAATGGAAATGGTAATAACGCCATGCAAGCAATGGCTGAACATACTCTTGTCAAAACCTTCACGCCACTTGTTGTTGCTGGTTTGATGGGGATTGTTGGATGGTTATTTGCTACTGTTATGGATGTAGAGAAAATAGCCCGGGATAATAAACTTCATATTGAGCATCTACATATGGCAGAAGAAAACTTTGAAGGACAAATGAAAGATGTAGAATCAACTCTCACGGATTTAAGGATTAGTGTAGGTAGGAGAGATCCACGAGATAGATTTAAGAATCATTAAGGTAGGTTATATGACTAAAGAAGAACAGGATCATTTAGATCGGTTAAGGAAATTGCACGAACAATACAGGAAAAGGAGATAGTATGCCAAAACGATATGGAAGTAGAGGAACTATTATAACAACTGATCGTAATACCCATACGTCGCAGACAGGATCAGGTTCTAGTTCTCGTAGAACAAGTTATGGTGATGTCTTGTCAAAAAGATGGGAAAATAGAATGATGAGTGATCCTGAATCATCTGAAGCTCATAATATAGATGCAATCAGAAAACATAATGTACTTCAAAAACTAGGTATAACAAATCAAGGCAGAATGAATCGCTTAAAAACTGCTTTAACTCATGGTTCTGAGCCAAGAAATGCGTCGTGGGCAGAAGCACCAACTTTGGATCAAAAACGATGGGATAGTTATAATCTAGGTACTGAAATTAAGTATAAAACAGAAATTGTACCAAAACGGAAAAAGGAGGAATAATGCCATTTATAATTGCAGGAGTAGTTAAGTCAATGGCTCTTTCATTTTTAGGAAATTCTGGAGTTATTGAAAAGGTAATTATCTTATTGTTAGAATCACTTGCCAAGAAGACCGATTCAGACGTAGACGATAAGCTAGTTGCTTTGTTGAAGAAATCTTTAGATAAGAAATCTGCTTAATCAGCAGTTTCGCATTTACCCATGTGGGTTGGCAATAGACGACAATTCAATGGGTTGATAATTGGAGGAATAGCTATGATGATCACTAAGAACTTTTCTAGTGCAGAAATGATGTGTAGTTGTGGATGTGGGGAAGATGCAATGTGTCCTGATTTTATGTCGATATTGCAGAATATCAGGGAGGATATGAATAGACCTTTGAAGATTAGTAGTGGAGTACGTTGTGCTAAGAGGAATTCTGAGGTAAGTTCAACTGGAAATAATGGGCCGCATGTACCTAGAAGTAATGGCACTATGGCGAGTGATATTTTAATATCTGGAGCTGATGCACTAAGGCTTATAGACATTGCTAGGAAGCATGGTGTAAGTGGAGTAGGTATATCGCAGAGAGGGCCACATGCTAAAAGATTCATACATATAGACACACTCTCTGACGATAAACATCCTAGACCAACTATGTGGTCTTATTAGGTGGAGTTGCATTAATAATTAAGTCTTTATCTAAAGTAACTTCCCATATATCATTAATCTGAAACACAAGAGTATAAGTTAATTTTTGTAGCTCATCTGCTTCTTCTTGTTCAATACATTGGAAACTAAAAGGTTTTCTTTCTTCAATACATTCCCCAAGTAAAGACCAGAACAAATCTATTCTAGACTTTTCAAGAGGATATAAGTCCATATCAAAGTAAGTTTCTCTTTCATTCAGATTTTTAAACTCCATTTAATTATTAAAAGGTAAGTTGCTATAGGCTTGTTCTAGGGTTTTTTCCTGAACACCCTTGTTAGCACTGTTACCCATTAAAGACCTAGGATCTAAAAATGAATTAATAATATAAAAGGTAGATTCCCTTTTTTCTCCAGTTTTAGTTTCCCATTTTTTAGTTTTAGATTTACACATAACAGCAATAAGACTTCCCTTTCCTATTGTTTTCTTAATTCTTTCCGCATTATCATAATAAGCAGATAGTTTACGAAATTCTGTTTGGTCATCTTTCTTCCCCCCGGCAAGGCCAATAGAGAAATTACACCATTGTAAATCTCCAGTTTGACCGTGTTCTGGTTCCGCAGTTGTCCACCCTACGAATAAAGATAGATTACATATATCATCGTATGCCATATTATTCCTTTCCTGTTAAGATTACTTCTTGTTTAACATATGGCGTTTTAAGGAACTTTATTTTCTTTCCTATATCTTTAGAAAAGTACCATTGTTCGCCTTCGCCATATTCTTTCATGTAATGACCATTGTTTACAATTGCTTGTATACCAAACTTAAAACTAGATTTATTTCTAGTATTAGTCACTACAAAACTCTTCACTTTATTATCTAATGCATAAGTTAGGAGACTTTTATCGAAAGATAGCTCCTTATGTTGCCATAAGACTGCTTTAGAGAAGTCAAATTCTCTAATTATTTGGTCTTTGATATGTTTCCCTACGAAAGTTTTCCTTCCGTTTACATGCACATATATTGCTTTATTCATGGTTTCCTTCTTTGACATTGATTACGTTATAGTAAAATTCATGTACATCAGAATATGACCCTAGTTCATTAACTCGTACTGATCTTACTTTTGCATTGGGTGACTCTGGTTGATAGTTAATTTTATTTGTTTTAAGGAACTCAACTGTTGCTATTTGGAGTTCTTTTCTTAGTTTTTCCTTATTTGTATTTACTTTTTTAAGTGTTGAATGAGCTTTGAATGGGTGTTTCATTTTATCTCCATGTTAATATTGAGAAACAACAATATGGCCCGATCCATCAGTCCATAATTTAGTTGCTTTAATTCTCCAAACAACGGCATCTTCTTCATACACAGAATCTTTCCATGCTTTTAGATAGTTGTCTAGATCCGGTCTTTGATTATGAGGTTGACCATTATGTAAAGCCTGTTTTTTCTTGCTCCATGATTTAGGCATAGGAACATGGAATTCTATATCGAATGACCACCAAGAAATTGCATGAGTTTCTTGAAATTGCCTTACTGCATCCCTAAAGGCAAAAAACTTAACAACACTCTTTCTTTTTTTCCACCTATCTGCCCTAGTCATTCTAGGTTTAGGACAAGGTGGTATATCTAATCTAAATACTCTTGTCATTTAGTTTCCTTTCTTTTTTTATTTCGTTATATTCATCAACGCAATTTTTAGAACAATATTTAGTTCGTTTATTTATTTTACGTTTAGAATTATCTATTTCAATTCCACAGACTTTACAGAATCGTTTCTTATTTAGCCTAGCCATTTTGTATTTACGCCAATCACAGTTAGGGTATTCTTCCATGTTACCTTTTCAGATAGATGAAAGCTCTCTACCAAAATACGGCATCAGAAATAGGTACTCTTCCATAAGTGACCCTGCTTTCTTTCAGTAGAGAGCGATCTGAGCATGATTTATTGTATGTTCGCAGGATGATCATGGTATTTTACCCAATCTTGACCTTTTTCGTCTCTAGATAAGGTAAACTTGTATCCATGTTGCCAATCTATAGTATCACTATCTATTGGATGTTTTACATGGGATATACCATCACGAACCATTTTAGTTAGTTTATTGAACATTTTTTTGCTATTTTCATAATCAACTTCTCTAGGATGATTATTCACTAGCTTTTGTTCAGATTGCATAGTCATTCTTTTGACTACACTTTTATAAACCTCCATTACTTCTGCAATAGTAGGCATTTTATTACTTTGTCCTCTGCCATCTGTGAATATGTTATATGCTTCACGTAGGGCAGGTGTATGTGGATTCTTAAGTTTCTCGCCAAAGGCTTGCATTTTAGTTTCAGAATTTGGCACATTAAATCCTTCACATAGCATTGTGACAAAGATTCTTACTTGAGGATGTATATTATTAGTTAAGGACATTTTGACCTTTCAAGAAATCTTCGGTTGCTTGCTCTATTTGATGATCAGGATCTAAGCCCCAACCGCCTCTAGTCTTGTTTTTAGAGTTTTTCATTTCGGAAGTAACAAACACTGAAGTCCAACTATTCTCTATTGCTACGTCTAGGATCTTATTAGGATCATAACCTTGATCTCTAAATTTAATTAATTTGTTGATTATCCTTTTAGTAGATAGATGATTTAGTGCTTTATGTTTCCCTAGTAACTTCCGATGTTCTTTGAATTCATCCCAAATTTCGGGATCTATCCATTCAGGGATGTCTTCAGTTTCTTTACTCATTTTGTCTCCTTATTATTTTGATTTATCGTTATTCCAAAAAGCATCCCAATGATCTTCATAGGTTAATTTTTTCTTATTTGCTTTTTCCTGTTCTTCAATTTCTTCTTTTTTATACTGTTTATATTCTTCTTCGGTCATATTATCTTCTCCGGGTTAGCTTCTGCATTACTTAGTTTAATGAATGTGTGGAATTCTTGATCTCTGAGATATGGGATTATATGTTGATCAAGTAGCTGATTAACTGGTTCACCTTCACCATATGCTTCATTTTCACATCTTTTTATAACATCCTGTAACCATATGTGAATAGTTTTAAGTTTATGGATTTGTCCAATACTCATACAATCCTTTCGTTTGAGTTAGAATTGAAATAAGAGTCAAGAGTACCCATCCATGTGTATAATTGACTATATGCATCCTGTTGCATGTCTTGTTGCCATTTCTGGTTATTCTCTTTAGCTATAGTTTGGAAATTTGTCTGGTTTTCTTTATGCTGTTGTGCAAATTCAGTTAAAACTTCATATGTTTCTTCTGTTTGTTCATATTTTGCATCATTTAGGTAATTGATAATTCTGTCATGTATATCTTTATCTTTACAGAATGCAAATGCTTCATCTAATAGACTCTCAGCTTCTTCGTATGCTTTGTCGCTTGAATCTTTTGATAAAACTGGGGGAGCTAGAACTTCAACTGAATCGTCAGACATGAGTGATATTTCTTGTTCTTCCTCAATTAATTCGTCTTTTAATTCCTGAGATTTTGCGGTAGGACTACTAACAAATTCTTTCTTACCTTTACCATTACCATTATCATTAGGGATTGAAGCTACTTCATCTTCGTCTAACATCCCTAATCCACACATAGATAATGTTACTCTACGTTTAGCTTTAGTAGTAGCTTTTAACATAGCATTACCAAGCATGTCACCTTTTAAACCTGATATTTTGGCAAATCCCATATCTTCATCAACACGACCTGTTTTATTATTAGTAGCTTTAACAGTTATAACTAACAAGTCTTCGATTTTTTCTGTTGTTTTAACTTCACAGGATATATCGTAGATACGTCGTAATTGATCAGTAGCACCTTTTAGTGCATACATCTTCAGCTTGCCGTTTAAAACTATATATTGAAATGGCTGTGTTAATGGATTTAACCCGGTAGTTTCACATACCTGTTGGTAATAGTTACTTCTTTGATCTTCTGTTAATTTGCTTAAATCTCCTTCTAGAAGGCATTTTTCAATTGCAGATTGACTTGCATCTATATTCTTAGTTACTTCTTTTTTCATAGTTACCTTTATATATTGATTGTTAAAGTGAATAAATGCGGCTTAAAGACATCGTAAAGCATACCTGACATTTCGGTGAAACAGGCCAATGAGCTTGTATTGATTTAATTGCTGAAATACTGTGGACATTACCTTTGCCATTGAGCATTGGTGAAACACTAACCACATACAATCTTAGCCGTTAAACCGCTTTGATCTTTAGTCTCTAGGGAATACTAATTTAATGTATGGCTTGCTTGCTTTTGTGCAATATTTACTATGTTGTTCTGGATTTTCTTCTTTAAATTTCGCCATATCAAATTGTAATGCTGAACTAGATATTCTATCCATTCTCAATTTCTTGCCATCAGGGTACTCTATACCGGCATTTTCGCCTATACCTTGTTGTACTTTGAAATTCAGATAGCTTTCTCGTTCTTTATTATCTTTTTTAGATTTACGTATTTGATACAGTTCATTACTGTCTTGGAGTAATTGAGCAGAGGGTCTGCTTATGTATTTCTTATTAGATTTGAAGAAATGATATATTAAATCCTTTTCATTCCTTGGTGGTGGTGGGACTTTTTCCTTAATGAAACTCATGAAACGATCTTCTTTTTCCATGAGTGCTGTTTCTATGGTTGTATCTTTTTTGATTATATATCTGCGTAAACCATTTTCGTTCCATGCAAATAGATAATATCCTAATAATTCAGGCATTACCGCCATAGTATGATGTACTTGTACTAGGTTATATTGGGGTATGTCATCTGTGTCTGGCTCTCCATAATTGACGTTAAATACTGAAGGGGCTTTTTCTTCTATACCATAAGTACCTTCTTTATTCTTAAAGAAACCATCTGGTGTTGCTATAGCCCAAGGGAATTTTTTGCTCAGATATGTTTGCGTATTAGGTTTGATTTTCATGCCGTAATCTTTTTCTATCCAATCAGGCATTACTTGTTCAATTCTATTACCACGTATAATTTGTGGTAAATCTGATATATCTGGTGGTGCGGTATTACCTATTTTCTCATTCCAAAATGTGTGTTGGTAATCAGAATTTGGTAGTGTCTTATGTGCTTCTGAGGCACTAATATAAGGTTTTCTTGCTTCCCAATCACTTACATCATGATTGAACTTAGTATATGCTGTTTTCATAAATACCTTTCCGGGTTATCCGATTAATTTTCGCAGTTCTGCTTTTCGTTTTTCTAACGCTAAATAGACTGCCGAGGTTATCTTATGATTTTGACGTTTACCATTTAGTACCATTCCAACGTAATTTCTGGAATAGCCTAGCTCATCTGCTATAGGCTCTAACTTAACCTTTAGTTCGATGCATTGTTGTCTTAAATCCATAATTAAATTATAGTTTGGTTGGAGTAACAAAGCAAGTTTATATTGCCTCATTACTCCTGTCAAGAATTAAATTAAGATTTAGGTAAACCATTTCTGATTAACATTTGTACTGCAATATGTATAATATCAAGTTTATTAATCCTAAAACCTAATATTTTCTCTTGTTCTCTTTGCCATGCGACTAGAAGTTGATGTGTATCACGCCTAATTTGCATTGCATGATAACCGTTTCTATTCATATTTTTTGGTCTTCCTACTTTTTTCTTCATATTACCTTTATTTGTTAAGTTATACTGCTGTGATTTCCCATGTTCCAATAACAGGTCTTTTTGAATTAATAGCAGTTTTTAGTAAATGTGCAGGACATTTTAATGATATAAGAGCCTTTATTCTATGGGCAGTTCCTATATTTAACATCCAATAAAGAACTTTATCTTTTGTTTTATTAGTATCTGTCCCGATTACCTTACAGTATTCATTGACACCTATCATGTATGAAGCTGGACTCTTTTTCTTGTTCCGCATTATATTCAGATATTCTATTCCCTTACCCGGGCGTACAGAATCACCTATTTTTATGATTTGATGACATATCTTGGCGAAATCCTTATCTACTGTACCTCCATTTAGGTATGTAAATAGCTTTTGCGCTCCGGTATATGGAACAGAAGTAGTATTCAAATGTATAAATAATATGTTCCTTTCTTCCTCTGTTAAATTGTTATAACGATATGCTGTTAATCTAGTTATTCCACTTGTCTTTGCTGATTCTACTCTTCTATGACCATTAATAAGTGTCATTGTATCACCACAGAAATGTATTACATCTAAAACGCCAAATTCTCTAACTACCTTTTTTAATGTTAAGAAAGAAGCATTACTAGCTGTTCTCTCTGGTGGATTTAATGGATTTGAATTTAATTCAGATATATTTACTTCCATTAAAGTACGATTACCTATTTTCCCTGTAAGAACTTTAGAAAATATTGTAACTGATTCATTTGTATTCATTTTGCCTCTATTTGTTAATTAATCTCGATAGTACTAAACGGATTTTTGACCGGATAGTACCTATATGGTTAAAATTAGTTAAAGAATTTGCTACTGTTCTTGTCAAACCAATTAACAAGTTCACCAGCTTCTTCTTCTATGCGATATTGTTCTCTAACAGGCTGTTCTTGAGCAAATTCAGTGAATGCACCTATAAAGTGATACATACTGGTATTCCCTTTCCTGTAAGGACTGTTAAAGATTTTATTTGTATGATGCCCTCCAAACTTATAAGGGATTTGCTTTACAAAGTTTATTGAGTTATCTAATGCATGATTAGATTCTACGCTATCAGCGAATTTTCGCTTAGTTGTCCAATACTTATGTTGTAGTGTGACTCTAGAATCTCTAGGAATATCAATAGGAGCATCATTTTCAAGCATTATCCGAGCAGTATCAGTATTAAATGGTATATTTAATGTTGTTTGGATTTGGCTTAAAACTCTGTTATATGATTTTCTGGTAGTATTAACCATTTGTTCTACTTCACTACTCCATATTCTGTCTCCTTTATGTACTATACGATTACCTCCTATGGATTTGGGAAGCATGATACCATTGGTGCATAAAGCATCTAATACACTTAATAAAAAATAAAGTGTGGCATTGCCTATCATTGAGTTACCAGAATATAGACCTAATTTAACTCTATCTGGTCTACCATCTATTTCTATCCCTGAGAATTTCTTCTCTGACCATTTGATAGTCATTTTAGTGTTATCAACAAATGCTCTAGTAAAGTCTAGATCATGGTTGTTTCTCTCTTGGAGAAAGTGTTCTAAAAAACTATGATTAGAGTATCTAAGATAAGTCTTACTGACCATTCCAATTATAGGATTATCAGGGTGGCGACTATCTACAATAAACTGTTGATTTCTTAAGTTTCTCTTAATACTTGGTTCACCTAATAATTCATTTACGAAATTAGATGTAACATGTGTTTCATTAGGAGCCATCATACTTGGAAATAAGCCGGGTACTCCCATCTTTGTAAAGACTGCTTTAATACCGGGATCAGTAAAACTACAACCTACTGATGGTAGTGTGTTACCTGTGGAATATATTTTTCTACCATCAACCATGTAAAATGTATCTCCATCATTAGGTAGATACACGATACTGTCATGTTCATCTTTACAGTAATCTCTTACTTCTTCGATTTCATCGAATCTTTGAACGTGGTTTTGTACTAAATCTAACATATTATGCTCCTGTTAATTCTTTGGTTCTTGGTTCTTTGGTGACTCGGTAAGTTGCCGCACATGTAGGATTACAGAACGATTTACCGCTTTCATTATGATGTGGCCCGGGTTGCAGTTTTAAGTCTGCTCCGCACCAACTACACTTTTCTTTTTCCATGACTTTTCTCTATTGCATTGATTTCTAATGTAAAGTATCGGTCTAATAAATCTTTTAATATAGATACTTGTTTTTCTAATGTATCAATTCGTGTTTTATGTTTTTTATCTCTTTTCTCTAAGAATTCTATACGACGCTGGAAACTATAATCTCTATTAACTCTATGTTTACCATCATAGTTTTCAACAAAGTCTTCTAATTTTGCTATTTTTTCAAATGCTTTAGTCCTATTCTCTACACCTTGATCAAATCTGGCTATAGCTTCTACTTGCCAGAGTTTTACGGCATATATATCATCTGTATTTTTGAGAATTTTATCCTTAATTTGGATTAATTCAATATTTGTTTGATCATCCATTTTAATACTCCTTGTTGTTACGAAGTTCTAAACATTGTTCTATTTTTATTTCAATGAATTTTTCTACACAATCACAGTCATAATCTGATTGCACACTTTCTCTAATCTTCTCTACTTCACTGTTATCTAAGACATTATCTTCTCCTAGAAAGTCATCTGCAAAACTTCTGATAGCAGATTCTCCTACATCTATTTCCATATTTCCTCCTAAAATGGTATGTCAGTTTCATTTTGTATTTCTTTTCTGGCTTGTAATTTAAACTGTGCCATCATTGATACAATGTCTAGTGGCATTTTACCTGTGCCTTTACAATGGTCACATGGCCTTGTTAAATCCCTACCAGCGTCCTCATCTACGTCATAAAGCATTCCACTACCGGCACATGCATTACATGATCCTATAGCTGTGTTTAGTAATGATTTTAGAGAAGTAAAGTCATGTTCTAATTCATCGAATTTACCTTCTAGGATATTTAAATTTTTCTTGATCCTACTGAATCTGTCATCGTATGTATCATTGTTCATTATTACCTCTAATTGATTAAGTGTTTTGGGATATGCTCTCGGATAGTATTTTTAATTTCTCTTGTTTTAAGAACATTGTTGTAATCTACTTCTGTTGAATAATATTCATCTAAAAGGTCTAATCCATTGAGTATCATTTTGATTTGATCTTCATTAAATGAATTTAAAATATTGCCTGTTGGTATTTTCATGATAATCTCCAAAATTTCAAAATGTGTGTTGGTACATAGGGACTGGAAATGATTTTTTTCTAACACTGCACATGATCTTCTACATGCAGTGCTAGTGAATCTCATATTAGAGTGCATTTGTTCATCGCTTATAATCGCATTTAAGACTATATTTAGGGTGGAACAATGACTACTATATGATTTCATAAATCAACTCATCTCTTCATTTAGGTCTTCACTATTATGTTCTAACCAATCTTCCAGCATATTGTCTAAAATTGGATCATTGCCAAATTCATGATTAGTATGGTTAATTACATCTACTGCTGTTAATTCATTACCTTTTGCTTCTTCTGCTTCTAAATACTCTAGAAAAGTCATTTTACGACCCATACTTGTCTCTCCTATTTACGTGTTTCTGTATCTCTCTGAAATGCATGATCGTTACATGATCACAGAGTGGTTTAAATAATTGATCTATAAATGTCATTAATTTGTTTCTTATTGCTTTCATATAACCTCTTATTTAATGTGAAAGGCTGGCTACACTTCG
>Ga0315316_10000533_pt1 | contig 25363 bp, 18 predicted proteins | sample M160m3416metaG_FD_203702 | JGI IMG/M metagenome (GOLD analysis project Ga0315316, IMG submission 203702) | Ammonia-oxidizing marine archaeal communities from Monterey Bay, California, United States - M1 60m 3416 | ecosystem: Environmental > Aquatic > Marine > Intertidal zone | place: USA... | reverse complement strand
AACGGCGATGAACATCGTTTACTCCACACGTGCATTGTGGGGCGTGCTCCTGATCTGGCTGGTCGGCCACAAGCTCGGCAACCACGAGGCTGCCCGGCGCGGTCATGCCGTCATGACCAAGCGCCTTGCCGGAGCATGCCTGTTGAGCGCCGCCGTGGTGACAGTATTTCTCTAGCCCTTCGAAAAAGTGATTACAAAATAAATGGTTTTTTGTAATCACTTTTGTACCAGGAATCCTCTATATTAGTGATCAAATGGATTCACATGAAGTCATCAAGCATGCCTGCGATAAACACGGAACCAAGCAGATTGCCTCGCATCTTGGCGTTTCCCTCTCCCTAGTCTACAAGTGGGCACAGCCCATGAAAGGCAAGGGTGGCGGCAGCCGCAACCCGCTTGACCGGGTCACTGAGCTCATCAACAGCACCAAGGATCCAAGGATCATAGAATGGATCTGCGAACAGGCTGGAGGCTACTTTGTACGCAACCCGGAAAGCAAAGGTGGAGATGATTACGAGGTCATGCCCGCAACTTCACAGATTGTCGAGCAGTTTGCCGCCTTGCTAGCCGAGATCAGCAAGGCAGCACATGACGACACCATCGACGCCATCGAATCCGAGCGAATCCGCAAGGTCTGGGATGCCCTCAAGTCATTCACGGAGGGCTTTGTGAACTGCTGTGAGGACGGGGATTTCAAGGAAATGCCAAACCATTGACATCCGCCCTGCCGGCATTGGCCGGAAAAAATCCCGAAGTTATCGTGCCCTTCTGGCCATGCATTGTGGCCACAGAATGCCGCTGATGCAGACATCCTCCCGGAAGAATGGGTTGATATTTTTCTATTCCTGCAGGGATTACCGACTTGGCAGCAGGTCTCACGGGGTTAAAATAAACCCCCAATGGATCTGCGACTTCAGGACAGAAAGGCAATCATTACCGGTGGAGGCTCAGGAATCGGGGCCGCCATCTGTCGCCGCTTTGCAGAGGAAGGTGCCAACCTTACCATACTGGACCGCGATGAGGATGCGGGGCAAGATGTCGCCAACGCTCTCGGCGGACAATTTATCCACTGTGATGTCGCTGATGAACAGTCTGTAACTGATGCCTTCCGCCAACTCGATGGACCGCCCCCCTCCATTCTCGTGAACAACGCAGGCATTGCCCATGTCGGTGAAATCGCAACCACCTCCCCGGAGGACTTTGACCGTGTCATGCGGGTTAACGTGCGCGGGCCTTACCTGTGCAGCCGTGCCGCCTTGCCGTTGATGCTCGGGCACGGCAAGGGATCTATCCTCAACATCTCCTCGGTGGCAGCCCAAGTCGGCATTGCCGACCGCTTGGCCTACTCCACCAGCAAGGGAGCCGTCTACAGCATGACCCTCTCAATCGCCCGCGACTACGTCAAGCGTGGCATCCGGTGCAATTGCCTCTGCCCGGCACGTGTCCATACACCCTTTGTCGACAACTACCTGAAAGAAAATTATCCCGGCAAAGAAGCCGCCATGTTCTCTGAACTGGAGGCAACTCAACCCATTGGCCGAATGGCAAAACCGGATGAAATCGCAGCACTTGCCGCCTATGTCTGTTCTGAAGAGGCTGCCTTTGTCACCGGTGCCGCCTTCGATATTGACGGCGGTTTCACCCTCCTAAAATAAGATCCCAATCCCAAAAAAAAATGAAACTTATCCGTTTTGGAAAACCAGGAAAAGAGCACCCGGGCCTTCTGCTTGATGACGGCCGGAAAATTGATGCTTCAGGAGCAACGCCGGATTATGACGAGGCCTTCTTTGCTTCCGGCGGCCTGGAAAAACTTCGGCAATGGTCAGAGGAAAATGCGGCAACCGCTCCCGAGATAAGCCCCGAGGAACGACTTGGCCCGCCGTTAGCCCGACCGAGCAAGTTACTATGTATTGGCCTCAACTTCAGGGACCATGCCGCCGAGACCAATACCCCCCTTCCCGAAGAACCGGTTCTCTTCAGCAAGGCGACTTCCGCCCACAGCGGCCCGTTTGATAATATCATTATACCAAGGGACAGCGAACAGACCGACTGGGAGGTCGAGATCGCCGTCGTGATCGGCAAACGTGCCAACTATATCACCGAGTCCGAGGCTCCCGGCCATATCGCTGGATACGTGTTGCACAATGATGTCAGTGAACGCTCATTCCAGAAGGATCGTGGCGGTCAATGGGTCAAAGGAAAGAGTGCCGACAGCTTTGCGCCCCTCGGCCCCTTCATGGCCACAAGCGAAGAAATCAACGACGTTAACAACCTCTCAATGTGGCTCACCCTCAATGGTGAAAAAATGCAGGACGGCAATACTTCAAACCTTATTTTCAACATACCTCATATTGTCAGCTACCTGAGCCAGTTCATGTCATTGCTCCCCGGGGACATCATCTCAACCGGCACCCCGGCAGGTGTTGGCATGGGCATGAGCCCTCCACGTTATCTGCGCCCCGGCGACGTTGTGGAACTGGGCATTGATGGACTTGGAAGTTCCAGGCAGAATGTTGTCGCTTATTCCGGATAAGCAGGGCCACAACGGGAAAAAAACAAACTCTTCACGACATGGATCTACAACTGCAAAACAAGATTGTGCTTGTCAGCGGGGGAGCCAAGGGGATAGGTGCGGCAATCGTGCGCTGCTTCGCCGCCGAAGGAGCTATCCCCGTGATCTTTGGACGTAACCCGGAGGAGGCAAAAGAACTTATCGGGGATATCAATTGTGGTCACTCCTTCCACGTGGAACTGACCGACCTTGAACAAATCCGCGCGGCAGTTGATCAAGTCCATGATCAAATAGGGGAAGTGGATATCCTCATTAACAACGCAGGAGTCAATGACGGTGCCGCCCTCGAGGAGAGCCCGCAGGCTTTCATTGCCTCGCTGGAAAAAAATCTCATCCACCCCTTTGCCCTTGCCCACTACCTGCTCAGTGACCTCAAGAACACCCGGGGCAACATCGTGAATATCGGCTCCAAGGTAGCCGACACCGGACAGGGAGGAACTTCAGGATACGCCGCCTCCAAGGGAGGGATGAATGCATTGACTCGGGAGTGGGCCATTGACCTGGCCAAGTTCGGTGTCCGTGTCAATTGCGTTGTCCCAGCCGAGGTCATGACCCCGCTCTATGCAAAATGGCTGGCAAAATCACCCGACCCGGAAATTACCGAGGCCAGGATCAAGTCCACCATCCCGCTGGGAAACCGCTTTACCCAGGCACATGAAATCGCCGACCTGGTGGCATTCCTAGCCTCAGAACGCTCCTCCCACACCACCGGCCAGGTGATGTACCCGGACGGCGGTTATACTCATCTCGACCGGGCATATTCCGATCCTCCGCAATGATCGAGAAAACCGATGCCCTTATCATTGGCGGAGGGATCGTTGGTCTTGCCACTGCCTACCACCTGAGCCGTGGCAGGACAAGACCTTGCGTGACCGTGCTGGAGAAGGAGCAGCAGATCGCTGCCCACCAGACCGGTCATAATTCCGGGGTCCTGCACTCGGGCATCTACTACAAGCCCGGCTCCCTCAAGTCGCTCAACTGCCGTGCAGGAAAACGCGCCATGGAGCGCTTCTGCGCACAGGAGGGTATCAACTATGAGGTCTGCGGGAAAGTCATTGTCGCCATTGATGAAAATGAACTTCCCGCATTGCATCGCATCCTTGAACGCGGCAAGTCCAATGGTGTTAAATGCCGCCTCATAGGCAGGCACGAACTGGCAGATCTTGAACCCCATGCCGCGGGAATAGCAGCCATTCATGTGCCTGAGGCGGGCATTGTAGACTATCGCCAGGTATGCCACCGCCTTGCTGAAAAAATCAGTGAAGCCGGCGGGCAGATACTAACCGGCGAAGAAGTGACCTTTATCACGCCCGCCAGGACCTCGGTATCGATCCAGACATCCAGCGGAAAGGAATTTGCAGCAACAAATGTCGTCAATTGCGCAGGGCTTTACTCCGACCGTATCGCTGAGCGCGGCGGCGACCGGCCACCCCTGAAGATTGTGCCCTTTCGGGGGGAATACTATGAGCTGGAGGCATCCGCGCACAGGCTGGTTAACAACCTGATCTACCCTGTGCCCGACCCGAGCTTCCCCTTCTTGGGAGTGCATTTCACCCGCATGATCGGCGGCGGTGTTGAGTGCGGCCCCAATGCGGTGCTGGCCTTTGCCCGCGAAGGCTACGGTAAACTGAAAATTAATCCCGCCGAGCTGATCGAGTCACTGACCTACCCGGGATTTCTCAGGCTGGCGGCAAAATACTGGAGGACGGGAGCCGGTGAAATGTGGCGTTCTTTCAGCAAGCGGGCCTTCGTCAAGGCCCTGTCACGACTGGTCCCGGAAATACGCCCTGAGCACCTTTTGCCTGCCCCCGCAGGAGTACGGGCCCAGGCCGTTGGTGATGACGGATCAATGGTTGACGATTTCCACCTTTCCCGGAATGGCCGCATCCTCAATGTCTGCAATGCGCCCTCTCCGGCAGCCACCGCTGCCCTGAATATCGGCAAAACAATCAGCGAGGACCTCCCCGGGAAATCTCCTTAGCATCTACAATTACCAACAAGGCTCCCCAACCCTTTACTTCTTGAGCAACCCTGATAAGAAAAAACCAACACAATGCCTGAAGTCGACACGATCACCTATCCCGTGGAGCAACTCATTGACTTTTCAAGATGCACTTTCATGCATTTCGGGGTGCCTGAGGAAGATGCCGCGGTAGCCGCCGAGGTCCTGGCTGCAAGTGACCTGCGCGGCATTGACTCTCACGGGGTAGCCCGCCTACACACCTATTTTGACATGCTTGACCAAGGGCGCATCAACCCGCAGCCCGAGTTGAAAATAATCCGCGAATCTCCCTCAACAGCGACAGTAGACGGAGACAACGGACTGGGACTTGTGGTGGGGCCGAAGGCCAATAAGATCGCCATGCGCAAGGCATCCGAGGTTGGCAGCGGCTGGGTCAGCGTCTGCAACACCAACCACTACGGAATTGCCGGCTACTATGTATTGAAGGCACTTGAGGCCGATCTGATTGGCTGGTCGATGACCAACACCACAAAACTTGTCGCCCCGCTTTGGGGAGCAGAACGAATGTTAGGCACCAACCCAATCGCCATTGCCTTCCCGGGCAAAGAGGAGCCGCCTATTGTCATCGACCTTGCCACCTGTGCCGCTGCCTACGGGAAAATTGAGATTGCCAAGCGGAAAGGACATCCCATTGCTGATGGATGGGCCATCGACAAGGACGGGAATGACACTACGAGCCCTGAAGCAATGATCGAGGGCGGCGCTCTCCTGCCACTGGGGTCCCGTCGCGAATCAGGAGGCCATAAAGGCTACGCAATGGCAATCATGGTGGATTTCCTCTGCGCCGTGCTAAGCGGAGCAAACTGGGGGCCCTTCACTCCGCCCTTCGCGCTGCGACAGGAAATCCCGGAGCGCAGTGTTGGCAGGGGCATTGGCCATTTCTTCGGCGCCATGCGTATCGATGCCTTTATTGATCCCGATGAATTCAAGGCACAAACCGATGAATACATCCGCACCCTGCGCGCTACTGCTGCTGCCCCGGGAAGTGATGGCCCCCTTATCCCGGGGGATCCTGAGAGAGAAGCCGAGGCAATCCGGTCCCGGGAAGGGATTCCGCTGGTGATGCCCGTGGTGGAGGAATTGCGTGACATAGCAAAGCGCACCGGCATCAGCTTCGACTAGGTAATCCTGCAGGATTACCGGGAAAATCGGTGGCATCCCCACGACTGGACTTGCATGCTCAAATGCTTGCGCCAAACTCACTATTGAAAAGTCCATTTAACATGTCCAGCATCCCCAACATTCTCGCCGAGCGCTATGCCACCGCACCGATGCAATCCATCTGGTCCCCTGAAGGCAAAGTCATCCTGGAACGCGAGTTCTGGATTGCTGTCATGAAGGCACAGGCCGAACTCGGACTGGACATCAGCGAGAAGGACATCAAGGCATATGAAAAGGTCAAGGATGAAGTCGATATCGACTCCATCATGCGCCGCGAGCGGGTCACCCGTCATGACGTGAAGGCCAGGATCGAGGAATTCTGTGACTTGGCAGGTTGTGAGCATATCCACAAGGGAATGACCAGCCGTGACCTCACTGAGAACGTCGAGCAGTTACAGGTTTACCGATCGTTACAGGTCATTCGTGAAAAAGCCGCCGCCACGCTTTCAGCCATGGCTAGGCGCGCCGAACAATGGAAACAACTCTACATCTCCGCACGCACCCACAATGTGGCCGCCCAGACAACAACGCTCGGCAAGCGCATCGCCATGTTCGGCGAGGAACTCCTGGGTGCCTTCGACAGCCTCGAGGAAATGGCAGCAAGTTACCCTGCACGCGGGCTGAAAGGTGCCGTTGGCACCCAGCTTGACCAGATCGCCCTGTTTGGCGGGGATGACTCCAAGGTCGCTGACCTTGAGTCAAGGGTCATCAATCACCTGGGAATGCCCCGGGCGGCGAAGAATGTCGGCCAGGTATACCCGAGGTCAATGGACCTTCGTGTGGTCTCCTCACTGACCGCATTGGCCGCTGCACCCTCAAGCTTCTGCAAGACCCTGCGGCTCATGGCCGGGCACGAGCTAGCCGGCGAGGGTTTTGCCGAGGGACAGGTTGGCTCCTCGGCCATGCCCCACAAGATGAATGCCCGCTCCTGTGAAAGGGTCAACGGGTTCCATGTATTGTTGAAAGGTTACCTGACCATGGCCGGCAGCCTGGCCGGGGACCAGTGGAACGAGGGAGACGTGTCATGCTCGGTCGTCCGGCGCGTAATGCTTCCCGATGCATTCCTTGCCGCCGACGGTTTATTTGAAACCTTCCTCACCATCCTCTCGCAGATGGAGGCCTACCCGGATGTCATCGCTGCTGAGAACAAGCGTTACCTGCCTTTCCTCACCACCACCACCTTCCTCATGGAGGCAGTTACAGAGGGTGCCGGCCGGGAAGCTGCCCATGAAGCCATCAAGGAACATGCCGTGGCAACCCTGCGTGACCTGCGTGCCGGAGAAGTTTCGGAGAATGACCTCCTTGGCCGGCTGGCCGGGGATAGCCGGCTGGAAATCAGCCGGGAACGCCTTGATGAATTGCTTGCCGCCGCACAGACAAAAGCCGGAGCTGCAGAATCGCAGGTCAGGGCATTCACTGATGCCGTCACCCTCATTGAGGGCAATTATCCTGACGCGAAGGGCTATACGCCCGGTGCAATCCTCTAGGATTACCTCCTGTTGCCCCCGGGTGAAGGCTGGCTGCACTGTGATCTTTTTTGCCACCAGCCTCCGCCGCCGGAAATGGGCCTGCTCAGCGGCCCCTGAAATCGTAACAGATCAATCTCGGCCTGGTATCATCGATGAATCCCCTTGAATGCTGTCCAATGTAGAGCAGGCCACGGTGGACAACCGGCAAGGCCCAGCTCTGCTCGGCCACAAACAATTGAGAGCGCCGCAGGACCTTGACCCCTGTGGGCTTCAGGTCAAGCTCGGCAAAAACACCATCCTCACCGAGGGCAAAGACCCGGCCATCGGCACGCAACAGGCTGCCCCGGAAAAAGCTCAGGGTCATCTTGCGATCATTGACCTCGTGCTCGTAGCGCATGTCGTCACGCCAAAGGATCTTCCCGTCGCCAACCCTCAGGCACTTGAACTGCACGTCCGGCTTGTTGCGGCCGGCAAATCCGTAGATATGCCCTTTAATCTCCACAGGAGTCATCCAGTGCATCCCGAACATCCGCTCCTCCCATACAGGCTTTGCATTGAGTGCCTCATCAAACCCGAGCAGGACCCCGCCCTTGCCGTAGCACTCGGAAAGGAAGACATACTTACCGTCAATAACTATGGGCACCGAGGCATTGACCGACTCGAATTTATCCGCGCGCCAGGGAAACCGGAAATGCAACTTGCCGCTTCCGGGGTCGATGCCAAGCAGTCCACCGGTTGCCGGGCGACTCTCTCCACCAGCCAGGACGAGCAATACCTCGCGTCCCATGATTTTTGCCACAACAGGCGAGGAATAACTTGCCCCCCAGCTATCAAGGTAGCGCCATTTCTCCTCTCCACTCTTCCGGTCAAAGGCGGCAACACAAACGCCCTTTTGCCCTTCACCCACACCCCCCACGTTTACCAATACCAGGTCCTTCCAGATCACGGGTGAGGGTCCATAACCGAAAAACCCGAGCTGGTGCCCGTAATCCTTTACCAGGTCACGGTGCCACAGCTCCTTGCCACTCTTCACCTCAATGGCCCGCAACTGCGCAGTCACCCCGGCAATGAATACCAGTTCCTCATCAATGACCGGTGAGGCACGGGGCCCGCTTGCGTAGCCGAAGCGGTCACGATACTTCACCGGGTAGGTAAAGTTCCAGATCAGTTTTCCCGTCTCGGGATGACGGCACTCAAGGCGCTCATTGCCCTCAAGGCCAACCTCCCCGACCACTGCACGATCAAAGCTGAACAGGCGGCCATCGGCTATCGTCGGTGCCGCATAGGACTCGCCGCGGGCCAGCTCCCAGACAATCCTTGGCCCCGATTCCGGCCAGTTCGCCAATAACCCGGTTTCCCCGCTGCTGGCATCATCATGTGCACCGAGAAATCGAGGCCAGGCTTCAGTCGCAGCGCCTTCCGGCAAGGCCTTGGGCTCACCGTGCAATTTAAGCCGCAAGTCCTCAGCCCCCTGAAGCGGCAGGGTAACAAAGAGCGTAAATAAAAGGGTTGCCCGGGTCATTACCCTCTATATTGCCGTTGAGATTGAAGTCTAGCAAGCCCGGGATACTTGCACCGGCCGCTTCCCTGCGACATCCTCAATACCGTGAAAGCAATAAGCTGCCGGGAGCCCGGTCATTTCCAAGCCCTAGAAATTCCTGAACCCGAAGCGGCTGATGGTGAAATCATGCTGCGTGTCCGCAGGATCGGCATTTGCGGCACGGATTTCCATGCCTTTACCGGACAGCAGCCTTACTTCGAGTATCCACGTATTCTCGGCCACGAACTTTCCGCCGAAGTTGTTGAGAGTGCCGGCAAGTTCAAGGCGGGCGATACGGTCGTTCCTGTGCCGTATATACACTGTGGCACGTGCCCGACATGCCTGAGCGGAAAAACCAACTGCTGCCCCTCCATCCGCACGCTGGGAGTGCACACGGATGGCGGCATGCGCGAATTCATGCCTGTGCCTGAAAAAAACCTCATGCGTGCCGATGACCTCAGCCATGAACAGGTCGCGACAGTCGAATGCCTGGCCATAGGTGCCCATGCCGTAAGCAGGGCAGACCTGAAGCCCGGGCAATGGATTGCAGTCGCGGGCACTGGCCCGATCGGAATAGGGGTCCTGCACTTTGCGCGTCTGGCAGGAGCGAGGACCATTGCCATCGATATCAACCCGGATCGCCTCGACTACTGCCGCAGGATAATCGGTGTCGACGCCTGTGTTGACGGCCGCGGGGAAACTGTGAATCAACTTCGGGAAATTACCGACGGCAACCTTCCGGAAAAGGTCTTCGATGCCACCGGTGTCCCTGCGGCAATGGAATCCGCCTTCGAGTATGTTGGCCACGGGGGAGCCTTGATCCTGGTCAGCATAGTCAAGGGCAGCATCTCATTTTCCGATCCACTCTTTCATGCACGGGAAATGACCGTCATGAGCAGCCGTAATGCCACCAGGTCGGATTTCAGCCTGGTCATGGACACCCTGAGGGAGGGGGAAATCGAGACTTCCTCCTTTGTCACCCACCGTTGCCAATTCGATGAACTTATCGGTACATTCGATAACTGGAGCAATCCTTCAGCAGGCGTGGTCAAGGGAATGGTGGCGCTCTGAACCTCCTCCTCTCACCCTGTTGATCCTCAATCTTTGCCGGTATTGCTCCGGCGGGCTGTCGTGGCGGCGCAAAAAAGTGAAATTGTCACAATAACGCCACTTTCGTATGGTATTGGCAAGGTTTGTGGGGTAGATTAAGGGCTCCGCTTCCCGGGGAAGGTAGGGAATCCCCCCCCTCTAACCTGCCCATGCCTCACAACTCAAATACCATTGAAGCCCAATCCCAAGGGATAAAGCTTTCTCCTCATCAAACTCGCCTGCAGGTCGATGCAGGACCATCGCGTAAAGAGGTCAAGGACAAGATCATTGAGCGCTTTGAGCAAAAATACATCATTCACCCCCGGCTCGTCCCCAAGATCAGGGAATACATCAAGCCCTTTTGTATCCCGGATCCAAACGGCAAGGGTGATATCCCTGAATATGCAGTCACCACCCTGCAGCTGGATACCCCGACCATGGACCTGGCCCTGGCCAAGGAGCGCAAGACCTTTGCCCGCTTCAAATTGCGTATCCGCACCTACGGCAAAGGCGGCAGTGCCCCTGTCTTCCTTGAACTCAAGCGCAAGGTTGGCGGCGTCATCATCAAGAGCCGCTGCAAGATGACGATGCAACAATACCAGGGCAAGAGTAATGGCCGGCCGATCGTCCTCTTTCCCGAGGACTTCCCGCTCCTTGACAACCCGGTCGATAACCACTATTTCCTGGAGTATGCCCGCCTTGCACGGGCAATCGGGGCACGGCCGAAGATGCTCATCCGCTATATCAGGGAAAGCTATTTCGGTGCCAATGATGATTACGCCCGGCTGACCTTTGACCGCAGGATCTGCTACCGGCCCACCCGGGACTGGACGCTTCCGGGAATCGAGGATTCCAAAGGATGGCGGCCCATGGACAGCCAGACGGCACTCAACCGGCCTTTTGCCGGCTATATCTTCGAACTAAAGGCAATGCGCAACTCCCCCGCATGGATGATGGAGCTCGTTGAGAGGTTCAACCTGACCACAACGGGATTCTGCAAATATGCCACTGCCTGGCGCCTTGAGACAATCTTTCGAGGATTCAACTACGATTGTGCCTCCCAAAACACCACGGCAACAGACAACAGTATTTAATTTCAAAGTTTTAGCTTGGCAGTTCCCGCTTCAGCTTCTTCCTTCCACCTTATCAGCTAATGGAATCCTTTTTGACAGCCCTGGGCCCGACACAGCCTCTGTCCAGCATGGACATTATCTTCTCGTTGAGCATCAGCTTCGTGCTTGGCCTGGTTCTGGCGACCGTGTATCGCTGGACCCACCAGAGCTTCTCCTATGCGCGCTCGTTCCTGCACACCATGGTGTTGGCAACAATCGTGATAACGATAATGATCATGGCCATCGGCAACAACATGGCACGCGGCCTGGGAATTATGGGTGCAATGGCATTTGTGCGCTTCCGGACCCCCATCCGCGACCCGCGGGACATCATCTTTCTTTTTGCAGCACTGGCAGTCGGCATTGCCTCCGGGGCACAGGTCTTTGATGTCGCCATCATCGGCACCCTCTATTTCGGCTTCACAGCCATTTTCCTCAGCTGGTCACCGTTTGCCTCGCGACGTGAATTCGAGGGCCTGCTTCGTTTCATGCTGCCTGCCAACTCCCCTTCACATGCCCTCCTGCATGACATATTCTCAAACTACACAACCCAAACCGAGATGGTGGCCATGCGGGAAGCTATCCAGGGTGAGGTCCAGGAATATTCTTATCAGATCCGCCTTATAGACCCCTCCTACAAGACGGACTTGGTCGACACCCTTTCAAAACTTGAAGACATCTCCGAGGTCAGCCTGGTAATGCAGCGCACCACCGTTGAGATTTAAAGAATCTGCCATGAGTAACGAAATTCCAAGCAGAGCCAAGGTCACCTCGGGGTCCTCCTTTAAGCAGCGGAGAATTCTCCAGAAATGGCCGGTGCTCATATGGCTGGCAATGCTCAGCCTGGTGGTCATCCTCTACATGAAGCGCGGCAGCTATTCACGTATCAACGGCATGATTGCCGCCAGCACAGAGGAAATAGCGCCTCCCGAGGACGGCGTGATACTCACCGTTCATGTCAGGGAGGGTGACAGCGTGAAGGCCGGGGATGAGCTCGTCACCCTGGATCCTTCGCTGGTGCAAAAGGAAATTGATGACTACAAGGCCAACCTCCCCTTCCTCAGGGCAGACATGCAAAGGAAGTTCAAGGCCACCAGGTTTGGCATCAATGCCGATATCCAGAAAGCCAAGGCGGAAAAGGCCAATGCGCAATCAAGGCTTGAGACCGCGCAGCGCAATGAAGAAGTGATCGCCGAGCAGGTTGAAGAGCAATTGAGCCTGCAGGCTGAACTTGATAACGCAATAGCGGCAGTTGAGGCCATTGAAGTTGAGCTTTCCACCCATGATGAATCGATTCAGGAGCTGACAAAGGACCTCGCTGAAGCCGACAAGCTGATCGCAAGCCTTGATGTGCTGAAAATCCCCGATGAATTGCTGGTACTCACCCAGCGCCTGGCCGACAAGACACTGAAGGCCTCCGGTGACGGGATAGTCCGCGCTGTCCACAAACTGCGCGGAGTAGCAAGGCTCGGTGAGCCCATACTTACCGTTGTCCTGACCTCACCTGAAGACGGGCAGCCCGAGAAAACCGTCAGGGGGCTCGTCCTGCAAAGCGATAATCCCGAGGGCCTGAAGGCGGGCAACACCGTGTGGATCAGCGAGAGAATCAAGAACCCGGAAGCCATGCAGACGGAAATCCTTTCAGTGTCCCCCGGAATAGAAGCCCTGCCCAACCTCGGCACTCCGGTTCCATCCCGGTTCCTGCGCGGGCGTTCCTTTACCTGCAGGTTACCGGAAAAACTCAAGCACCTGCTGCCGGGCACCGAGGTTCATATTCACCGCAACCAACCCGGAAAATTCGACTTCTGGGGTTTCGGTAAAACCCCCGTCCAATCTGCCAATAATTAGGACCGCGAAATCCCCCGTGTTATTCCCATGCCTAATATCCCTTGATATTTTATCAGGCAGTACATTGCAACAACACCTCAACCATCACCTCTAATTTTTCAGGGCTAGGCTTGCAAGCCGGCCAAGCACAGTGCTAAAAGGAGTGGAATCTGCGATTTCACCCAGCCCAGAAAAGACCCAGTCTCCTATATGTCCCGAAGCTCCCCTATCACGGCTTCCACCTGCCTGTTGATGATCTCAATCATTGTTTGCTCTGCCCTCAGCGCATCGGCAAACGAGGATAACTTGCAGTCCGGCGCAGCGCAGGAGCAAACCGGTCTGGGCGAACTCATTGCCCTTGGGCTCAAGAATGACCCGCAACTTATCGCCCTGCGTGGCGAGATCTCCATCGCCACCGCCCGTGCAAAGGCCGCGCGGGACTGGCCCGACCCGCAGATCAGGTTTCGAAAGTCATGGGGATACAACGAGGTTCCGGCCCCATACACCCAATACCGCACGGAAAACTACAACCAGCAGGTTACCCGCAGCGAAACCGATGAACTGGGAGTCATTACCAACTCCACCATCAATGAAAATATTGCCCGCAGCTCTCAGCGCACGATCACCGAAGGGGCGGATAAAACAGTTATTGATGAGACAATCACTGAGCGCAGGTCAGAGCTCACGCAAACTGCACCCAACCCGCTTGTTGGTGAACCCGGCGGTATCACCTCGGAAACCCGCGACCTTGAGCGCAGTGGAAGAGAGACCCGCTTTCACGACAGTGACCCCTTTGCCAGCGAGGAGGACCTCGTCGCCCAGTTCCGCCTTTATGTTCCCCACCCCGGAATCAGGAGGGCAAGGCTGAAGCGTGCCCGGCACGAGATTCAGCTCGCGCGTGCGGAGTTGCTCTCTGAGGAGCGTAAAGTCGTGCACAGGATCCGTGAAGAATACGGGGGGCTCCAATACCTGAAGACGCGCATCGGGCTGCAGGAAAAAAATGATGAAGCGGCAAAGATTTACTCCGAGGCGCAGGATAAACTGCTCACAAACGGCCTGACAACGATCGACAAGATCGAATACGTCGAGATCGACAACCTTGCCGCCGATGGCATCAGCATCGATTACCAGGCTGCACGGGACAGGCTCGCGGCCAGGGTCGGTCTCCGGGATGCATCAGCCATCCGCATCAGCGACAAGTTGATCAGCCCGGCAGTCGACCTCGACCATACCCACCTGGAATACCTCATCAGGATGGCACTTGCCAACCGCGGCGAGTTGACCACTGGCTCGGAAAAGGGAGAAATCGTGCAGGCACAACTCAATGAGGCAAAGGCACGAAATCGGCCCTGGTTTGACTACGTCCAGGCGGAATTCGGCCGCGATGAGCAGGGCGGAACCAAGTCCGGGACCAACTGGGGCATACAGTTTGCAATGTCACTGCCGGTCTTCTCCTGGCTTGGCAATGAAAGGAAAGTCCACGAAGCGGCGGTCAAGAGCCACTACAGCCAGATGGGGGCAATCCAGAACATTGTCACTGCTGAAATCGCTGCCGCCTACCAGAATGTGAAGCGTTGTGCAGCGCACCGCTCGAAGGCACGTGATCATGCCCGGGAGCGCAAGGAGCGCAACGCCGAGTTCCTGGGGAAGTTAAGGGGAATGGACCGTCGCAAGCTTGAGGAAACCCGTTACGACGTCACCCGCGCCACCCTTAATGCCGACAGGCACCGCCTTGATGCCGAGCAGGCCTATAATCTCTCGCTCCTACAGCTTGAGCAGGCGCTGGGAACCTCCCTTTCCCGCGTCTTCTCCGATAAAGAGGCAGGCCGGCCGGAGCCCGCCGCCGATTCAGCACAACCGGCCGCCACCGCCAGTAGCCCGGCACTGACCCGAGCCGGCAAGGCAGGGAAATCCCCGTCAGGAAACAAGGACGAAGGTGCAGAAAAAAGATCAACACTGAGAAGTAAAGTGCGTGCAGCACTCAACAGGATCAACCTGCTGCCCGGCAAGGCGGGATAATCCCGCACACCCCCGGGAGGAAACGCCATCTCCTCGCCATGCAACACCTTAATAACCTCGCGCTGATCCTGCTGGGCTCTCTCTGCCTTGGCAGCGTTGCTGCCCTCGAAGTGCAGGAAACCGGCGAAACGATCCGGATCATGGATAAGGGCAATACCGTCCTGGTCTATCATAAGGCTGAGGTAGCTCCCCCGGAAGGGGCAGACCCGGCCTATCGGCGCAGTGGCTTTATCCACCCCCTGTGCACTCCTTCAGGAAGCGTTGTGACAGCAATCCACCCTGCTGATCACATCCACCACATGGGCCTCTGGCATGCCTGGGTAAAGACCGTGCACGGCAAGCGGAAGCCGGATTTCTGGAACCTCAAGGCAAAAAGCGGCACAATACGTTACGCCAAGACTCTGCCAACACCCAAGCCAGGCGAAGGCTCGGCCGCATTTACCGTGCTTCAGGAATTCATCTCTATGGACAACGGAAAAAAGCCGGTGGTTGTGCTTACCGAGGAGTTCACTATCACCGTCAATAGGCAGGAAAACGCCTACCTCGTCGACCACACGACGGTGCAGACAAACATCACGACCACCCCTCTCAGTCTTCCAGCTTACCGGTATGGGGGGCCCATTGCCTACCGCGGGCCCATAAACTGGAAAAACTCCAACAGCAGGGTTTTTACCTCCGAAGGAAAAACCCGCGTCAATGGCCATGCCACCCGCGGGCGCTGGTGCGCCTTCAGTGGCCCGGCTGAAAAGGGTGATGCCCTGCTGGCCATCCTCTGCCACCCCGAAAACCACGACGCCCCCCAGAGGATGCGCATCTGGCCGCCGGGTTCCCATGACGGTGCCGTTTTCTTCAATTATGTCCCTACTCAGGAAAGCGCGTGGCAACTCCAGCCAGGAAAAGCCTCAACCATGCGTTACCGGTTGATTGTCAGCGATGAAAAGATGAACGCCGGGCAGATTAATGCCCTGTGGAAGAGCTTCGCCGGGCAATAATATTGCCCCGCCCTGAGCGGTCTGGCGGTCAGTTGTGCAGAAACGCTTGAGGATTAGAATTAAGGGTATATTCCTACCCTTGAATCGGTTCTTGTGATTCCCGCCGAAGTCTATTAATCCACCATTTTGAAGAACATCTACTAATCCTTCGAAATGCTTGCCAAAAAAGGTGAATAAAGTAATTTTTTTAACCGAATGAGCTCAACGCCAACCGCCAAACAGAAACCGTCAGCCACTGACCAGGCAACCGCCGAGCTGACAGAGGACATTAATAATGCCGTGATCCGCCTGGCCGGTAATTCCCAGGATGGCATCCAAACCATCGGCGGGTTACTGGCCAAGCTGGCCGGTCGCAGTGCCCAGGAAGTCATGACCTACATGACGATTCCCTCAACCATCAGCGGCGGTGCCTCGATCTTCCAGGTCCGGATAGGCTCCGGCGAAGTCCTCTCCCCCGGTGATGATGCCGACTTCCTGGTCGCCTTCTACCAGGACAGCTACGAGAATCATATCAACACGCTGCGCGAAGGCGGGGTTTGCCTCTACGACACGGACCATGTCGAGCCTGACCTGACCGACAGCAGGGTTACCTTTGTCGGGGTGCCAATGACCAGCACGACGATTGAAGCCATCGGCGGATCTGCCCGGGACCGCGGCAAGAACATCTTTGTTCTCGGCCTGCTCACCAACCTGTTCGAGCTCCAGCGCGAGAAACTTGTCCACATTATCGAGACCCAGTTCAAGAACAAGCACGAGAGTGTATTGCGTAACGCCATGCTGGCCTTTGATGCCGGGTATGCCTATCAACTCGGTGACATCTTCAACAGGAGCTATGAGTTCCAGCCCGGCGAGGCCGAAGTGGACGGGCGCATCACCACTGACGGCAACACCGCACTGACCTACGGGCTGCTCGCCGCCGGGGCCCGCTATGGTGCCGGCTACCCGATCACTCCATGGTCATCAATCATGGAACAATTGCGCGCCGAGTTGCCGAAATATGGCGGAATCTTCGTGCAGTCCGAGGACGAACTGGCCGCCGTCTCCACTGCGATTGGCTTTGCCTATTCCGGGCATCTTGCCGTGACGGGAAGTTCCGGGCCCGGCCTGTCATTGAAAATGGAGGCAATGGGTTACGCATCAATGGCCGAGTTACCCCTGATTGTGATTAACGTTCAGCGCGGGGGACCCTCCACAGGCCTGCCGACCAGCGTTGAGCAGAGTGACCTTATGCAGGCCATCTACGGCAGTCACGGGGATACCCCGCGGGTGGTCATTGCCCCGAAGGATGTTGAGGACTGCTACTATATCGCCATTGAAGCCGGCCGGATTGCACGGGAATTCAGCACCCCGGTAGTGATCCTCACCGACCAGTCCCTTTCCAGCCGTATTGAGGCCTTTCCCGAGCCGGATGTATCCGCTGTGATTACTCCAAAGCTGAACCTTGAACCACGGGATGAGGATTTCAAGCCTTACCCCTTTGATGCGGAGACCAAGCATGCACCGCCAGGCACCAAGATGACCGGCGGCAAATATCCCGTCGTCACCGGGCTCGAGCACGACGAATGGGGCCATCCGAGCTCAAGCCCGGAAATCCACCAGAAGATGACAGATCGCAGACGCGAAAAGCACAAGCGCATGGCCGCGGCCCTGCCCCTGCCTGACATCCATGGGGACAATGAAGGTGAGGTCCTGCTTATTGGCTGGGGCTCCACCTGGGGACCGATTCGTGAAGCGGTGAATGTCGCACGTGACAACGGCCACGCCGTCTCGGCAATCCACCTGCGCCATATCCATCCGATGCCCGGCGGAATTGACGAAATCATGAATGCCTTCAAAAGGGTTCTCGTCATCGAGATGAACGATGAAGGGATGTATGGATATGGTCAATTGGCCACCCTTCTGCGTGCCCGATATGCCGACTCCAAGATACAGAGCCTTACCAAGTGTGACGGGCTCAACTTCAAGATCCGGGAGATTATTGCCGGCATCGAGAATTCCGCTTAACTGACCTTTTTCCCAGATAACCTTTAAACCTTAAACTTCAAAAATCCAGTTTCCTGATGTCAACAGCAGCACCAGCCGAGCCCGAGAAACTCACCAAGAAGTCACTACTTTCCGACCACCCCACCTGGTGTCCGGCCTGCGGTGACTTCGCTGTCCTGGCAGCCTTCTTCAAGGTGCTGGAAAAGCTCCAGGTGCCCCATGAGAAAATCTGCACTCTCGCGGGTATCGGTTGCGCCTCACGCTTCCCCTACTTCGTCAACAGTCACGGCCTGCACTTCATTCATGGCCGGGTATTGCCCCTTGCCATGGGTGTCAGCCTGTCGCGCCCCGACCTTCATGTCTTCGCTTTCGGCGGGGATGGTGACGGTTTTTCCATCGGCGGCAACCACCTCGAGCACTGTGCCCGGAAAAACCCAAACCTCACCTACATCATCATGGACAATTTTGTCTATGGACTGACGAAAAAACAGACCTCACCCACATCACCAGTCGGCTTCCGGTCGAAGACAGATCCCGGGGGAGCCATGGACCGACCGGTAAACCCGATGAAGAAACTGGTGTCTTCCGGCGCAAGCTTCATCGCCCGCACCCACGCGGCCCAGGTCAAGCACATGATGGAAATGTTCGAGCGGGCCATCAAGCATCCCGGGTTTTCCGTGGTCGAGGTTCTCTCCGAGTGCGTGATCTTCTACAAGGGGGCCTTTGATGACGGCAATCCCCGCAAGGGCGGCGAGTTTGAGTTGATCGAGGAAAAGGCATGGGACAATACCCCAGAGGATGACGAGCGCCATGACGTGACCAGCGAACCGGATGCCTACGCCATCGCCGACATCCAGTATCCCGGAAAATTCGGTGTCTTCTACCAGAACGAGCGCCCGTCAAAAAATACCCTTGAGCAGCAGCTGATTGATACCAGCCAGGAGAAAACCGCTGGTGCTGATGCCCGCGAACTTTTGCAAAAGCGCTTTGCCCTGATGAAGTAGAAATCATTGCGGGCGAATAAATATTTCGCCACCGTGCTTACCCAAAAGTCCCTATCCAAGGCTCTGCCATCCCCTGCCTGCTGTCTCTCGGCACTGGCGGCACTCTGCCTTGTTTCTGCCGGTCTTGCTGCACCGCCGGCAGCACCGGATAATTTCTCAGGAATATCCCTCAAGCCACGCGAGGTGCTGTTCACCTGGCAGGACAACTCGAACAATGAGGACGGGTTTGAGTTCTTTATTTCCCAGGATAACAACGCCTCATGGACCTTTCTCGGGCAAACCGCCGCTGACAGCACCTCCATCAGCATTACCGGCTTCCCGGTTGGAATCACTATCGGGGTAAGGATCAGGGCAGTAAACACCGATGGCGCCTCGCCATTCTCAGCAATATACCCTGCCCGCCTGTTTGATGCCAGCCTCTCTGTCGGGAAGCCCTGCCTGCGCAGCAACATAGGAGATTCGGTGAATATTCCGGTCACCTTCACGGGGTTTCAGCAGCCGGATATCGCTGCCCGGCAACTTCCCGGGGGACTCGGCTACGATCCCCTGACCCGGGCAATCAGCGGAATCATCGCGGAAAGCGGCTACTTCCAGATTACCCTCACCGCAACGGAGAACGACAACCAACGCAAGGCCAGCATTGGCATTGCCGTCATTGAGCCGCCCCGGGTCATCAACTCCCCCTCGATTTCCGGAGCCAGTGGCAACCAAGTCACGGAAATCAACCTGCTGGATGTTTTTAACGACCCTGATACCGAGTCCACGCTCCTCATCGAGACCTCTCTCGGGAATGTTCCCGTGACCCTGTTCGACACCGGTGCCCCGGCAACCACCTCAAACTTCAAGGCCTACATGAATGACGGCGACTGGAATGGCTCTATCGTGCACCGGGCCATCCCCGGATTCATCGTCCAGGCAGGCGGCTATGCCCCCGGGGAGGGCAATGATTTTGTCAGTGTTCCCGATGACCCGCCAGTCATCAACGAATACAGCGACTTGCGCCCCAACGCCTGCGGCACCCTCTCCATGGCCAAACTTGGAGGGCAACCCGACAGCGCCACCAACGAATGGTTCGTCAACCTGGCAGACAATGCCCAGAACCTGGACTACCAGAACGGCGGTTTCACCTCCTTTGCCCGGGTCCTCGGCAACGGCATGGAGGTTCTCCAGGCAATCGCCGGCCTGCCACAGGGCACCTTTGCGGTAAGCGTCGATGAAATGGATAGGGTTTTCAGTGACTGGCCACTGCTGCAGACAAGTGACAACAGCCCTCTTCACTCCGAGCTGGTCATGATCGAAAAAATCGCCCCGGTGCCGCCCATGACCTTCGAGTTGGTTTCAAACTCCCGGCCTGAGGTGGCAACAGTGGTTATTGACGGCAGTTCAATGGCGCTCCCCCATGGGGCAGAGACCGGGCAAACCACCGTGACCATGGCAGCCACCGACCTTGACGGCACCCGCACCTCCCACAGCTTCACGGTCACCACCAATGAAAGCTATACCTCCTGGGCCGGGAAGACAGGTGCAGGACTTCCCGGCAGGGACGATGACGGCGGCGGATTGGCCAACTCCCAGGAGTTTGCCTTCGGTGGCAACCCCTCCGATGGGGCTGATGACCACAGTCGTCTGCCGGCATATGTGATAATTAACGAGGGAGGAAACAGTCGCGCCGCCGTGGAGTTTTACCACCGCAAGTCTGCCCCTGAGCTTGAGGTGCGCATTGAGGCAACCGGTAACCTCAAGACATGGTTGCCGCTGTGGAGAAGTGCGGACGGCACGGAGGGGACTGCCGTTATCAGCGTCAGTGAAGAGGGAGATTTCCAAAAGATCACGTTAAGCATTCCGGAAGCGATGACCGATAGTCGCGTTCTCATGTTGCGCTCCTCGGTTCTCCTGCACCTGCCCTGAGAAAGGACAGGTGCAGAAAAAATCATCAGGAAGTGCACATTTTCCGGCAATTCATTCACTGCCTTTGTTCCACCCATAACCATCTTGTCCCCATCAATGACTGGATCCCGTCCCGGAACGGCCCCGGTGGTCAATCCGGGTGTTCCCACCCCGGACGGCTCTCTCAACCATCTCAGGCCTGATGATGCCATTACCAATGCTGCTGGCTGAACCGTTGGTCCAGACCCCGCTCGTGAAAATATCCTTAAGGAACGCGTCCAGCCACTCAAGGGACCCGGCCGGGGGATCCCCGTCCACGCCGGCCCTCTCAACCATCTCAGGCCTGATGATGATGCCATTACCAATGCTGCTGGCTGAACCGTTGGTCCAGACCCCGTCAACAAGGGTCCCAGTGATGACCAGATGATCTCCGTCACTGAGTCCCGGACCGTGCTCAAGGCGGTTGCGCATGGCATCATAGCCCTGCGGGAAATCCCATGAGTAGTCCAGGGTCAGGTTGTTTTCTTCCTCCTCAATGACCAGGAAGATCGGTCCAACCTCCTCACCCTGCAGGGCCGGCTCGGGCCAATGCTCGGAGCCGATACCAAGGACGGAGAGCATCTTCTGCACCGGCCCGGCAACAGCCACTGCCCGTGAGTTGTCGCCATCGGCCGCTTCATCATCAAGGAAAATTACCAGATTCTCATGTGCCAGGCTTTCACCGGCCTTGAAAATCTCATGGGCAATCTTCGGTGAGGACTTATCGAGGGGAGCAATGATCACCAGGCCAATATCATCACCTAAACCCTCATCTCCTGAAAGGGCCTGCTCGGCAATCTTGGGCGAGGACTTGCCCCTGTCCTGGTAAATGACTCCACCCAGGATTGGGTCCGAACCGTCCTCGGAATTCACCTGCAGGGAAACCGCACTCACGACGACCCTGCCGCCACCACCTCCGCCACCATTTGGTGGTGCGGCGTTGATTTTACGGATAACGGCCATCGCGGTATCGTGAAGGCGGCGACTCAGGTTCCCGTCATTGTTCTCCCGTTGGAGAAAATAAACCTCTCCCTGCCTGCCGATGGCATGACCTGCCCCATTGCGCATGGTGAGGTTAACAGGCCCAACATCCAAACCTGCAGAAGCATCATCAGCTCCAAGAGATCCGAGGCTGATCGGGCCGGCGTCCAGTATCACCAGGCGAGCAGGGTCATCTGGATTGCTCTCATCATCCTGCCAGAGGTGGTCAACCAGCCAGTCAAGGTCGCTATCAAGCCGGGTGCCGCTGCCGGAAGTCCATATCTCGGTGATCAGCACAGGCACCGGATCCCTTGTCTCCTGCAATGCGCCCCCCGGAGGGCCCAGGTCATCCGGGAAAGTGATGTAACCGCGGTGCCAGGGAAGAAATTCCCCATCGTTATGAGGGGAAACATGGCCACGGTGCCACGGAAGAAATGCTCCATTATTGTGAAGAGAAGCAGCCGATATTTCCCTAGCCAGAAATTTTACTTCAACAGAAGGAGCGATCCATGTGATCGGAATGGGCGAATCCGAAGCCATGAGACCATGAACTATAACAGGATATCCATCCTGCCCGGGATCCGTGCCCCCGTCATTTACCTCACCGCCCAACTTGCGAATCACCGCCATACTGCTGTCATGAAGCATGGAAGAAACAATACCGGAGACATCATCGGAAAAGTCGACCAGTGCGATGAGCAGGTCCTGTGTTTCCCCCTCCACAACCTTGTCCACGTTGGCATGGTGCGAGAAGAAAACCGGGTCATTGGAAGAACGAGCACTACACATCGTGCCACCGACAATGCAGTGGACCGAGTCGTGCATACCGGGACCATGCTCTAGCCGATTGCGAAAGTCATCAACCCCCAAGGCCGGGTTGACACTGACCACAAGGCCAACACCGGGACCTGAACCACCATCCCCCTGGGCAAGAGAGATCCGGTCCAGAATGTCTTCAAGCCACTCAATGGGAACGGGAACACTTTTCCCGTCCACTCCCCGCAGGTTATTGATGAGTGCTTTCAGGATATCATGCCCATCATTAAGCGCTGTCAGTTCTTGTTGATCCACGAGTTGATCACCATCCCTGTCTTCCCAGAGAAGGTCTGGTCCCGGGTTCTCATCAACACCAAATAAACCCCTGTCGATCACCCCGCTACCATCCGTTCCCCCGAGCATTCCGATGTTGCCAAAATCAACCGGTGGCAGGTCAATCACCGGTGGCGTAACAGTGCTAGCCGGAGCTTCAAAAACGACCCGATAATAACTGCTCTGCTTGGTATTCAGCGGTGCAAAGAAAGGGCTGCTCGCACTGGAAACATCGGTCCAGTCCACACAGTTGGTGGAAACCTGCAGTCTCGAATGATTGATGGTACTTTCATTCCAGGAAATGCGCACTCCCCCGTTCTCGGCTGACCGCACCTCAAGCTTGGGATCAATAACCATCAATGTTGTGGATCCGGATTGAGCAAGCCCGCAGCCGGGGCTGCCGCTCCAGCTGGGCGTAGCGAGGCAGCCAAACAGGGCAGCTGCAATGGTGAATCGGGTAAGGAATGGAAAAGAATGACGTTGTTGCATGGATAATGGATGATTTTCTTGTGCTCATGACGAGCACAGAGATGGCATATGCAGCAGAAAATCCTTTTTTTCCTGCAAATGAACGGGTTGCTGCACTTCCTTGACCTGCAGGGCCCCTGAAAATCAAAAGAAAACACCCCCGACCGGGACAACCGGCCGGGGGTGCTCGTGAAAGGTTGTTCTTTAGAGCCCCTTACTGACCGCGGGCGATTGCCAGGATACGGGCGAGGTTCATGTCCGGCAGATCACCCAACTCGCTCAGCACGACCTGGCCGCCGCCGTCAATGACGACCACCGCATGGGTCGGCTCGCCGTCAGCATCCTTTACCCCGTAGGAGTTAAAGACGGAAAGGTCGGCATCAGAGAGCAGGGCAAAGGGGAATTCCTGCATCTTGCCAAGGTCCTCCACCGTGTCCGGGCTCACGGCAACAACATTCACCCCGGCACTTTCAAAGGCGGAATGAGCCGCCCTCATCGCCTCGAGCTGCTCAAGGCACACCAGGCAGTCATGACCGAGGAAGAAGAGCATCACCAGCGGCTCACCGCTGAAGTCCTCCAGGCTCTGGGCATTGCCGTCCTTATCGGAAAGTTGCCACTTGTCGGCAGCCACCGCGGCACCAACGATCGGGTTGTTGCCACCAAGCTGACCGCCACCCGGGTCAACGATGACGCCACCACCCGGGTCAACGATAACTCCGCCGCCGTTGGGATCATCCTCAGAAATCGGTCCAACATCAAAGCTGATCGGACCGACACTTAATCCAATCGTCTCGATTGCTTCATTCAGGTCATAGGTAAGGCGATAGTAATTGGCACTGCCCTCGCCGGTGGACACCTGGAAAGGAGTCCGGGAATTGTTGACATCGGTCCAGTTCTCAAAGTCAGTGGACGACTGCAACCTTGCGGACTGCAACACGCTCGCATCCCAACTGATGCTTATCGCGCCGTTTGGCGGGCTTGCCTCAACGACCAGCTCGGGATAACGCGCGCCCAGGATAGTGACACTCTCCTCAACAGTTGCCCCGTCATTGTCCTCGACCACCACGGTAATGATCTGCGCACCCGCGTGCAGGTTATTGGCGGTTGCCACGTAGGGCGGCTCATTGACCTCGGCAAAGAGGGCATTCGGCACACCTAGCGGGCTCGCACAGGACTTGTAGTAGAAGCGCACCGAGGCCACTTCCCCGTCAAGGTCCTTGGCATCAACCTGGATTTTAACCGATCCACCCTCCCTGATTATGGGACGCCTTCCGACACTCTCAATTTCCACGAGCGGGGGAAGGTTATCCACAACCCGGATGACACGCTCCACCGAGCTGACGTTGCCGGCATCATCCACCGCCTCGGCACGCACGACAAAAGCCCCGTTATTGTGCAATCCGCGGCTGAAGAATTGAGTCTCGATCCTGTTGCCTTGCACTTCCTTGAAGAGTTGGCCGTTGAGGTAAACACGGGTCGCAACAACCGCCCGGTCATCCACCGCGTCGACAATGAGGGGAATGGCCTCATTCTGGGAGCGCACACTGCACATGGTGCCACCGACAATGCAGTGGATTGAGTCATGCAGTCCTGGCCCGTGCTCAAGGCGGTTGCGGAAATCAAGTGCCACCGAGGGCTTGATGTCCAGCTGCTCGGGACCATCGGCAAAGAGCTCAAAGTCAAAGCGGGCATCGTAGCTGCCCTCAGCCTGATGCAACTCGGCGGCAATGACGTTGTTGCCCGGCTTGAGGAGACCGAGGTATTGGGTCACATCAAAGCTTACATAGGTATTCTCCTGGGCACCCTGGACCGGCTGCCCGTATGTCTTGTGGTTAATTTCGCCGCGCGGCAGGCCACTGCGGTAAATGACAGTTCCATTCAAGTAAACCACGACCCCGTCATCGGCATTGGTGTGCGCGGTCAGCGTGCGGTAGTTGTCCCCACCGGCACTCTGGAACTCATGGCGGAAGTAGGAAGTGACAATCGGCTCATAGGGAGGACAATCCACCCAGTCCTCCTTTCCTACCCGGCAGTTGCGCAGATCATTGTAGGTATTAAGGCGGGTGGTGTACTTGGTCTGGACGTCGTCAGGTTCATAGCCAAAATTG
>Ga0315316_10000531_pt1 | contig 25384 bp, 17 predicted proteins | sample M160m3416metaG_FD_203702 | JGI IMG/M metagenome (GOLD analysis project Ga0315316, IMG submission 203702) | Ammonia-oxidizing marine archaeal communities from Monterey Bay, California, United States - M1 60m 3416 | ecosystem: Environmental > Aquatic > Marine > Intertidal zone | place: USA... | reverse complement strand
TGCTCCAGCTCGCTGCCGCTTCCGTCGTATCGTTCGCAGCCGCCACCTGACTCCGATTCGAACGTCGGCCGGCGTGAGGGGCGATCAGACTTCGTTGCGGACTCTCCTGTGCTGGTTTCACCTCGGCGACTGACTCTTTATGAACAGGCGTAACGGCGCCGTGAACCAGGCCACATTGTATGCAGCGAACGCCACCGATCGGTGCTTCTTGCAGGTGCCTCCGAGTCACATTCTGCCTCATGTCACCCTCAGCTCCGGGGAAAGCCGGTGTGCTCCAGATCGCAGCCGCTTCCGTCGTATCGTTCGCAGCCTCCACCTGACTCCGATTCGAACGTCGGCCGGCGTGCGGGGCGTTCAGGCTTCGTTGCGGACTCTCCTGTACTGGTTTCACCTCAGAGACTGACTTGTTATCTGAATGCGTGGCGGCGCCGTGAACCAGTCCACATTCCCTGCAGCGAACTCCACCGTTCGGGGCTTCGCACGACTGCGGCCGGGTCTCATTCTGCCTCGTGTTACCGCCAGCCCCCAGGAACGCCAGGGTGCTCCAGATCCCGGATGTCTCAGTCGTATCATTCGAGGCATTGGTCTGACTCCGATTCGAACGTCGGGCGGCATGAGGGGCGATCAGTCTTCGTTTCGAACTCTGCTGTGCCGCGTCCCCGTCACCGAAAGCGTCTTTGTCAGGATCCGGGTCGGCGCCGTGTATCCTGCCACATTTCTTGCAGGGGACTCCGTCAGCCGAGCTTTCTGGTATGGATTCCACCTGATCGAGAGGGAAACGGTACACGTGCTCGTACGCGACGCGCTTGATCGTATTTCGTTCTCGGAAATTGCCGTTGCCCGCCACCGATTGACTGCTTGACTGTTTCGGCTGATGAACCGCCTGAACTGTTTCTCCGGGAACTCGAGCCACCCGTTCCTGCGTGTGTGCAGTCCTCTGAATCTGACCAGTTCGCTTTGCTCCAACTGATGAAGAACTACGCGTTTCCGCCAGCCACGCAAGATCTTCTCTGAGTCGCCACGGACTGTCTTCCATTAGTCCGTAGGTCGTATCCAGCGCGTCTGCCCGATTCGCAAGTTTCGTCGCCTGTTGCACGTTTCCGGCGGCGATCGCCGCGCGAGCCTGAACAAGAAACTGTAATGCCTGTTGGTGGTCACTGACTGACTCCCGTGCGTCACCAGACGCACGGCCAACAACAGTGGTTGCCACAACTGGAGGAAACGGCGTCAGACCATCCACCGGCTCGTTGTCCGTTGAAAACTGATCCGGATGACTGGCCACGGAACGTCTCGAATTCCCCAGACTTATGGCCTGCATTGCTCGCGTATTCAGATTTACCGCGTCACCACCTTTCGCGTTCTCAGCTTCCTCCATCAAACGTCGTGTCTTGTGCGCCAGAAGCAGTTCCGTTGGCGTCTCGGTGTGTATTGGCGGCGCAACGTTGTTGTCTGTCTGTGGAAGAATCTGCTGCTGATGATGCGGAACGTCCCCCCCGTCGTTTGGCTCCACGGTGACCTGTGCAGAGGCAGACATATCCTCGGATTGAACGAACGTCAGCACGGGAATCTCACGTGTGAAAGGATCCCGCTCGACTTGCATCACAGAACTTTGTACCGGATCTGCCCGCCCCACAGCGAAAGGTTCTCCGCGCACAGATGCTGCCGAAGTGTTAAAACTCGAAAACTCCGGAGCAGCACGCGGCAAATGCACCTGTGCCGACCTGCCCACAGACGGAACGTCCGCCGAACTGCTGACAGCACGGATGACCGATGACGCGAACGCCGGAAATTCAGACACAGGGTGTACAGTTTCGACAGCCGGTTTTGCAGTCTCGACTGCGGGTTCTAAAGTTTCGACGCCCGGTTCTAAAGTTTCGACAGCCGGTTCTAAAGTTTCGACGCCCGGTTCTAAAGTTTCGACAGCCGGTTCTAAAGTTTCGACGCCCGGTTCTAAAGTTTCGACAGCCGGTTTTGCAGTTTCGACAGCCGGTTCTAAAGTTTCGACAGCCGCGGGAATGGCGGGCAGGTGAACGACGGCGGCGTCCGATTCATACGATCGTCGTGCACGCTCTATCTGAGACTCCAGTTGCCTCTGCACAGAGCGGATCTCCTCAAACGCGATCTCAGTGCGTCGACCCTCATTAGAAATCTCGTGAACAGCCCTCTGCGTTTGGTTCTGAAAACGCTCAAATGAGTCGGCAATGTCTTGTAGACGTGTATTCAACTGTTCCAGTTGCTGCTCATGGGCGTTGCTGACTGCCGGCTTCACATTCCGTCGTTCGTTTCTTTGGACTTTCCGAGTCTTCGCCGCAGCCTCCTCCATTTCTTGCCGGACCGAATTTCTTGCGTCCAGCAGTGCCTCAAACCGCTGCGTCATGGTTGCCAGCTGATCTGCAAAAACTCCTCCGTCAACGTTTACTGTCACGGGATGGATGGTGATCGGCGCATACACCGAACCTGCCGTGCCGGGATCATCGGAGAGCGATCTGTAAGTCGGTGTAGACTTCGAGAATGACCGATAACCTTCCCGCAGCGGCAGACTGGAATAGGCACGTGACGGCGGATTCCCGGTCTTGGAATTCCCAGAGTAGAGACTTTCAGCTGTCCTGCCGTGCTTCGGACCCTGCTGTGCGTCGCGGCCCCGACCATCAGATGTCAGTGAGCTTGGAGAAACAAAGGAAGCGGACGACGTTCGCAGAGTGGAATCGGTCTTGATGTCATATGCGGGCGAGGGCTTACCGGTGGCCTTTCGATTGAAATTCAGGTCACCATATCTTTCAGCCAGCACTTTTCGGGGCGCCTGCGTCACTGTGGCCGGAGGCAAGGGGGTTATCGACTGGTCGGCCGGATAGAACTCCGCATAGGTTTCGTGCGGCTGTGCCACTTCTGACGTACCGGACGTTCGTTGAGCTAGCGACTTCCCTTGCTTGTTTCCACCCAGCAGCGGCGCTGCGATGGCCACTGCCAGCCCGCCACACATCACCGTGGACGCAAGCAGCACCAATCCACCCGTCTGGAAATCTGAAGATCTGTTCATAGGGACAACCAGCAGAGCCAACGCAATAACCCAAAACGCCCGTACTCCGGGCGTAATTAGGGCCTATTGGATTCATCGGTTGTACTAAGAGTCCACCTATACATATTATTCGTAAGAACCCGAAATCTCATCGCAGCCTGCGCAATCCCTGAAGCCCGTGTCGGATCGCATACGCGAGCGGGGTCGAAATGTTGGCTTGGCGCATGAAAAAGCAGCGCGATAAGGTCCCCTCAAAGCTCCCAGCTTTCCTTAACACGCTGCTAATTCGAATTTTTTCAGGCAGGTCACGGTGGATCCAGTGGCCGGCTCAGTCAGACTGAACTCACGTTCTGTTGACAGAAGAAACATAGCTTCAGTATGCGGGTCGTCAAATTTGCATTTCGGAAAACGTAGCGTCTAACGAAAGTTTACGGGTTGTACGGAATACGTCGGCTGGCGACTTTGAAATCAGCCCGTTGGGGAGTGGGCCGCTGATGACCGTCAATGCAGGCGTTATTGCCTCTGGCAGGTGTGAATTCACGGTGAGTGGCTTGCGAAAGGCAGAGGCCCACCTAAGAATTCTCTACCTTTCCCTTTTCCGCTGCTGTTACAGCACTCGAAGCCCCGACGATTCGATCAGATCGAATCCCTGTTTCTGTTTATGACTACAACACTCATCTCTCACCCAGCAGACTTCGTAGAACTCTGCCAGCACATACGGGACTCGGGCCTCGTCGCTTTTGACACGGAATTCGTCTCAGAAAGTACTTATCGACCAGAGCTGGGCCTGCTGCAGTTTGCCACAGCCGATCGCACTGTGGCTGTGGATCCACTTTCTGTCGGCAACATGTCGGCGTGGTGGGAGATCATGGCCGATGACCAAACTACTGTGGTAGTCCATGGTGGCCAGGCGGAAATTCGCTTCTGCCTTTACCAGATTGGCCAAGTCCCTCACCGGCTGTACGACATTCAGATTGCAGAAGGATTTCGCGGCCGCAGTTACCCGCTTTCCTACTCGGCAATCGTTCAGCGCGTGATAGGCGAGAAAGTGGACGGCAGTCAAACTCGCACAGACTGGTTGCGTCGTCCGCTGTCCGCAGAACAGTTGAAATACGCTCTGGAAGACGTTGACCATGTCCTGGAGATTTGGCGACGACAACGTACGTGGCTGAAGCAACACAATCGCCTGGACTGGGCTGAAGCCGAAATGCAGCGAATGGTTGATGACCTCCTGGCTGATGACTCAACGCCACCGTGGCGACGGATTTCAGGGACTCACAAGTTGTCCCGGCGGGATCTGGCAGTCGTACAGAATCTGGCACACTGGAGAGAAGAAGAGGCAGCGTCTCGCAATCGTCCTGCGCGCAGGATTCTTCGGGACGATCTTTTGATTGACCTTGCACGCAGAAAGCCGACGACTCGCCAGAAAGCACTGGCGACGCGAGACATGAACCGGCCGGAGTACAAGCGGCGTCTGGATGACATCGTGGAAGTCATCGGACAAGCGTTGCAGATCTCGGACAGTGATCTTCCGGAAAAGCCCCGCAACCGGCGTCAGGAAGCGTCATCGGACGAGCAGGTGATTTCCAAGCTACTGGCGCTGGCATTATCAAACCGCTGTGCAGAGCTGGATATCTCACAGACGCTGGTAGCCAACAACAAGGACCTGACCGAGTTGGTACGTCATCATCGACTGGAGCCCGCAAAGAACGGTCAGCCAAAACTCCTGAAAGGTTGGCGGGCCGAAGTATGCGGTCAGTTGTTGCTGGATGTAATGGAAGGCAAAGTTAGCTTCAGAGTTGCTCCCTTCGGTTCCGCCACGCCCCTGATCTTCGAAACGCGCGCGTCAGCCAGCGGCGACAAATAGAGGTGTCCGCTTATTCCCGTGCCCGTTCTGGCTTGGTGAACTAACTGACCGTTCAGACCGGGACACATCCCTCGCTGCCAAAACTCAGCAGCAACTTCGTAAACCGTCGTTTCGTCGGGAGTCTGTATCACAATCGGTGGCGGAATCACCATCACGGACCCATGCAGTAGAACTTTGCATGCTTCAACACAGCCCGTTCCGTCTCAGCGTTTAACAAGGACGCCGTTCGCTTGCACCGGTAAACTTCAAATCCCGCCGGCTGACAGCGGCACAAAGACGGGGGGACGAGGTGGCGGATCACCGGAATCAGGATCCAGATGCTCTGCCGCCGTCGGGGGCGTATCGCGAACAAGGACTGTTTCGACAAAAAATTGTAACAGAGCCCGAACGCGTTCATCTTCGATACCGGCTACGATGGACTCTGCGCGTTCCTGCGACCGTTCAACCAGCGTCTCCGCTTTTTCGAAGACGTCGCAACTTTCGAAAATTGACCGCAGCCGGTCGATTCGCACATCCTCCGGCAGCTCGTCATACTCACCGGAAAGCACAACCTGCAGTCCCTGACGCTGTTCACAATCGGCGTCCTTGAGTGCCAGTGCCAGCAACACGGTCGGTCGCAGAGCCAGGGCGTCCTGACCACTTTTAAGCTTGTTGTCCCGGTCTCCCTGCCAGTCCTTCAGATCATTAAGGACCTGGAAAGCCACACCGACGTGCCGACAAAATGATCCCACAAGATCACTGTCTGCCAAATCGTGCTTTGCCAGACGCAGGCCGGCGTACAACGCCGCATGAAATGCAGGTGATGTTTTCAATGAGTAAATCTGGAGAGCATCCAGAGGCGTGATGTTCCAGTCGGGGGACTGCTGCCACGACATCTCCGCACCCTGCCCGTCACAGAGACGGATATGGGCCGTCGACATGCTGTCGGCAATGTCGAGCGCGATTTCCGGATCCAGATCGCGGGAGCCGTGAATCAGTCGATACCCAAGTCCAATCAGGTGGTCGCCGATATTGATCGCCTGGCCGATTCCATGGCGACGATGCAACGTGTCTTCTCCGTAGCGAAACTGGTCGTCGTCCTGAATGTCGTCATGAACCAACGACGCTTTATGAAAAGCCTCAATTGCCATCGCGACCCGAGCCACCGAATCAGGAATATCCGGAGTTGGGTCGCCGGCTGTCAGCATGTCCGCGCCGGACGCGGCATGCCATGCCGCCAGAGTGATGAACGGTCGAAAGCGTTTGCCGCCATTGGCCAGCCAGTCGTACGCGACTGATTCGGTGAACGCGACGGGGCCTTTCCGTTTCGCACCGTCCTTTGTGCGGATGCGAGGCAGCAGACGTTCAAAGTCGCTCTCAAACGTTCGAGTCGACGCGCGCATCAGCGGCACGTAGCTGGCAGTTGGTTTCTCCGGCAGAGGTTCGTATTGGTCCAGAACATCCCACACCCATGATTCGTCCAGTGTGGTATTCATGCAGTCGCCCGAATGCAGCGGCACGGCATATGACGGGACGCCCGCAATCAGAATCTTGTCGATCGCTTTTTCAAGTACGTTCAGACAGGCAACGCCAAGAATTCCGTCAATGTGTCCGGAAACGATAATTTTCAGAACGACAGGGGAACCTTCCGCCACCAGAACCTTGTAGCCAAGTTGTTCAGCACGGACCTTGTAATCAGCAATAGAACACGCACCGCAACGTTCGCAGTCCAGGCCAAATTCTGAATACTCAGCCGGACAGCCTTCAGCGTGTTTCAGACAGTGAGGCAACAGCAACATACGACGCTCAAATGGAATCGCCAGAAACTGCTGTTTCCAGAAGAAGTTGCCAATCATCACCATCGAGAAACCAAGGAACTTCTCGGGCAGTTCCAGTTGGTTCAGCAGTGTGCGGCTGTGAGCTTCCAGTTCGTTTTTATTGAAGGCGCGAGACTTGTCGAGCCCCCTGGCGAATTCTTCAGCCGCGCGTTTGAACGTCTCGCGCTGCTCTAGTGTTTCCGGCACAGCTTTCAAATGACTGGTGCTTCTCCGTTTCCCCTTCTTGCGAACGGGCTTCGGGTCGTCATCCGGATCGTTGGGAATATTGGAAGTCTCGGCTTCCGCCGGGATCAGATCTGACACTGGAACTATTGACACTCGTGACTCCTGCGGACGCATTCGTCTGTTGGCGGGATAAGTAGAAAGATTAAATCTAAATAGAAGGTTCGCCGTAGACCGCTTGAACCCCGAAATTCGGCCACAGTGCCGAAAAAAGTGGGACCTGAGGATCAGATTGTGTCACGGCAACCATCAACGTGTTTTGGGGCCTGCAGGCACCTTCGAAGAGCACCTGTGGCGAATATGATGGGGTATAAACGTTCAAAATACCAGAGTTTCGCGAAATAGAAACCAATTGGAGACGGATCTGCCACGGATCGGTCTTCGACCTTACCGACAAGCCAGTTTGCGCCGGAAATAACAGCAGATTCAGCCCCAGTCACCCCGGCCAGGGCCTCCACTGCCAATGCCGTCTCCTCCGTCGAACTAGGCAACCCTTTGCGACCGGACCATCCGCCATCCTCATTTTGACTGGTTACCAGCCATTCGACGCCCCGAACCGCACATGGCAGGTGCCCATGGCCCGTGTCCTGCAAAGCCAGCACGACCTTTGCTGTTCCGTACAGCGGGTTTTCGTCATTGTGATTGAACTGATTTCCGAACCACAACGGCAGCCAGCTACCGTCGTCAGCCTGAGTGCGTGACAGATATCTGTGTGCACGCTGAACAGCAGAATAACTGCGGGCTGCAATTTCGTTGCTGACATCCGGGACACGTGACTGCCACAGTTCCAGTGCCCGCAACACGTGGGCCGTCAGATCATTGCTGCTGCGGTCGAAGGGCAGAGCCCCCCAGCCGCGACAGAACGTGGGCCAGCCCCCGTCGCGGTTCTGCAAATTCAGTAACCATGTGGCCGCCTTCTGCAGCGAGATTTTTTCCTCCTCCAAAAACGGCTCATCGAACTCACGAAGGTTCAGAAGTGCCAGCATCGCACCAGGTGTGTCATCTGCGTCAGGCACGCCACCCGGGAGATCGGTCCACGACCATCCGCCAGGCGGTGAATTCGTATAGGGATGCACAACATTATATTGCTGAGTCAACAACCAATCACGGATTCGCTTCCGATGCCCCGGCCCCAGCGTCGCAGCGACCTCATCGTCCGGCTCCGCCGAGGGATCGCCAGCCAGAGCGTTGACGCTCAGAGTGGTCACCCACGTCGTTAGATTTGTATCGATAGGCCAACTACCGTCCGAGCGAACCGACGCCACGATAAAATCCAGACAGCGCCGGGTGACCTGGTGATCGTGCAGATCACAGCCCAACAGACTCATACACACGAAACTGGTAAGAGGCGTCGCTTCCAGAAATCCTCCGGGTTCCGGCTGGATGGAACGCAGAACGTTTAATGATCGGTGAACAGCTGCTCTACGAATCCAGCGGACGAGCGGATTCCAGTGTCCGCGGTTCCTGAAGACGACCTGCCCGATGGCGATCAGCGCAGGCAACGCATAGCTGACGACGGGCAGTCGTACGGCCGCATAGAATTTCGACGGTATACACGAAAGTTCAAAAGGCAAGGGCATCACATGCTGCCAGTCCACACGGCCGGCCAGTGCACAGTGAGTCAGAATGGGGACCGAAAACGTTCGATCCTTTCCGTACCGTTTCAAGACGGCCTCGACGCCACCGGCCTCATCGACGTATCGCTGAGACGTCTGCATCACGTATGAATAGCGTTCGGACTGCCCGGTGGCGTGGAATACAGCGTTGGCCAGCATAGTCGTGGAGATATTGCTTACACTTAATACGGTGTCACCCCAACCGCCATCGTCGTTCTGATGTTCGGCCAGCCACTTCAGGCCCGACTCCACAAGTTCGTGAAACTGCAACACCTCATTTTCATCGCGGGCAGCCGAGTCGGCCAGGCTCAATGCCATGACAGCCGTAGCGGTCGACAGAGCTGACGTGGAAAGGTCACCTTCCCACCACCCCTCAGCGGCGCGCCCGGCCAGCAACATTCCTTTGATGTTGTCGTACGCTGCGTTAATGGCATCGTTGCCCGAAACCTGCTGAGTCTGTTCGATCATGACGGAACGGTAACAAAGTGTTTCGCGTTTGTCGTTGATGTGGTCACCCCACGAACATCGCATCGCCCTCACAGAAACAAACGTACTGCGCCATGCTCGAGCCAGCCCTGTAGAATGCCTGGTTTACAGGTGGAATCACGAGTAGAATTTACAGACGGAAGGACCTTCCGCCGCAGGCGACACGGACCACTGGGTCCAGCATGGGCCGTGTAACAATGAGACTGTGAATCTCGAAACAACTGACCGAGTATTGTATGCCCCTGAAAACGATCCTTTCGGCTCCGCTGGTACTGATACAGTTGTCTGCCTGCGGCGTCGCATTCGACGACGACACTGCCGTGAGGCAACTCTATCTGCCCGCAGTCCCGTACAAATACAGTCACATCGAATTGCCGCCACACTTTGCGGACGTGGCTGCCCGCTACGACAACACTCCGTCGCACAATCCGATCACCGATCACGGAGCAACACTGGGACGAGTTCTGTTTTATGACAAATCGCTGTCCGCCAATAGCACGACTTCATGCGCATCGTGCCACAAACAGAAACTGGCATTCACTGACGACAAAACACTGAGCGTCGGTTTTCAGGGCAAGCCGGTGACGCGAAATTCCATGAGTCTGATCAATGCCCGCTATTATCGCAGCGGACGCTTTTTCTGGGACGAGCGAGCGGCCACACTGGAAGAACAGACGCTGATGCCAATCGAGAATTCGCTGGAAATGGGACACTCGCTGCCTCGCCTGATCAAACAACTTCAGGCGGACAAAATCTACCCACCCCTGTTCCACAGTGCCTTCGGCAGCAGCGTCGTCTCGTCAGAGCGCATAGCCAGAGCAATGGCCCAGTTCATTCGGTCGATCGTCTCCTGCCGTTCGAGGTATGATGATGGTCGAGCGGCCGTCAGATCCGTGTATGACCGATTCCCCAACTTCACCGATCAGGAAAACTACGGCAAACAACAGTTCCTTGATCGCGGCCAGTGTGCACAATGTCATTTGCACGCCGCCAAGTCGTCCGGCAGGACTCGGCAGTCTGCGTTTTTCTATGTGGATCGCCCGGCCGTGAACGGTGTTGATGGAGAAATTCGTGGCTCGGATGTCGGTCTCGGCGGCCGAACGGGCGCCGACAGGGACATGGGAGCCTTTAAGGTGCCATCGTTGAGAAATATCGAACTGACGGGACCCTATATGCATGACGGGCGTTTCACGACCATCGATCGTGTTCTGGAACATTACAACTGGAGCGTTCGCCCGCACCCCAACCTGGACCCAAGACTTGAACAGATCTCGGCACAGGGTCTGGCATTGCCGGAGCAGGAGAAAGTCGCACTCACAGCATTCCTGAGGACACTGACTGATCACGCGTTGATCAATGACCCAAAGTTCTCTGACCCGTTTATGAACTGATACGCCGGACGGTGAGGTCGCCGATGACGGCCTGGCTATAGGACCTCTGGCATCTTACGCGGCGTCGGACACCGATCCATCCTGATTATTCTCGGAACTCAGCTCCGTCATAGACGCCAGTTCCTCAGCCAGACCGGCGTAGTCGCGCGCGCCTGGACACTTTGATGCGTAGCCGAAGATTGACTGCCCGAAACCGGGTGCTTCGGCCAGCTTGATATTGCGACGAATTCGAGTACGAAAGATTCTCGCGTTCGCCCAGGGTGTGTCGCCATCGCTGGTTGTGAGAAAATGGCGAAGGTCCTCGGTCACGTCGGCCGCAAGTCGGGTTCCGGATTCATACATGCACAGTGCAACACCAGACACCTTCAGTTCTCGGTTCAGACGGCGTGTTACCAAAGCTGTTGTCTCAAACAGCTTGGACAATCCCTGCAGTGCAAAAAAATGTGGCTGCAAAGGGATCACAACCTCCTTCACCGCGCACAGAGCGTTGATCGTCAGAACTCCCAGCGAAGGTGGACAATCCATAATCACATAGTCAAATCGGTTCTGTTCATCCCAGTGCCGCAGCGCGTCACGCAGAATGAATTCGCGATGCTGTGTCCCTGCCAGTTCCACCTCAACGGCCGCAAGATCAATGTTCGACGGCATTACAGACAGGTTTTCAGCAACCAGCTGCCGCGTCTGATCGGCCGTCGCCTGTTCCGCAAAGACGTCGTAGACGGATAATGTGCCCGCAGGACACTCAAGGCCCAGATGCAGCGATGCATGTCCCTGAGGATCCAGGTCAACGATGCAGACACTGTGACCGCTTTTCGCAAGAGCGGCGGCAATATTGACGCTGCTGGTCGTCTTGCCGACACCGCCTTTTTGATTCATCACTGCAATCGTGCGCATAACGGTGTTCCACAATATGTCCGCGAAAATTCGTAGGGGGTCAATCTAGATTCGAATCGCCGTAACGTGAAGACATCTCTGCCCCGAGAAGGCGACGACACTGTGACAACACGCCGTTTCCGGTGACTTAACCGACGCAAAACGGCACGACGGGTACTCAACGACCAGGCGACTGGCAGAAAATGCGCTCAGGCACCGCATCATCGTTCTGCCAAAGTCCGTCTCAGACGCATTTTCTCCGCGATTGCTGCGGATTGCTGCCAGTGAATTGACGCTCCGAAAGTCGAGCCGTACAGTCGCTCACTAGCTAGAAACACATCGCCAATTCCTCCTGTTGGATTACAAATGAAAACTGATCATCGACGCTCAGTGCGTCAAAACGTCCGGGCGTGCCGGGGCCTGCTGTGTGTCACCTTGCTTGCATTCAGTCTCGTTTCCTCCGCCGTTCAGGCGGAACGAGACCCGATCCGTCTGACCCACGGGCCAATGCTTGGCAGACCGACCGCCACATCAATGCGTGTGTGGGGACGAACGTCTGATCCAGGAACGTTTACCGTGCGGTTTGGCACTAAGAAAAAGCATCTGGATCAGGTCAGCAATCCAGCAAAGACGACAATCGAACACGATTGTACGGGAGTCGCGGAACTTACCGGCTTACAGCCCGACACCATTTATCACTATCACATCTGGGTCAACGATCGGCCCCATGGTTTGCCGGGGCGGTTCCGAACTCTGCCTCATGCAGACGTCACCCGGAATGCGGACTACAACCCGAAGGGATTGTTCAACTTCCGATTTCAGATTGGATCCTGCGCCAATCAGAATCCGCTTCACGGCGGCGGGCATCGTGCAACAACCTACGAACATCTAAACAAAGACTGGGCCGAAAAAGTTCATTTTCACATCATGAACGGAGACTGGCTGTATGAAGAACTGCGTGAATTTCCGGCTGAAGCATGGCGGCTCACTCAGAAGCTGAAGGAATACCCTCTGGCCGTTCAGGTCATGCCCACCGTTGTTGGCGTCTGGGAAAACTACAAGCTTTACCTGACCCGCGGGGTCGAACTGGCCAAATGGCATCGACACGTGCCCAGTCTTTTCACATTTGACGACCACGAACTGGTGAATGACATCTGGGGTTCGTCAGAAGCCGGCAAGCGACATCGCCGGACAGTTTTTCGGGACATTGGCACCTACGCATGGTTTGACTACCTGGGCTGGGCCAATCCGACAGAACATGATCATCCGATCCATTTTGGTAAAGGCACAATGCGAGCCGGGAGCGACTTGCTGGTCGACCCGAATACCGACTTCACAAAACTGCCACTGCAGGAAATGCTGAATCTGCACGTCCACTGGGGCACTCCGGAAGCTGGCGTCAACGACATCCGCTACGACAACGACGAAGGCAATAAGAACTCATACGTCTACGACATCGTGGATGTTGTTGATGCCCACACGCTGCGTCTGCATATGCCGGCCAAGGTCGCCGACGACGTCAGCTACTCGATCGGGCGAAGGAGCTACGGCAAATTTCGCGTGTCCAACTGCGAATTCTTCATGATCGACACACGCGGTGACCGCGACATGCACGACATTCGGGACCGTGCCAAGCCCGGTGTTTCAATGCTGGGACAACCGCAGCGCGAATGGCTGCTCAGGACCATGAAGCAAAGCGATGCTGATTTTTTCTTCGTGGTATCCACCGTCCCGTTCATGATTCCACACAGTGGCGCGGGCGGATTTGAAGTCGACGCTGCCAATAAGGAAGAGGCGTGGACTGGATTCTTTGACGAAAGAGAACTGCTGATCGAGGAGTGGGAGAAACTGGGCAAGAAAGTCTTCGTCATGACGGGCGACCTGCACAACAGCTTTGCCATTAAGGTCACCGACAACGTCTGGGAGTTCTGCTGCGGTCCACACAACAGTGTGAACCACGTGCCGAAACTGGACGAAAGCGATCGTCCAGCGACCGGCAAATGGACATTCGGCCCGAGAGAATGTGACATCCGCTGGAGCAGTTATATTTTGCCGGATCTGCCTCGCCTGGAGCGACTTTACCCTCATTTCTGTGTGGTTCAGATCAACAACGTTTTCAATATGCCTAAAAAACTGGGCGACAAACGCTGGGTCGCCTACCCGCATCCGCAGGTTGTTTTTCAATACTTTGACGGCCGGTCCGGAGAACTGGCGTACGCCGAAGCAATATCACTGGATAGAGAATAAGACGGGGTCGGGGATGTCCATGGGGGAACACTGTGCCCTTACGTTTGGACATCACGACAGCTGTCGGATAACATGTGCGGTCAGATTCGGTATCTCCGCAGAAGATACCGAATCTGACCGCATACCGACGTTGACTTGAAAACGACTCGGCGTCAATCCGCCAGTCTGCAGGAGCCGGGGCATTGGGAAGGTATTGGATTCGTAACCGCGGCCGAACTCAGGGACCGCTGACGGCAGACAAGATTCATGGTCTGCTGCGCCGAGGACGATTCAACCGTCATTACCAGGTCTCAGAGGACAGGAAGAACTGGTACGTTGCCACTGATTTCCCTGAGCTGTTTCCGGAAGCCCCCTCCAGCCGGGGCGGACGTGGCGGCGGAGACGATTACGAAGACGACTATGATGGCGGCGGCGGTGGATCGCTCTTCGACGACGATTACGAATCTGAATCCGCCCCGCCTAAACGCCGTGGAAGGAAACGCAGTCGTGACGATGACGCTCCTCGGAATTCTCCGTTCGACAACGAAGACGAAGACGAAGATGACGACGACTACGATGACGAGTCTGACGACCGGGACGAAGACGACGACTATAACGATGATGATGACGAGGACTGGGACGACGAAGGGGCTGTGTATCGTCTGATCGGATGGATTGAGCAGAAGTGGCAGGGAATTGTCGTTCTGCTTGTGGCAGTCATGATCGGACTGGGCTGGTTCGTCTTCTATCGGGAAACATTTGTGCAGGACCAGCAGGACCTGGACCTGCTGATGGAACTGCACAGTCAGGTGACGTCCACACACTCGGGGGGTGTAGCGTCAAACGAATGGTCACGCCTGACTGACGACACAACTGCGAAGCTGCAGGAAATAATCGAACGACTGACAGATCCAAGTCAGGCTTCGGCACGTGACCATGTAAAACAGGAATTGCTGTTCGCGGCACGCGACGATTTCCGGCGCATGTTCGACGAACTGCCCAAAGGGCAGAATACTGCCTCGCAACGCATGCTGGGACGATTTCGAGATATCGAGGCCATGATCACAGCCCGAACACGCCAAAACAAGAATCAGGTCGCTCCGCCTCCTGTGCAGACACCGGCTCAGCCACCTGCTGCGGAATCTCCAGGCGCTGACATGGAAACAGGGCCGGCCGCTGAGACTCAGAATAATTCCGGTGCGACACCGCAGCGGGGGAACGCTGGCGACACACCTGCCGGGGCAAATTCCCCGGCAACAGGATCGCGTCCGCCGGATGTGCAATGAGGGCCCGTTCGAATTCTGTTCCACAGCGACGGACGATCAGGAACCATAGAAACGTCGGCACCACATACTAAGATTCCTTCTGATGAAATCACGCTCGCTCGTTCTGTTTTTCTGTCTTGCCGCGGTGACGGTGGCGTCCCCTTTGGCGCACGGTGTTGACGATCCAGTCGTCCCGACCGACAAACAGAATCTGCATCTGTTCCTGCTGGCCGGCCAGTCCAATATGGCAGGGCGTGGACGCGTTGACGAACTGGCTCAGAAAACTCATCCTCAAATTCTTTGTCTCAATAAGAGCGGCAAATGGCAAAATGCCGCGGATCCGCTGCATTTTGACAAACCCAAAGCCGTCGGCGTAGGCCTCGCCAAATCCTTTGCGTTGGATTACCTCCGCGACAATCCGGGAGTGACGGTTGGACTGATTCCCTGTGCGGTCGGTGGATCGCCGATTTCCTCATGGCAACCTGGCGGGTATCACAGCCAGACGAAATCGCAACCGTATGACGACACCGTTGCGCGAGTTCAGCGAGGCCTCGAATCCGGGACGATCAGGGGAATCCTGTGGCATCAGGGTGAAGCGGACTCAAAGCCGGCGCTCGCGGAAGTCTACGAGGAGCAACTCCATGACCTGATCGCCCGATTTCGATCTCTGACCGGTGACTCAGACCTCCCTTTTATTGCCGGACAGATGGGGCAATTTCCTGATCGCCCGTGGAACGAATCAAAGAGAATGGTCGACGCCGCTCACAAGGCTCTGCCATCAAAGGTCGCCGGTACTGCGTTTGTCAACGCAGTGGGACTCACTCACAAGGGTGATAAAATCCACTTTGACTCACGCTCCTACCGGGAACTCGGTCATCGCTATTACGCAGCATACAGAAATCTGACAGCCGCCCGCCGTCCGAACATTCTGCTGATCCTGGCAGATGATGTCGGACGCGAGGTACTGGGGTGTTATGGCGGCACGTCGTATCGGACACCGAACATTGATTCACTGGCGGAATCCGGTCAACGCTACACACATTGTTACAGCATGCCCGTCTGCCATCCGTCTCGCATCTGTCTGATGACGGGGCGGTACCCCGCAGTGCTGAAGAATCCAGTTTGGGGTTCCTTCCCAAAGCAGGAAGAGAAGAACACCTTTGCCCCGATGCTGCAAAAAGCGGGATACGCTACGGCCGTCGGTGGCAAGTGGCAACTGTCGTTAATGAAGAACGACCTGCAGCAACCGGCCCGCATGGGATTTGAGGAATGGAGTGTGTTTGGGTGGCACGAAGGCCCTCGGTACCACGAACCGATGATTTACCAGAATGGTCAGGTTCGCAGTGACACGCGGGGAAAATACGGTCCGGATCTGTACGTGGATTTCCTGATCGATTTCATGAAACAAAAGCGTAAACAACCGTTCTTCGCCTATTACTCAATGGCGCTGTGTCATGACGTGACAGACGATATCGGCAGACCGGTTCCTTACGGACCGGATGGCCGCTGGCTGAACTACGAAGAAATGGCTCTAGACATGGATCGGCAGGTTGGCCGACTTATTTCCGCACTCGATCAGTTGAAGTTAAGGGACAACACTCTGATTCTGTTCACCACCGACAACGGCACCGCCGGGGCATCGTACCTGCGATACAAGAAAGGAAAGTATATCCGGCCGGATGTATTTTCGAACATCAACGGCGTCAGCGTGAAAGGGGGCAAGGGTAAACTCAACGACTGGGGAACACGAGTCCCTCTGATAGCCAACTGGCCGGGGCGAGTTGCCGCCGGCCAGGTGGTTGACGACCTTGTGGACTTCAGCGATTTCCTGCCGACTCTGCAAGAAATCACGGGCGCCGCGTTGCCGAGCAACGTATCACTGAACGGCCACAGTTTTGCGACCTCTATCCTTGGCACCGGCAGGTCATCACGCCGCTGGGCCTATGCAGAAGCACGATCATCACAGCAGTTCGTCCGTACGCGAACGCACAAGCTGTACTCCAACGGTAGATTCTATGACATGGACGCCGACCCGGAAGAAGAACATCCTCTCAACGATATTTCCAACAACGTCGCGGCCATCAGGACGACTCTCGAGGAAGTATTAAAGAAACTTCCTGAACCGAAGTAACAAGACCTGTCGCCGGTCAGCAATTCTTTGCGGCGCCCCTGGCGTTGGCGGATACCGAGTTCGTTTCCGGTATTAACCGACCGAACTCAGCTGTCACGCAACGTAGTTCCACTTATTACAACCTCAAACCAGCCCACGAGTATACACGCCTGACAATGTTTTCACGCACCAAACGCACTCCCGAAGAACTTCGCAGCTATCGATATTTCGGCCCGGACGACCTCCGTTCGTTCGGCCACCGTTCCCGGCAAAAGCAGTCTGGCTTCGGGACAGAAGAATTCGCGGACAAACCCGTGATCGGTATTCTGAACACGTGGAACGATCTGATCAGCTGTCATGCGCACTTCAAGCAGCGGGTGGAAGACGTAAAACGAGGCATCTGGCAGGCCGGGGGATTTCCCGTGGAGGTCCCGGTCATGGGCCTGTCCGAGACGTTCATGAAGCCAACGTCGATGTACTATCGCAACTTCCTGGCAATGGAAGCGGAAGAAGTCCTGCGCACCTATCCAATCGACGCTGCCGTACTGATGGGCGGCTGCGACAAGACGACGCCGGCCCTGTTGATGGGGGCCATCAGTGCAGATGTGCCGTCGATCTATATGCCAGGCGGGCCCATGAACAAGACGTCGTGGCGAGGTGATCAGCTGGGCAGTGGCAGCGACGTCTGGAAGTACTGGGCCGAACGGGGTGCAGGACGACTGGGCTGTGAAGCATGGTGCGAACTGGAGGATCACATTGCCGCCTCACCTGGCCACTGTATGACGATGGGGACCGCGTCCACCATGACGTCCATCTCTGAAACCATGGGCATGACGCTGCCGGGGGCCGCGTCCGTGCCGGCCACCCATTCGTCACACCCACGCATGGCATCGGCAACCGGCCGACAGGCGGTCGAACTGGCATGGTTCAACGTCAAGCCGACCGACATTATGACAGCAGACGCGTTTGACAATGCCATCACGGCCCTGATGGCAATGGGCGGATCCACAAACGCGATTGTCCATCTGATGGCCATGGCCGGACGGGCTCAGATACCACTAACGCTGGAACGATTCGACCAGATCTCTCAGACCACCCCTGTCGTCGGGAATCTCCGACCGGCGGGTAGATACGTGATGGGCGATTTCTTTGATGCAGGTGGACTGCGTGGCCTGTTGGCACAGATCGATGACCTGCTGAAACTTGACGCCCCCAACGTCGCGGGAACAACACTTGGTGAAGCCATCAAGGATGCTCAGGTCTACGATGACGATGTCATTCGCGTGCGCAGCAACCCGATCTGCGAAAAGAACAGTCTGGCGGTGCTGCGAGGTAATCTGTGTCCGAACGGCGCCGTCATCAAACCGGCCGCAGCAGAAACGCAGCTGCATACTCACCGTGGCCCGGCCGTCGTCTTCAGAAACTATCCGGACATGAAGGCTCGTATCGATGATCCAGCATTAAACATAACCAAAGATCATGTGATCGTGTTGCAGAACGCAGGCCCTCTGGGTGCTCCCGGCATTCCCGAATGGGGCATGCTGCCGATTCCCAAATACCTGCTGGAACAGGGTGTGCGTGACATGCTCCGTATCAGCGATGCCCGTATGAGCGGTACCAGCTACGGCGCATGTGTACTGCACGTCGCTCCGGAATCGTTCGTCGGAGGTCCGCTGGCCTTCGTGCAGGACGGCGACATCATTTCACTGAACGTGGAATCGCGTCAGTTGCAGCTCGAAATCACCGAAGAACAGCTCGCTTCGCGGAAAGCGAACTGGAAGCAGCCGGAACACCGATTCACCCGCGGGTACGGAAAGCTGTACTTCGACGAAACCACGCAGGCCAACATCGGCTGCGACTTCCGCTTCCTGCACGCCGACGGCAGCCAGAATCCTGATCCAGGTATCTACTGATCACGCGTCCGCCAGCCGATACGCAAGGCGGTGCCCCACGCGCTGAAACCAACGATCCACGGCAACTCACGCCGCGACACTTGCCCGGTGCCGGCTCGGACCGTATCGTCTGATTCTGAACGCATCGACAGATCCCACGATTGGCCATACAAAATGACACTTCGACGAACGATCCGTACTTTTGCACTGCTGTTCACAACTTCGCTTATTGCACCATTCTACGCTGCTGCCGACCGCCCTCCGAATATCGTCATCATCTTTATTGACGATATGGGCTACGCTGATATCGGTCCGTTCGGCGCAGATGGATACGAGACTCCTCACCTTGACCGCATGGCGAAAGAGGGACGAATCTTTACTGATTTCTACGTGACTCAAGCCGTATGTTCTGCATCACGAGCCGGCTTACTGACCGGGTGTTACAACGTCCGCGTGGGCATTGGCGGAGCACTTGGGCCGAAATCCAACATCGGCATCCATGCAGACGAAGTGACGATCGCGGAAATCTGCAAACAGAAAGACTACGCAACGGCATGCTACGGCAAATGGCACCTCGGACACCACAAGAAGTTTCTGCCCCTGCAGCACGGCTTCGACGACTACTTCGGACTGCCATACAGCAATGACATGTGGCCGTATCACCCGGGTGTGTTGAAGTTACCGATGGAAGGACGCCTGAAGAAGTGGCCTCACCTGCCACTGATAGAAGGCAACCGGACCGTCAACTCACAGGTAACCGGCAGTGACCAGGAACAACTGACGACTCAGTACACCGAAAAAGCAGTTCAGTTCATCAACGACCATAAAGATGAACCGTTCCTTGTGTACTTACCCCACAGCATGGTGCACGTTCCCCTTTACGTTTCTGACAAGTTCAAAGGCAAAAGCGAACGGGGACTGTTCGGCGACGTCATGATGGAAGTCGACTGGTCCGTTGGTCAGGTTCTGAACACGGTCCGCAGACATGATCTCCAGAACGACACGCTGGTCATTTTCACGGCCGACAACGGCCCGTGGCTGAGTTACGGAGACCACTGCGGCAGTGCCGGTCCTCTGCGGGAAGGCAAGGGAACGATGTTCGATGGCGGCTGTCGTGAAAGCTGCGTGATGTGGTGGCCCGGAAACATTCCGGCAGACACCAGTTGCAGCGTACCGGCTATGACCATCGACATCCTGCCAACGATCGCCGAACTGATTGACGCCGAACTGCCTGATCACAAAATCGACGGAAAGAGCATCTGGCCACTCATGGCCGACAGCAAGAACGCCACATCGCCGCATGAGGCCTACTTCATGTATTACGGCAAGCAATTGCAGGCTGTCCGCAGCGGCAGGTGGAAACTGCATTTCCCTCACGGTTACCGAACGATGGCGGGCAGACCGGGGGGAACCGGCGGTATCCCGACGGCCTACTCTCAGGCAAAGATCGGCAAACAGCTGTTTGATCTCGAAACCGACATCGGCGAAACAACCAACGTTGCGAACAGCCATCCCGATGTCGTCGAACACCTGACGGAACTGGCCAACGTAATTCGCAAGGACCTGGGCGACAACAAGGTGAAAGGAACCGGCATTCGTCCTGTCGGCAGGCTTTGATTGGAATCCCCGGGGCGGTCTCGTTTGTTCATCCGCAGCCTGGAGCTGCGGTGCCTCAGGCGTCCCGGACGCGCAGGCTGTGTCACTTGCGACCGGCGTAAGTTCGACCGAGTGCATCTGCCAGCGTTGTCTTCACATCCTGGGGGTCAATTTCGTCACTCCAGCGTTTCACGATTTTTCCGCCGGGAGCAATCAGAATTGTATACGGCAGCGGCCCCGGCCAGTCACCGTCGACAATCTCTGCAAGATCATCACGGTCCCCGCCGGTGAACACCAGGTTGCGACAGGACACCTTGTTCGATTTCAACGTCTTTAATGCCAGATCACTGCGTGACACATCGTCTGTCACGATCGTGATGAGTTCAAAATGCCGTTTGCGATACATGCGGTTGATCGTGACAAACTTCGGCTGCTCTGCGACACACGGCACGCAGGTAATTGACCACAAATTGACCAGCCGATACTTCCCCGTTCTGTTTGCGATCAGTTCCTGCAGCGGACCGGATTCGATCTGCTGAAGCCTGACCGGCTCGGCGTCCCACTTCAAAACAGACTGTCTGGCGGACTCACGTTTTTCCGCCCACTTGGTGGAACAGCCAAAGACGCGCGTCGTGGCAACCGACACCGGCCGGCCAGCCAGCATTGCTTCAATGGCATTTCGTGCGTCATGCGATTTCGGCAACGTGATATCGGCGTCGTCGATCCTGCCGTTGTAACGCAGCCTGCGTTGCTGGTCAAAAATGAAAACGTGCGGCGTGGCCAGCACGCCAAATGCCGTTGACACGCGCTGAGTTTTTCCGTCATAAAGATAAGGAAACCGAAACCCAACGCGTTTCGCGTGATACTTCATATCCTCCAGAGTGTCTCCCACGTCCGTGTATCCCAACTCATCCAGACGAACTGACTTAGGGTCATTCGGCGAGATCGCGATCAGCCGCACTCCCCTGGACCGGTAGTCTGCTTCAAGTTTAATGAGGCGTTCTTCGTACGCCTGGGCAGTCGGGCAGTGATTACATGTGAACACCACCACCAGTAACCGGGCAGTCGCAAAGTCGTTCAATTTGTGGATTCTTCCGTCCACTCCGGGCAGGTCCAGTTTCGGACACGGCGACCCGATTTCCAGACGCTTAACATCCTTCGCGCCGCAGGCTGGCGTATGCACCGCCCACAGAAGCAACAGAGCTGACAGCGTGATCGTGACAGTGCGCATCGCTACTTCTCCGGTTGGCCGCTTGTGGCTGATTCCCGCTGTTCAGCAGATGTATCCTACAGAAAACGCGGTCACTGTCATCCCGCAATGTGCGGCAGCATCACAGCAAGCGCTGCAGCACCAGCAACACACCACCTTTCGCATGACTCGCCGAAGAAGAACGTTATAGTCAGCAGTATGCATCACCAGCGACTGGCACTACTGATAATTCTGCCGAGCCTTCACATGACAGATGCGAACGTACAACACATTCGATCGCCGGAAGTCCACGGCGATGACACTGTTACGCTGCGACTGAAGTCCGGCGCAGCCCGGAAGATTCTTGCAAGAATTGCCGCTGAAGAATTGCTGATGACGAAGGCAGAAACTGATGTATGGGCGATCACCACGTCAAAGCTGCCCGCGGGCATTCACGACTACAGCTTTGATGTCGACGGCACGCGTATGCTCGACCCTTCAAACCGAAGAGTCAAAAAGTGGTTTTCTCTTGCCGGCATGGTGGAAGTACCGGGCGATCCTCCACTCCTGACAAAATTCAAGGACGTCCCCCACGGCGTCATACAAAAGCTGATCTACCCGTCCACAACCGTTGGCCATTCTCGACCGGTGATGGTATATATACGCAACCGCACTACAATGCAGCGGCTGAACAATCCTATCCGCTGGTCGTTCTTCTGCACGGTTTTGGTGACGACGAAACAGCGTGGACCGAAGTGGGGCGTGCTCATCTGATCGCGGACAACCTCATCGCGTCGGGCGCGATACAAAAGTGCGTTCTTGTCATGCCGTATGGCCACCCGATTCCGCCGTCATATCACGACCGACCCGGTGAATACATTCCGAACAACGCTGATTTGTATGAGCAGGATGTCACGACTGATCTGTTGCCGTTCCTGGACAACAAATTCCGACTTCAGAAGAATGCTGCTAACCGATCGATCGCGGGACTTTCGATGGGTGGTGGACACGCTATCGACACGGGCCTGAAAAATACGGACACATTCAGCGCGATCGGGGCGTTCAGTGCCGCTGCGCCACAATTGGAAACGTCTGAACTGCTGAAAAAGTATCCAGCTCTGGCAACACAGCCGCCCCCGGCGAATCAGCTCAGGCACTTCTGGATTCCGATCGGAAACGACGACTTTCTGCTGGAACAAAATAATAAGTTCACTGCCCAGTTGAGAGACGCCGGAGTTACGCACAAATACATGAAGAACACGGGCGGTCATGAGTGGAGACTATGGCGGCAGTACCTGGCCACGTTCTTGCAAATCTCAGTGTCTGCGGATTGAATAACGTTTCCGCTGAATATTCATAACAAGTCACGTTTCAGCATACCATGCTCAACACAACCGGTGGATATTTACGAGCGACGGAGAACTATCATGAAGAACTACTCGATCGGTGTTATCGGTGCCACGGGTCGCGGCAATTATGGTCATGGTCTGGATACAGCGTGGCTGAATGTGCCAAATACGAAGATCGTCGCCGTGGCAGATGCCGACAGGAACGGGCGTATCAACACGGCAAAAAAGCTGGACTGCGCCAACGCGTTTGCGGACTATCGCGAGATGATGGATGTAGCCAAACCTGATATTATCGCCGTGTGTCCCCGCTGGCTGGACCAGCATGCCGACATGATTCTGGCCGCCGTTCAACGAGGCATGCACTGCTACGTGGAAAAACCGTTCTGTAGAAATCTCACCGAAGCCGATGCGATCGTGGAAGCCTGTGAGATGTCTCATACACGCGTCGCCACGGCCCACCCAACCCGCTACGCTCCAGCCCTTCAGACCATACGAAGATTGATCAGAGACGGTGCGATCGGACAGGTGGTCGAACTGCGTGGTCGCGGAAAAGAAGATCGGCGTGGTGGTGGCGAAGACTTATGGGTGCTGGGTTCTCACATCATGGACATGGTGCTGAACCTTGGATTCGATCCGCAATGGTGTTTCGCATCCGTGCTGTCGGGAGGCCAGCCCGTCACAGCGGCAGACGTGTATGACGGTAACGAGGGCATCGGACACCTGGCTGGCGATGCTGTCCGGGCAATGTACGGACTGAAACAGGGAGTAACTTATTCGTTCTCATCTTACAGGAACGCCGGAAAGGGACCAACGCGGTTCGCATTGCGTATCTATGGATCCGATGGCATCATTGAAATCCAGGAAAACGTATTGCCCGAAGTCTGGATTCTGCAAAGCCGCAGCTGGAACACTGCCCGAGGCGGCGGTGAATGGAAGCGAATCAATTCTGCTGGGATTGACAAGCCGGAACCGTTGACGGATCCAAAATACAAACGGCGTCATCGCGTCGCGATCGAAGACCTGCTGTCCGCCATCGAACAGAAACGCGAACCAAAATGCGGAGTGTATGAAGGTCGGCGAATTGTTGAGATGATCGCGGCGGTGTTTGAATCACATCGAATGAATGCGCCGGTGACGTTTCCGCTTCAGACCCGGGTCAATCCGCTGACGCTGCTGGACTAGCAAGTTCACGTCATTGGTTCCCGGCGTTCTGCACAGCCTGAGGCCGGACAGCAGAAAAAGCCTCATGATGCGATGCCAGCATACGGATTGTCGCTACGTCAGACTCGGCCGCCGGAATTCCGGGGCACTGAAGCCTTGTCCGCATCGAATCGTGGCCAATCCGCCCTGAACTGTGCGACAGCGAACAGTTTCCACTGGCGTTCAGTGTTATTGTCGCCTGTGTGTGGACAGGCCGGGAAATGGAGTTTCCACTGAAGGCCGCTGAAAGCTCCCTCACCAGGATTCTGCCGGCCTGGCTGGCCACTCTGCGGATCGCTGCCCCTGGCAGCGGTCTTCATCGTGCCGTTGCAGGTGTTGCAGCTGTAACGACACCTAGGCTGCGAACATCATCTGTAAGTGCCTGAATACCAGCACGCGGCACCGGCAAGTAAGTTATCGCTCCGTTTTTCCCCACGTATTTATGTGCTCGGTCGTGACTCGTGCTTGTATCCTATGGATATCAAACCTGTTCTAATAACATTGGCCGAACGTGCAGTGACCGAATCGATCATTGTCCGCAACCGCACCCGAAGTCACTCGAAAGCGAGCACGTGCCGGACACGCAGCCCGGGACGTTTGGCTGCACAGAGAATCAGCGCCACGTTCACTTCCCAAGCGCAAGAGTCTGACATGTTCGTCTTCAGACCATTATTCGTTTCCTGAAACGGCAGATACTCTACGCGTGCCCGCTGAAGTAGTTTCGGTGGCAGATGTTGCAAAACACACGTACGGACAGGGCGACGTGACTACACTGAGTTCCCGGAACACATTTCGTCGTCAGCAGTGCTTTATCATTGCTGTACGGTCGCTGCAGGGATTCGCAGTGACGATGATCGTCGTGTTCTCACTGACGAAGTCTGAGTCGACACCTGTTGCGATGACATCATTGTACTGCTCGGCCGCATTATGCGGCATGGCCCTGGCAGCATCCTTCCAGGAAGCCGCCGTCACCCATCTGGGGCAGCCGGCTTTGTTTGCATTTCGCAACGGCTGTATTGCAACCGGATTACTTCTTTTGCGGAACAATTCGGGCAGTGCAGCAGATCTTGCTGCCGCCACAATGATCGGTGCCGGTGTAGTAACGGAATGGTCGCCTGTGACGGAGATGTTCCGACGATTACTTTCCAGCCGCAGTCGGTGGCAGGGAATCCGTTTATGGTCGGTCGCGTTTCCGGTTGGGATCATAGCTGGTATTTCCACGGCAGAGATTTCAGACGAAGCAACTGCGGCAGCGGCTGTGATCTCTGC
>Ga0315316_10000529_pt1 | contig 25407 bp, 19 predicted proteins | sample M160m3416metaG_FD_203702 | JGI IMG/M metagenome (GOLD analysis project Ga0315316, IMG submission 203702) | Ammonia-oxidizing marine archaeal communities from Monterey Bay, California, United States - M1 60m 3416 | ecosystem: Environmental > Aquatic > Marine > Intertidal zone | place: USA... | reverse complement strand
ACGATTGCCGGAACTTTTACTGAGTCTTCGTAGAAGGTCTGCTTCCACCACAGGCCTTTTTCGCCAATTTGCTCACCGTGGTCGGCGGTGTAAATAATCAACGTGTTTTCAAGCAAATTATGTCGTTCAAGCGCGTCGAAAATATCGCCGAGCAGTGTGTCGAGCCTCGTCACCAGAGCATAGTAGGCAGTGCGGCATCGTTCGATCTCTTCGTCTGTAACATCTTCCACACCAGTATTCGATTTCCACCATTTCAAGTAAGGGTGGTTCTCGTCCTCAAATGCTCGCGGATTCCTTGGCGGTGGAACTTTACCGCGGTACTCGTCATAATCCTGTTTTGTGGCCACAAACGGCTGGTGAGGTAGCATAAATCCAACAGCAAGACAAAACGGATCATCGCTGCTTGCGGAAGCGTGATCCTCAATAAACTCAACTGTGCGATCAGCGACCATCTCATCGTGAACCTGATACGAATTCAGTCCGTGTCCGGACAACTTAAGGCTAATTCGATCGGGTCCTGCCGTTCCTGACAGCTGCCCGTGATCAACTTCGTCGACACCCATGTGATTCGAGTTGTGGTCTCCAATAAATCTTTCGGTAAACCCGTGAAACTGATCTGGACCAAAAAAGTGCATTCGCCCGATTTGTACAGGCTGGTAGCCCCTGGCACCGAGCGAGTGGGCGAATGTCGGAATGCCCGAATGCAGGAACTGACTGTTCGTCCACACTTCGTTCTGGTACGGGAACTGCCCGGTCATCATTGCAGCGCGTGAAGGCACACAGATTGGTGACGCACAGTAGTTGTTTTGGAAAGTGACACCGCGAGTTGCCAGTGCGTCGAGATTAGGGGTACGAATAACCGAATTACCCGAGTGCCCCATAACTGCAGGGTTATGTTGGTCAGACTCGATGAAAAGGATGTTCGGCTGGTTGTTTGGCATTGTTCCAGTACTTTCTCAATTCGATGGATCACTGGATGACCCCGCCCAACCATAAACTGCATATGGCTTCTAAAAGACAAACCTTATCTGAAGCGTTGAAGGGAGACTTCGAGCGGGTACGTGTGGCTATGGCGAAGTTCGCGTAGGAACCGTGAGTTTGCGTGCTAGAGTGACGGCATAAGGAAGTCTCAAGCCCACAGGATCACCTATCTAGTCCACTGCGCCTTGTAAGGCGCAGGCTGAGCGTCAGTAGCTTCAGGTTCACGAACCGTACCTTCACGCCATGACTCGACCGGAACCCAGCCAAGAAGCTTTTCAGCCTTCGTGATAGAAAGAGGACTTCTAAATCCTTCAATAGGCTCACGTAGTGTTACATCAGGATGAACCTCGTTAATCGCATCCATAGTAGGAATATCTAACACCGTGTCGGTTGCATTTATAAAAAACGCCTCAGCCCCGCCGAACTCCTTCTCTATCGTTAAACGGCAAGCACGGGCAGCGTCGTGTCGACCCACCCAGCTCCAGAACCCACCAGCGGCCCGTCCATTAACGGAAGTCTTATCGCCTGACGCCAAATGTCGTTCTGCAGTCGCAGGATCCCATAGTCCGTGGAAACGCATGTTGGCGATTTGAACTTTACCCTCACGACGTCGTACGAACGCTTCGGCCATTTCTTCGCCGAGCCATTTTGACTGTGAATAGGCATCTTCGACACGAGTTGGGTGGTTTTCGTCGACCGGGTAGTACTCCGGTGTATAGACCTTTTGTCCCCAGCCAGCACCTACCGCGTTAATCGATGAAGCCATACAAATACGCTCGATACCGTGAATTTCGGCTGCCTCGAGCACGTTCCAGTTCGACAGCATATTGATACGGAACAGCTTGTGTTCCGCGTCCTTGTTGGGAGCCGGGATAGCCGCCATGTGCACTACGGCGTCGGCACCAGTGAGTGCGCTAACCACTTCGCCGAAGTCAGTAACATCAACGTCCCACCACTGGGCAGCGTTTGAAGTAGAACCAGGTCGCGGTGGTACCGAATCAACGTTATAAACGTCGTAACCTTTAGATGCGAACTCGGCGATGATGTACTCGCCTGCTCGACCCGATCCACCCGTGACGACTACCTTATCTGCCATTCAATTCTCCATGCTAGCTACGGCACATTCAGTGCAATAAACAAAATTTCTGAGAACCAGTATGAACCGAGCTACAGCGATTCGGGTAGTCGACATGACCAGATCTAGAACGGGTACTATTTCTCGCATGACATCACTTGAAGGAAAAACAGCACTCGTAACCGGCGCATCAAAAGGCATCGGCAAAGCAATAGCGCTAGCCTACGGAGAGGCAGGTGCGAATGTCGTTGCCACCGCACGCACGCAAAGCGAAATCGACGAAGTAACCAAAGCCATTACTCACCAAGGAAGTCAGGCTCTTGGAGTTACTGCAGATCTTGGAGTTGAGTCCGATATCTATGAACTTGCCGATACAGCGACTCAGGCGTTCGGTGCGATCGACATTCTTGTGAACAACGCGGCGATCATTCACCCCCGAATTGCAGTTGCTGATTTTGACCCTGATCTTTGGCGTGATGTCCTCAACGTCAATCTCACCGGTGCGTTCCTCACTACCCAACGAGTGCTGCCAGCAATGATCGACCGCGGCTACGGTAAGATCATCAACATCTCATCGATTGGTGGACGCAAAGGCGGTGCGGGTCGTGGCGCTTACCGAGTGACCAAAGCCGGACTTATCAGTCTGACCGAAACTCTTGCCGCAGAACTCTACGAATTCGGAATAAATGTGAATGCGATCTGCCCCGGCGGAACGGATACTGAGGGTTTTAGAGAAGCGTTCAACACGGCGGGTCGGTCTGAAAATCCTAAGTTGATGGATCCTGCTGAAATCGCGGAAGTAGCACTTTTCTTAGCGTCCGATGCCAGCTCATCAATCACAGGGACAGCAATCGATTCGTTCGGTGGCTCGAATCCGCTGTTCGGTTAGTAGGTCCTACGCCAGCGACCTGTTTGAGTAACCTTCGCCACGCAATAGCAGATCGTTCTCAGCAAATCGCTCCACCCTGAACGGGTGGACGTCGATCAGATCAGTCGCACCATCGACTACCAGATCGCTCATGATCTTGCCGATGCCCGGACTTAGTTTAAAGCCGTGACCACTAAACCCGGCGCCAACAAATAGTCCTTCGATAGCCTGTACCTTGCCGAACGCAGGTTGAAAATCAGGCGAGCAATCGTAAACGCCTGTGTAGCCCTGCATTTTCGACGCCAGTTCTTGACCCGGAAAACGGTGAGCGAATCGTTCGATCAGGCTTATCTCTTCGTCAAGCTGAGGAGCCTTGGCTGTTTCTACCTCGTCATCGACCGGCCCTTTCAGCGGATCGTGTTCACCCAACAGCGCCAACGTCCCACGCTCGGGTCGATAGTAAGCGCGCGCAACACGATCCGAAATCACCGGATGTATATCGCCAAAATCAGGAGTACGTTCGACCACAGAAATCGCATGACGAACCGGAGTGATCGGCAGATCAACTCCAAGCGGAGCCAACAATGCACTCGTCCTGAACCCTGCCTCAACGACAACGGTTCCCGCCGAAATAACACTCTCGGATGTTTCGACTCCGGTCACTCGCCCTCCTTCAGAAGTTACGCCAAGCACTTCAGGACCAACGCGAACATCTACACCAAGCTCTCTTGCTGCGGCGATAAACGAATTCGCCACTGTAGACCCATCGGCGTGACCAGAATTCGGTTCCCACGCCCCAGCCGCAACATCGTCACGAATAAGTCGTGGCTCAATTTCGCCGACTTCATCGACCGAGATGTATCGAGCATCGATACCGAGTCCTTGCTGCATTTCGACGACGTCTCGACCATGTGTAATTTCGTCTTCAGGAAACAGTACAAGGAAGCCAACCTCACGGAATCCGCTCTCGCCGACGCCTACGATATTCTTCCAATCGCCGTACATCTCACGACCATACATCGTGACTTTCACCAGAGATTCCAGCGAGTAGTGCATACGGACAATTGCGCTCGACCACCCACTAGCTCCAGAGGCTATTCCGTCTTTCTCGATGACAACAATCTTGTCAGCGCCCCGCTTTGCGAGATGCCATGCCGTTGAAGCGCCATGCACGCCACCACCAACAACAACGATGTCTGCCGTGTCCGCCATCAGGTCTATTCTCCTCAAATAGGTTTTGAATGCTCCAAGTACATACTAAATCAGGAGCGGCAGTCGAGTACTGTCCTACTGTGACATAAGATTGCTCGGAACAACAGAGCCACAGTAATTTCGTCAAAGCCGTCTCGCAGGTAACATTCGCTGCTATATCAAGCGAACGCCTAAGCCAGCACATACAACTCAATTGCAGGTAGCAAGAACAAGAAAGATTGATTCCACCGATGGTTCTCGAGAAGCTCAAGCACGTCCCAGACCCCACCTACGTCCAGCAGGCACCACTTACTGAGTTCATAACGAACCTGTTTACTGCAGCCGGAATGCGACCTGATGAAGCTCGGCTTTGTGCCGATGTTTTAGTCGATGCCGACATGAACGGAATCGACACTCACGGTGTTTGCTACAACCTAGACCTGCACTATCTCACCGGATTGATGAACGGCTACATCAATCCAACGCCTGATGTTAAAATCACCTACGAAACGCCCGGTACAGCAGTTATCGATGCCGACAAAGGTATGGCGATGATCGCCAGCGTGAAGGCGATGGAACTCGCTATCGAGAAGGCGAAAACCACCGGAATAGCGTCGGTCGCCGTGAACAATTCTTCCCATTACGGCGCCGCGGGTTACTACGCTCGACTCGCCTTGAAGCACGACATGATCGGCTACACTATGTCGTCGGGTGGCGGTCGGGTGATCATTCCGATGAACGCTAGATACCCATGGATGGGCACAAACCCAATGGCGTTTGCAGCACCAGCTGATGAAGAGCCGCCTTTCGTAATAGATATGGCGTCTTCTATGACGTCCTACGGCAAGGTTTCGATCGCTCAGGCATTTGGGGTCGATATTCCTGAAGGATGGGCGCAGGACGCCAATGGCAAGCCTGTAACCGACATTTCAAAACGCAGTGAAGCTATAGGTCAGCCGCCGTTGGGTGGTAAGTACGACACAGGTGCTCACAAAGGCACAGGAATAGGCGTTATGGCGGATGTGCTGGGAGGTGTTCTGCCGGGCGAGAGACTTTCGGGTTTGATGATGGACAATCCAAAGGGCGGACGTTTCTGCCACTACTTCCAGGCAACTCGAATCGATGGATTCAGACCCGCCGATGAATTTAAATCGGATATGGACGAAATGCTCAGAGCCTTCCGCGCTCAAGAGCCGTCTCCTGAAGCGACAGGTGAGGTCCTTTACCCCGGCTACCCCGACTCAAGTTACGTAACCAAGCGCGAAAAAGAAGGAATCCCCCTTCCTCGTCACACAGTCAACTACTTCAAAAAAATGGCCGACACCCTAAACGTAAATTTTTCGATTTAGGTCAAGAGTTTATTCAATGATCCTCTCTCTTGCTGGAGGAAATTAGAGAGGAGGAGGTGGCGGGGGATAGAGTGCAGTGAGCAACAAAGTCGTTCGACGACGCCATAAGCGTAACCCAAAAAAACAATAGCCCCCGGTTTTGCCGGGGGCTATTCACGTAAGTGACGTCTCGCCGCGAGGCGGACTATAAGCCGAGTCCTGTACTCATTCCGCAATAAAGCGAAATCAGCGACGGCCATCCATCTAGGCCTGCAGTTGCCTACAGGCTCAAGCAACCAACCCGAAAGCTCCCCGAATCCGGTCACAGCTTTCCTATTTGGTCTTGCACCGAGTGAGGTTTACATTGCCCCGAATGTCGCCATCCGAGCGGTGCGCTCTTACCGCACCTTTTCATCCTTACCGATCGCCGAAACGAAAGGCGGTTTATTTTCTGTTGCACTTTCTGTCGGGTCGCCCCGCCCTGCCGTTAGCAGGCACTCTGATTCATGAGGTGCTCGGACTTTCCTCCTCCGTGTTGAAACACAGCGGCGACCGTCCGTCCCCCTCGCGACAGAATTAAGGATACTAGCTTTGTCGGCTCACAAGGACCCAACCTCGTCATTCTGAATTATTTTTTGCATGACAGGTTGGCAGTCAAACTATGATTCGACCATACGGAGCAAACGAAACAATCAGTCCTCCGCCAGAGTGAGGGGGTTAGAAGCAGAGATTACGGCACTAAGTTGATGACGGGCGTGGCTAACGATAAGAGACTAAATCTGCTCCGCCAACCACGGGAGAACTACCGGCAACATTTGCTCCGGGAATTCACGGTTGATGTTATGACCCGCCCCTGGAACTTTCACAACAGTAAAGCTAGACTTGCGCGGCACAACTGAAGCAATATAGTGGTCCGGCAATATTCCGCCAGCATCAGGATCGGCCTGAACTAACAACACCGGAACATCGATATTCGCCAGCATCGCTGCCGGATCATCGAATCCTTTGTAATTACCGTTAACCACACCACGCAAGATTTCGGAATCCATTTGCAGCAAACACTCAGCTTTCCACGCAGCGAAATACTCTGGCTGCCCCGAACTCGCCTCATGCAACTTCGAAGCCATCTGTTCAATCGACAATCCAGCTTCGATTAGATCAAGGTGGATCTTGAAAGTATTTATGGTCGGACTAGCGGCGGCTCGAACCGGTCGCTGTCGTCCAAACGCTGCCGGATCTTCGAGTACCAACGCCTTGAGATTACTGGGAGCATTGTTCGCCATGGCGATCGAATTGCCGCCACCCATCGAATGACCCCACACAATAGTGGGTTCCTTGCAAACGTTTTCCATAACGAATCGAATATCTCGTGCGTGATCTTCTCGGTCGTAAGCCCCCGAAGTGTGTCCAGAATAACCGTGTCCACGCTGATCCATCGTGACAATACTGTAGCTGTCTAGTAGTGAATCAATAACTCTCAAAAAGCCATCACGCCGGCTTGTCACGCCATGAAGTAACAAAAGCATTGGACCGCTATCTGGTCCAACCGAATAGCCAATCTCTACTTCTCCGGTATCGATCGTGTGGTCTGTAAATTCGTTGAGCAGAAGCGGCATTTTTATCAGGACTCCAGATGTGATCTATGTTTCGAATCTACGTCGAACCACAACTTACTCTCCTCCAGGCAGATTACTTGTAGAAACAAGCGAAAAAATAATCCAGCCGCCCGATTCTCTAAGAATCAAGACCTATCACGGACTGCCAGCTAAACACGCGGAATCACTTCGACTTGATCTTGACCTACGATCACTCGTTCAACGACTGCTAGCACAGCAGCCTTGGAAGTACTTATATCGTCGCTTTGCACGTCGGAAAGTAGTTGCTCTATGTCGATATTATCGGTCGACTCTGCTCCCGAACCAGCGCGTGAACGCTCTAAGCGCTCCAACGGCGCTGCGAGGTCGTTTAACGTTCCATACGCCGAAGCCACCGCCCTTACCGCCCGCGTGAATTCACGCTCTGCATCAGCGATCTCTTCTGCGACTGAATGGCCAACGACCGGTTTCAATTTTTTCTGTACCCTTCGTCCCCAGCCACCAATGTCATCAAGAACCGCTGTTTCGAGTTCATTGGCATGCCACGAGACGTGACGTGCTACATCATCCATACGCTCTTGACGGGCGTCTCGCGAAGGACATTCGTAGTACCGGTAAGATTTCGAAGTAGACGTACCATCAGTTCGTTTCCAATTTCTGCGTCGAGTTAACCCCGATAACCCCCGACCACACAAGTCACAACGTGCAATTCCACCGAGCCGGTACGGCAGTTCGGTTGAACGGCGTCGTACCGGCTTCCGTGTTTTGGTCACGGCCTCTGCACGATTAAATATCTCTCGTTCAACTAATGGTTCATGGCTTCCTGCGATTCGAACACCGTACCGGCTATAAGTACCTAAGTAGGTACGATTTTTAAGAATTCCTGAAACCGCCAATGCTGACCAAGGTCGACCAGTACGAGTCAAAAGTCCGCGTTGGTTTAACGAACGTGCAATTGCTCTGAAACCAGGACCGCCTTTAGGTTTTGAATCCTCAGCGTGCCAAGGACCAGCATACGTATCGAATATTTCTTTTACGATTCCGGCTTCTACCGGCACCGCTGTCATCAGGCCATCGGTACCAGATTCATACCCATACGGAGTCCGTCCGAGGACTTCACCTCTCGAAGCTTTCGCCACAATTGCCTCTCGAATACGTGCCTGACGCTGAGGTGATCGTCCACCGATCCCTAAAAGCTGTTCTCCACTCTGAAGTGGGTCTGGACGATCGGGATCAGTACATCGAATTTCAGTGCCGAGGCGATTTAGTTCCAACAAACGAGAAACCAAGGTTTCGAGATCCTCGGCGATGTGAGAAGCATCCGGGACGAGGACTAGTGCCAGTCGCGCGTTTTCTCCAGTGAACGATGCGAGCATCTTGCGATATCTATCATGCCTTGCATCGAAGTCATTTGGAGCGTCGTTTTCTTCAGGCTCAAACCAATTATCCAGATAATGAGAATTTCGCTGACAGTACAGTTCGATTTCGGCGCGAGGGTGAAGTCGGCTCGACGAATCAAAAACGTGCCCAGATCCTTGACCGAAGTCAGGATCGTTTAGGGACGCGATAGTATTTTGTGTGGGTTCACTATGGAATCCGACTGCCCGCAATTACTGCTCTGTAAGGAGTGCCCTGCCACAACTGCAGGGAATCGGACCATCGGCAGCTCGAAGTCGGGTTAGTTCGCCAACTGGCAGTCGAACTGCACAACCCTGACAAACACCACGATCGACTTGAACTATGGCAATTCCTCGATTCGAGCGGAATAGCCGTGTGTATCGAGCAAGATGATCTTCAGGAATCTGAGCAGCTTCGTCGTTACGAATTTGCAGCATTTCATTAAACGCTGTGCCCTTCTCCGTCTTTTCCGATCGAAGCTCAACCTGTCGGGTGGTCCACAATTTTTCTTTGACTTTAAGCTCAGCCGTTAGATCGGCGAATCGCTGGCGGGCGTGCTCTGCGGCAACTTGTGCTGGAGCGATGGCTTCTTCGACCTGTGCCAAATTTCGTCGAGCAGCGGAGTGTTCTGTCTCAATCGCAGTGAGTTCTCTCACATTAGTGATAGCGCCGCCGTAGAGTCGGGTTTCTAGCTCTGCGACCTCGTCCTTAAGAACTGCCAAATCGGATTCAAGGCGCGCCATTTCTACCTTTGCTTCGAGTTCGCTAACACGGGTCTTTTCGCATATTTCGCGTAGCTCCGGCAGACCACCTTCAGAATCTAATTCTGTTTGAACTTCACGATATTCGCGTCGCCTTATCGCTAATGATTGATCCGTACCTTGAAGAGAAAGAAGAGATTGTGCGATTGTCACGTAGCGATCCTGAAGTTTAAACTAAGTCGAAATCGTGCAGTTGTTAACTGAATCTTAGACCTGTCAGTTTCGCTGTCAAATTCCCAAAGGCGATCTTGACCCCTAAAAACAGCAATTAGTCATCGGAAATGTGTATCCTCGATACATAACTTTATAGTCAACTACGATTGAATCAGCTCATTTGTGGAGAATCGCTTGACCAATTCCGACAGTTCCTATTTGCTCCCACCGTTTTTGAAAAGCCAAGCGCGAACCCGCATTGTCTGCACAATCGGACCCGCCACCGGAACGTTATCTCGAATAAAACGGCTAATTCGGGCGGGCATGTCTGTTGGTCGACTAAACCTCAGCCACGGCAATTCTTCCGATCACGACTGCTACGTACAGATTCTTCGCCAAGCCGCTGAAGAAATGGGAGTTGCGGTCGGAATTTTAGCCGACCTGCCTGGACCAAAATATCGCGTCGGCGAAATGGCAGAACCTGAAATTACGCTAACGACCGGCCAAAGCTTCAAACTCCAGCGCAGTTTATGTGACGGAAACACCGAACGAGCAAACGTTTGGCCGCTCGGTCTGCACAACGACATTAAAAAGGGTTCTTTAGTTCTCATTGACGAAGGATCAGTCGAACTCCGTGTCGATTCAATCGATGAAGAATCGATAAAATGCCGTGTCATACGCGGCGGGATAATGAAGCCAAATAAGGCGGTCACAGCCCCCGGCAACACAACTACAGTCGACTACTTCACGCCCGAAACAGAAAATGCATTAGCGTGGGTTGAATCATCCGACATCGATTTCGTTGGTCTCTCATACGTTCGCGACAGCGACGACGTAGTACGAGTTAGAACGCAGCTCGCCGCAGCGGGCAAAACTCCGCAGCTAGTTGCAAAAATTGAGATTCAGCAGGCTGTCGACAACCTCTCAGATATCTTGGACAAGTCCGACGCGGTCATGGTCGCCCGTGGCGATCTTGGCGTCGAACTTCCTTTTGAACGCGTACCATCAGTGCAAAAACGAATCATCCGAATGGCAAATGAAATCGGCAAGCCAGTTATCACTGCCACACAGATGATGGAATCGATGATCGAAGCGCCAATGCCGACACGAGCTGAGGTTACCGACGTCTACAACGCCGTTAGGGATGGTACTGACGCGATCATGCTTTCAGCCGAAACGTCGGTAGGAAAATTCCCGTACCGAGCGGTTCAGGCTATGACGAAAATTGCAAAGCGAGCCGAACGTTATCTCGAACATCAGAAAATGGCTGGTCGAAGACGCAATGTTGCTTCCAAAGATGGACTCCCCATCGACGACGCAATCGCCGATGCGGCAACAGCCACGGCCCGTAGGCTTAATGCAAAAGCGATTATCGCTTTCACCACATCAGGCAGCACAGCTGAACGCGTCGCTGCGTATCGTCCTAAAACCCCTATTTTGGCCCTCACGCCAGATATCGGATCCGGAGCAAAACTTGCACTCCGATGGGGAGTAATTCAAGTGGCAGGTAAAAATCACACGAACATTCAAGACATGTTCACCGAAGCATCGAAACTAGCCATAGAAACGAAAATAGCGAAGGAAGGCGACACTATCGTCGCGGTTGCAGGCTTACCAATTGGTGTGTCGGGAACAACCAATATGCTACGCGTCATCACGCTGCCAGAGCCCCTTAGCCACAATTAGCAAGTTACTAACAGATAAGTAAACGGATCGCTTCTGACTAATCTAAATCGCTAGGCTTAGGTTTCTTTGCCGCTTCTTCGATCTTCTTCCGTAGATATTCTATATCTGCCAAATCAGACGGCACAGCACCGTAACAAGCAGCATTGAATCGAGAAGTCACATCTTCGATCGGAGCACCCGGTAGGAAAACAGCCAACGCTGAGGTCCTTTCGTTTGGAGTAACGTTGGGATCGAAAATCATCCCGCGTTTAATTGCGTATGTCAGAGTATCGAAATACAACAGAAAAGCCTCGGCAATTCCGCTGTCACCCTCTGGCCATTTCCACAGCGAACGATTTTTGCCACCACGCATCCAACTAGGCATCAAATTAGTGAGTAATTTCATCATGTCGGCACGAGCGTCGGAATCACCACGAATCGACTCTCGCTCAGCATCATCATCCGCTTCATGGCGAGAAGCGAAGCGCTTGTAGGCGAATATAAGAACAAAGAACAGCAAAACTAGCATCAGTATCGAAAGCGGCCACCGAAGTGCCTCAATAGCGAAGTCTGATGCATTTTCTGCCCGCTCCAAAGCCGGATTTACCATCTCCTCCGAAAGTTGTACCGGAACTCTGTCCTCTACCGGTTCTTCCTCGCCATTAACCAAGCTCTGCAGCCACAGAATCAGGTTCCACAAGGCGGTAATGATCCATTCGATTGGATATCGAAGAACCCACAACAACGCATCTACAAATCCCACCCATACGTTGAAAACTCCGCGAACACCGAGGTTTCCATATCGACCCGTTAGCAACGCACCGACTAAGCCAATACCAAGAATTCCGGCCACGGATATAACGATAACCACTGGCCACGAAGCCTGGCCTGCATCGTTCGATTGAGGAAGTCGCGACGCCGCCATACCAACCAAAGACGCTCCGAAGAATGGAAACAACAATGGGGCGATTCCAATATCAGATCCGATTACTGTGAGTTCAATCAACAACCCAAAAGCGATAAACGCAGTTCCGGCTTTGAAAGCGGTGCTGAGTCGGCGAGCAATCCCACCATCTGCCAGAATATTTTGAGAGCGAAACCAAAGCCAACTAGCAGCAACCAAGCCGATGATCACATCAGCAACACCCTCGCCACCGTAAGTGCCGCCGAATGTATCTATAGGCCACGCGATATTGAACGCCCCTGATTCAGTCACGGTTGCTGTTGCCAGTGCCATATATACGGCTATCAAAGCCACTACTGCTTGGTACATGGCAACTGTTGTTGAATCCCCCTTGGCTGCGCCGAACAGCCAAGCTGAAAACACTCCAATACCCATCAATCCGAACAACGATGCCCACGGAATTGGAGAGCCACCTAGGCCGATCATGCCACCAAGCATTGCTATCAGAGAGAACCACCAAATACTCTCGACAACTACAAGTGCACCGTACGAAACAACGGCGTAATTACGTTTCATTTCGCACTTCGATTTGACAAACCTGTTTTGACAGGAATTTCGTTCCAACTAGATATGGACGTTGCCAGACCCTGAAATTCTGTTAGGCCCAACGTGGGATTCGTGTGGAGAAACATCGAACGACCATCGCGTACTTCAAAATCTGGATAATCAGGTGGATCTTCCCGACCAGTATGAAGAATGATTACTGGATGGCCGGTTCGCTTAAGCCCCATCAAATAGTTAATCGTCCGCGGATTGTAAATACCTCCGACGAAGATCAAAGTTGCTCCAGCCGGTATTGCCCCTAGTTTGTTTCGAGCTAGTTCATCTAGGCTACGAACTCCGATCGGATGCACCATCGCAAGCGACTCAAGCAACAACGTTAGTTGGACAGCTCCTGTTCCCGGTGTCACGACAGAGTGCGATCCGTTTGCAGAACTAACTCCATTGGTTACGAGCCCAACCTTGTATCCCAGTTCAAGGGCGTGGTTCGCGATCGAAGCGGCAGCCGTCATCGAACCCTCGAGAACGTCTGATCGGTAGCCTTCCCACGGAACGTCAGTAGTAACCGCTTCAGCGAAAATTACTGCATGTTCGGAAACGCTGGGATCGAACTGCCTGACGAACATGTCGCCTCGGCGAGCAGTGGTCTTCCAGTCGATTCTTTTGATCGGATCGCCCGGTCGGTATTCGCGAACACCCGCAGGTCGTGAAGGATCGTCCCATAGACGTTTATTCGATACAGAATCTCCAATCGGACGTCGAGCCTTCAGAGAAAAACCATGTAGTGTTTTGATCGTTGGGTACACATATATCGACCAAGGAGTGTGGTCCAAAGCAGCCTCGGCAGGATACAAACCAAATAGATCACCGCTCCGAAGTCGTGTCTTACCAAGACGGTAGGAACCTCTCGCCAGCGCGGTAAGCTTTCGTTTTACCTTCACACGCTCGTATCCTCCGAGCGAGGTCGATGCCTTAATTTCAGCGCCACCCATATACGCCTGCTCAACGGCCTTGTTACCTTCGATCAGCAGACCCCGTGGCACATATTCTTGGATCTCCAACCACGGTACCGGCAACGGTTTTCGGTTTTCGATGGTGAATGTAATTTCGATCTCATCATCTTGAAATGCGTGATCGACCGAAGCTGTTCGCTCGATAATTATCTCTTCGAGGGAAAGTGCAGCCCACACTCGCGACGCTATTGCGATGACGAACGCCAAAGCACCCACAGCGCTTATCAACGTTTCGTGAGTAATTGCTCCAACAATTACTACAATAATGAGAAGCAGTACGAACAACTCGCCAAGCGGGTTAAGCGATGTCGCACGTGAAGCTTTGAGCGATGGACGGCTATAGCGGGCTTCGCGCCCTATCACCATCCACGCGTTGTACATCCCCATTATTCTCGCTCGATCGGAACCGGAGTCGCTTCGACGATATCTTCGATAATCAACGCTGTCGCTTGACCTCTAAGTTGTGTCGTAGTCTCAGCGAGAAGCCGATGAGCCAATACGGGTACAGCGAGGAATTTAACATCGTCTGGCAGCACATACGATCGCCCGTTCATGGCGGCCCAGCCCTGCGCAGCGTGTTGCAACGCGAGAGAAGCCCTAGGACTAGCCCCGAGCCTTAACGCAGTGTTGCTTCGGGTCGTCCCAACAATATCGAGAAGATAGTTGCGTACCGCGTCGTTCACAGTCACACCATCGACAATGTTCCGGGCTACCACCAGTTCGTTTGCAGTAGCCGTCGGTGTGATCACATTAGCACTTTCACCCGGTCGTAATCTATCGAGCATAGAAGATTCTTCATCACGATCTGGGTAGCCAAGCGAAACGCGAACCATAAACCTGTCTAATTGCGCCTCAGGCAACGGGAAGGTACCTTCCATTTCAACCGGGTTGAGCGTCGCCATTACCATAAAAGGATCAGGCAGTGCGGTCGTCACGCCGTCAATCGAAGCCTGACGTTCTTGCATAGCTTCAAGCAATGCCGACTGAGTACGAGGGGTAGCCCTGTTGATTTCGTCGGCGAGAAGAATCTGCGAGAACACTGGCCCAGCCCTAAACTCGAATTCTCCTTTAGATGCGTTATAGAAGTTCACACCCAGAACATCGCCAGGGACTAAGTCTGGAGTGAATTGAATTCGACCGAACTGGCAATCGAGCGACGAAGCCAACGCCTTTGCCAATGTCGTCTTACCAGTACCCGGCACGTCTTCAAGGAGAACATGACCACGGCAGAGCAGCGCCAAAATTGCGATGTCGATCGTTTCAGATTTACCAACGATTACTCGCTGCACCGATTCACGTATGTTGGTTGCTAACGTCTTTACTAAGGACACGTCAATTGATGTTGTAGTTTCAGACAATCTGTTTGGGCTCTCAATCGTCAACTGTTTCTCCGAATCTCGCACCTACGAGGTAGGCTAATCCAGTATTTTACGCCGGTACATCAGGCTGGGTGAAAGTTCCAGCGCAATTTTCTATCGGTGATTAGTAATCTAAATTGTTCAATGTAAACCTGAGCTTGTAATGGCGTAAATACGCCAGTTTTTGTGCTATTTACACAGAATACGTCGCACACCCCAACATTTTTACTTACTTCCTACACCACAGACTATAACTGCTGCTAGAGACCTTAGACAAAACATGAATATTCAGGACATAACGAGAGGCGCGCCAAGCACAATTTACTATCTCATTGATCATATCGCCGGGCTGAGTGTTATTCGTGTTTAAAGAGCTTTCCCGCACTACGAGCTAACGTCAGCACGTCCCACTCACGAACTACGCATATACCCACAAAATTGTCTAAACCGCTTCAATCATGTGTGCTTAAACAGCGACAACAGTGTTGGTAAGAGTTCCAATCTTGTCGATAGTAATGTGCACAACATCTCCGGCAGCCAGAGTGAATTCAGGCGGTGGAATAGTTCCCGTACCAGTCATAACCGACGTACCATCCGGAATTGAGTTGTGGCGTACAAGCCAGTCAACCAGATATTCGCAATCGCGTTTCATATCGGCAGTATTTGCCTGCCCCTTGAAAGCCTCTTTGCCGTCACGCTCGATCACAAGAGTTACAGATAACTTCTGGGCGTCACCAATCGATTCCTTAGACACAAGTGCTGGCCCGAGTGCCGCCGACTTGTCGTAGACTTTCGCCTGTGGGAGATAGAGAGGATTTTCACCTTCGATAGTCCGACTGCTCATGTCGTTCCCGCACGTGTAGCCAACAATTTTGCCGCCATAAGTCACAAATGCAAGCTCGGGTTCTGGGACGTCCCAACCAGAGTCACCTCGAATGCCAACTTCGTCAAATGGGGACTGCAATCGATCTAGAGTCGCCTTGAAAAATGACTCCGGTCGATCTGCGTCATACACCTTGGCGTAGACGTCCGGCGAACCACTCTCTGCCTGTCGCTCTCGCATCGAGTCCATATACGTAACGCCAAAAGCCCATACTTCTGGAGAATCGACCGGTGGGAGCATGTTTACTCCGCACAAACGTGACTGTGCTCCATCAAGAAGTTCGGCAGCAGAAACCGTACCGGATCCTTTATTAGATCCTAAAATTCCTCGGCTTACTGAATCGATGTCTGAATTGGTGATCGAAGCTACCTTGAACAGATCGAGGGTCGATTCAATTTGTGAGTTGAGGGCTGTAAGATCTGTCACCCGCCCGGCGTCATCTTCAACGCCGACGTGCTTCGTGCCATTCTGTAGATACTGGTAGTAACGCATCTTTTGCTTTCGCTGAACTAGGGAGAGTCGTGCCCGATCCGATCCCAAACCAACTCTCGTGTTATCGAAATAGAAATGTTGCCGACAAGGTTAACTGAGTGGAGACGTAATCGGTTAACACAACAAACAATATTCTTCCCTATCAATATTGTTAGCCACCTGAGGCCAGTTCAACAGAATGCACGTATATCTTTATACACAAGGAAATTTCTGTTTCGTGATTCACCTCATTCTAAGAAGAAGCCGAGTAAGCGTGATCGCCGTATTAACGATCTTCGTTTCGCTTGCCTTTTTCTGCGCCGTTGAAAAAACACCACGAACCGTCAAAGCGGACAATTCAAGGTCTATAGCAATCACGAGCCAATCGGTCGAGATCGACTATGGTGAGAAAATATCCATCTCAGCCATAATTGACGTTGGCTCCTCGACTAAAGAAATCAACAACGTACGCGCTTTATTCCGCGCTCACGGTGGCTCAACGATATGGTCTTATTCATATCCGAATTACTCGTTGACCGGCACCAACGGTAGCGAAATCATAATTGATTTCGATATTTTGACAGGTCCGGGTTCTTACTATCCTCCCGGTGCAGAATTCGATATCAAAATCGAAATTACCGATCTCGATGCCGTAACTTCTTCGATAATTTCTACCGATTCTATCGAATACCTCGACCCCGCCAATAATTGGGAGCGGGTCAAGGGAGATGGCTACACAGTGATCTATTACGGCGTCGATCGCTCGGAGGTAGAAGATCTCGTTTCAACTGTCGATCGCCGAATTACAACTCTCGAAGCGACAGTCGGTGTAACCGATCCACCAAATTTTAAAGCGATCGTCTTCCCTTCCATAAAAGCCGCAACCCCGTCCTTTCCACCTGTTAGCCAAACAGCCACCGACTCACATCTCTTCGCAGGATTTGCACTACCTGAATATCGACTGTTCGTTCAAGGTCAAATCAACTCGTCGACATTCACACATGAACTAGCGCATCTATATTCTCACGAAGCAATATCTTCGTCATTCACCGGCATTCCATCGTGGCTAGGTGAAGGTATATCTCGTTTTCTCGAAACAGGGTCAAGTGCCAGCTCTAACAACCGGCTAAGGTCAACCGTTCGCACCAACGACCTACTATCACTAAGCCACATGCAGACGATCCCAGGGCGGAGTCGTGAAGTGTCTATTTTCTACCCACAAGCCGGAGCGTTCGTTGGTTACCTGGTCGAAGAATACAGTCACACGACGATGGCAGATTTCCTCGATCAAATAAACAAAGGCAGATCGCTTGAAGATGCCTTTGAACTGATCTACGAGAAGCCACTCTACGAAGTCGAAAACGACTGGAGAGCAATATTCAATGCCGCTCCCCTGCCCACCCCCTCGGCAACTCTTATACCAAGGGAAATCAATGGAGGACAGGTTCCATACTCACCCGTTCCGTTGGTCGATTACGAGGCATCAGCGGCCGCGTCAGCAGGTCGTCAGCCCGATTCGATATCGACCACAACACCATCAGCGCTTCCAACAGTTACACCCGAAATTCCTTCGGTATTCAACCCTGCTGATTTCGAAGAAGAGAATAATCCCGACTGGTTCGTCGCCGGCCTAATAATCGGACTTTCTGTCATCACCGGACTATGGCTGTTCGCGTCACGTCGTAGAATACCGAAGCGAAAAACCTAGCGTTCATCGGACAAACACCACACAACAAGCATAGTCAGTAGCGTGACCCAATACTGGACACAACCTAAAACTGCACTGGTCTACGTCGACGAACTATCGCAGTACCAGCTTTCGCCCGAGCATCCACTCCGCCCTATTCGTCTGCAGCACATGCATGAACTAATGCGAGCCAGTGGACTATTGGATCTCGAAAACATTACGTCGCCAGCATCACGTATCGCGACGAAACAAGAGATTGAAACCAACCACGATCCCGAATATGTATCGATCGTTGAGGCGATTTCTAACGGAGCGATCACCCCCGGTATGGCCGAATTTGGTCTTGGCACACCAGATAACCCCGTACGATCAGGAATTTACGAAACGACCGCGCTGTGCGTCGGGTCAACCCTCACCGCCAGCGAATTGGTCACTTCAGGTAAAGCAGATATCGCCTTCGCTCCCGCTGGCGGAGTTCATCACCACGCTATGCCTCGAAGCGCTGCTGGATTCGGAATCTTCAACGATGCCGTAATCGCTATGAAGGCGATGGTCGAGGAAGGTCTTCGCATCGCTTACATCGATATCGATTGTCATCATGGCGACGGCGTTCAAATGAGTCACTACGATTCCGATCAAGTGCTAACGATATCAATCCATGAGTCGGGTCAATGGCTCTTCCCCGGCACCGGCTACGTGCAAGAAATCGGGACAAGTGACGGGAAAGGTTACTCGGTCAATATCCCACTTGCGCCGTACACACAAGACAATGAATGGCATGCTGCGTTCGACGGGGTAATCCCCCCGTTGGTTCGAGCGTTCAAGCCAGACGTACTGTTCACTCAACTCGGAATCGATACTCATTTCCAAGATCCCTTAACACATCTCTCGCTGACCACACAAGGCTTCGATCTTGCGGTGAAAAAGCTCGGAGTTCTTGCTGTAGAAATTGGGAAGTGGGTAGCAGTCGGTGGAGGGGGCTACGACCTGTCGGCGGTGTCTCGATCTTGGACGATGGCTTTGGCGTCGATGGCGAATTTTAATCTGCCCAACGATGTACCCAATGAATTCAGATCACTCAGCAATCTGACCACATTTGCCGACATACCGCCAAGACCGGTTGAACAACAATACCTAGACGAAATCCAGAGTCACAACGCGCAATCCCTCAAGGAAATTCGTTCGCTCATATTTCCTAAATTCGGGATTTAGAGTTTGACACGAAGCTATCCGTCACTGCCTGCACCAAACAGTTCATGCAACGTCGGATACAGTGTTCGGTAGCGTCCATAAGCATCGTCATAAACCTCTCGAAGAGAACCAATAGGCTCTACCGAGTCAACACTAGTCAACCAAGCTTTCCCTGCATCGACAACGCTCACGAACGCTCCAGCTCCAACTGACGCCAGCATCGCAGCTCCCAACGGTGCACCTTCGGACGGACTGACCGTTCTCAGCGGTAAATCAACGACATCGCTCAACATCTGAAGCCACATCGAACTGTTAGCGCCGCCGCCAACCGCTACAGGCTCCGACGGGTTCACGCCAAGTTCGTTCATCAAATCCATCGAGTCACGCAATGCGAACGATATGCCCTCCATCACTGCCCGAGTCATATGCGCCCGTTCGGTTCCGGCGTGCATACCAAAAAAAACTCCGCGGGCGTTGGCATCGGCATGAGGCGTTCGCTCTCCGCTGAGATATGGCAAGAATGTCACACCGTCCGATCCTGCTTCCACTTCCGCTGCCTCAGAAACTAGTGCGTCAAACGTGGCCTTACCTGAAGAACGTCTCCACCAGTCGAGCGCAGCACCCGCCGACAACACAACACCCATCAGATACCAAGTTCTGGGAACGGCATGCCGCATCGAGTGGATCCGCATGCCGGGATCAGTCGAGGGTTGAGAAATAGGCGCAACAACCGTTCCTGAAGTTCCTATTGAAAATAGTGCGTCCCCCGAAGAAACAACACCGGCCCCAACCGCAGCACACGCGTTATCGGCACCACCTCCTACAACCGGAACCCCAACTGCAAGCCCCGTCTCAGTCGCTGCAACGCTTGTGACTTTCGCTGTTATTTCAGCCGACTCGACTATAGGCGGCAACAATCCTAGATCAATATCGAGCATTCTGCACATTTCGTTCGACCATCGGCGGTTTACGATATCAAAGAGCAGAGTCGCCGAAGCATCAGACGGATCGGTGGCAAGTTCGCCCGTTAGGCGAAATCTGACGTAATCCTTAGCCAGCAGCATGTGAGAAAGATTTTCGTATAACTGCGGCTCGTGGTTTCGCATCCAAAGAAGTTTAGTGACTGTGAATCCTTCAAGAGATGGATTACCTACAAGCCTCCGCAACGATGCATTACCGACCGTTTCTCGAACATAAATTGCCTCGGCATTCGATCGCACATCGTTCCAGAGAATAGCAGGTCTCAATACGTTAAAAGAAGTATCCAAAGACACGAGCGAATGCATTTGACCAGAAAGCCCGACCGACAGCACTTCAGGCGAGTCGATCTCACTGAGAACCTGTCTAATCGCCAAGCATGTTCCAGCCCACCAATCTGCAGGGTCCTGTTCACTCCATCCTGGACGCTGAACGACGACTGACATCGGACTGCTCGCCACTGCTAGTAATTTTCCGGTTGGATCGATTGCAACGACTTTGATCGATGAGGTTCCTACATCTATTCCGAGAAACGTTGGTTGGGTCATGATCGACGGACTCTATCAAGCATCCCAAATCCACTCAACACCGGCAGCATTCACTGAACCAGTAATAACCACCAGCACAAAGACCTCTCAGTGGGAGGAGGCTTAGAGACGTAGCAATCAGTGCCCTCGACACAACGTAACCACCGAGTCAGTATGGAATCGGCCAACTGAGCGGGTTCTATAAAACTAAGTAGCTTAAAAGAAAAGATCCGCCACAAGACGGAGCTTTTCACATACAAGTGACCAACTCAGCGGAAACCGCTGCAGTCACCAACGATCCAACTGAAGAAAATGTCGCCAGCGATTAAACTTCTCGGAATTCACCTTCGACGGTGTCATCGCCATCGTCTTCGCTATCGCTGTCTGTAGAGTCGGCGTTGTCATCTTCTGGAGTCTGATCGCCGCCTTCAACAGTCGCTTCCTCACCACCAGCAGCCTGGTTAGCTTCGTAAACAGCCTGTCCAATAGCCTGCAATGCAGTCTGCAACTCTTCAGTCACAGCAGCAATTACAGTGGTATCGGCACTCTCGTCGGCAAGACTCTCTTTGACAGCCTCTACCTTAGCCTCGACATCGCTCTTGATTTCTTCAGGAACCTTGTCGCCTTCGTCTTTCAGGATTTTTTCAGCTTGGAAAATAGCACTCTCGCCGGCATTACGGGTTTCAACACCCTCACGTTTTGACTTATCGGCTTCAGCGTTGTCTTCAGCTTCCTTGACCAATCTTTCTACCTCAGCATCGTCCATTCCTGATCGACCAGTGATCGTAATGTGCTGTTCTTTACCGGTGCCATTGTCCTTAGCCGATACCTTTAAAATTCCATCAGCATCGATATCGAATGTAACAGCGATCTGAGGAACTCCACGAGGAGCGGGAAGAATACCGTCAAGATTGAAGCGGCCAATCGACGTATTGTCGCCAGCCATCTCACGTTCACCCTGAACGATATGAATCTCCACGCTCGACTGGTTGTCGGCAGCAGTGGTAAATGTTTCCGTCTTGGAAGTAGGAATTGTAGTGTTTCGTTCGATCAGAGCAGTACGAACACCACCAAGTGTCTCGATTCCAACAGAAAGAGGGGTTACATCAAGAAGCAGAACATCTTTAACATCGCCCTGAAGAACACCAGCTTGAATCGCAGCTCCAACAGCCACAACTTCGTCTGGGTTGATCGAGCGGTTTGGCTCCTTGCCAAACAACTTGGTTACCATCTCGATAACTGCTGGCATTCGAGTCATTCCGCCAACGAGAACAATCTCATCGATTTCACCGGATGCAATACCTGCATCTTTTAATGCCGACTTAGTAGGTGCGGATGTTCGCTCAATCAGAGCGCTCGTCAACTCCTCGAGTTTTGCTCGAGTAAGGGTAGACTGAAGATGCTTAGGACCTGATGAGTCTGCTGAAATAAAGGGCAAATTGATCTCAGTTGAAGCTACCGAAGAAAGCTCAATTTTTGCACGTTCAGATTCGACTCGTAGTCGCTGGTGTGCCGAAATATCGTCACGAAGGTCGATCAAGTTCTCTTTTTTGAACTCATCAGCCAGGTACTCGACTAGGCTTAGATCAAAATCGTCACCACCTAAGTGAGTGTCGCCATTCGTGCTCTTCACTTCGAATACGCCTTCACCGAGTTGGAGAATCGTCACGTCGAAGGTCCCACCACCGAGGTCATAAACAGCGATAGTTCGTTCGCCCTCTTTATCGAGTCCGTATGCAAGTGAAGCCGCAGTTGGCTCGTTGATGATTCGAAGAACTTCAAGTCCAGCGATCTGACCAGCAATTTTGGTAGCTTCTCGCTGACCATCGTTAAAATACGCTGGAACGGTGATCACAGCCTGAGTAACTGGTTCACCCAACTTTGCCTCTGCGTCCTCCTTGAGCTTACGTAGAATCATTGCCGAAACTTCGGCAGGTGTGCTGGTCTTGCCGTTTAGGACGATTCCAACGTCTCCACCATCGAGATCATCGAGCTTAAATGAAACGTTCTTTACGTCAGCCTGAACCGAAGCATCATCGAATCGCCGACCGATGAATCGTTTTGCCGAGTACACAGTGTTCTCTGGATTCGTAATTGCCTGACGACGAGCCAATTCACCAACGAATCTTTCGTCGGTCTTCGAATTAAAAGCGACTACGGATGGAGTAGTGCGTCGTCCCTCTGCGTTCTCAACGATTTGTGGTTCTCCGGCTTCCATGATCGCCATTGCGGAGTTCGTGGTGCCGAGATCGATTCCAATAACCTTTGCCATTGTTCTTTATGATTTCCTTCTTCGTTTCCGGATCTTGGACCGGAAAGTGTTGAACCTGTTGTTCGAAATTCGTATTACTAAATAACTGCGTCGCTAAATAATTCTCTTATGCCTGAATTCGTAACCGCCTACTCAAATCCATAATTTTTTAACTTTCTAGTCCTCATCAGGCAATACGACAGCAATCTGTACCTGTGCAGGGCGAACGACTTCTCCGTTGTACATATATCCGGGCCGTAATTCAGTAACGACCGTATCCGGTGCGTGATCGGCTGTAGGACTCGAAAGCAGTGCCTCATGTTTACGAGGGTCAAACTCTTCGCCTACACAGTCAAATCGCTCGAAACCTTCCGAAGAAACAGCGTTCACGAAATTTTTGTGAATTGCAGTGATTCCTTCAAGCCAGCTTGGATCAGCATCGTTCATTAAGTCGGAACCAAGTGCAACGTCCAACTGATCAATCACATCAGCAAACTTGAGAACGATTCGTTGCAAATTTCGATGCCGCGACGATTCCTGTTCACTTTCAATACGTCTTCGGTAGTTGACCAAGTCGGCCTGAGCTCGCTGAGCCAGGCGTTTGAATTGGTCTTTCTCACGAACTGTTTCCGCCATTTCATCATTTAATTCGTCGGGCGAATTTTCGATGCTGGAGGAATCCTTAGCCTGTTCCGAATCCGCAGAATCTTCCTGTGGCATTTTTTCTTCTATTTCTGACAACTTGTTTTATGACCTATGAATGAAAAGAAATGGATTGGGCACTATTAGACCGACTAATCAGCACCAACATATAAGAGTATCTGTCGAAGCTCGTCCACCGCCACTCTCACAGCAGGTGTATCTGATACTTCAGTATTGCCCTCTAGTAAGGAAACGATATCCGATAATGATCTCACCAGATCGAGAACTAAGCTAACCCCATTCAAGTTCAATCCTAATCCGTCAGCAAGCCTACGAATTACGCGCAGTCGTTCAACGTCGGAATCGGAATAAAGCCGTCGACTCCCATCAGATCGTTGAGGACTAACCAATCCCTCTTTATCGTACTTACGCAGCGTCTGCGGATGCATATCAGCCAACCGAGCCGCCACACTAATAACGTAAACTCCTGTTATTCGAGTAGTCGGCGGAGTTCGTTGTGCCTGCTGACTATTACGGGGACGATTCACATTCACCGGAACGCGTCGGTTTTCGTCACCACTTGAAGCGAGTTCGAATAATTCAGTTAACATTCGGTTCAAATTCTTGGAACGCGACCAAGCCAGATCCTGCTTACCAGCTTGCTCTTGCTTTTCGGGCGTTTGGCCAAAGTTCTGAGTCAAGAAATTTCCTTAATGAAACCAATGAGGACGGTGTGAATATCGAAAATCGTTTAGCTAAGGACAGAACGTTGAATCAAGTCAATGTAAATAACACGGTTTCTATTGTAATAGTTGATACGACTCGTGTAAATTTGAGCGCATGATTTCGTCGATAGATAACGATCCACTCACGGGTGTTTAACTATTTGTTTACGAAATCGAGCACAGATATGTTGAATATTAGGATTTTTCGTAGTACCATCTGCCCCGGCTCGTTTTACGAAGTGAATTTTGTTACATGATTCGTAACGTAATCGGGACCAACATTTCATAAACGCCCCGACCAGCGTTTTGGCGGGGACGAAAGAAGAAGGAACTAAAGTGCTTTACTTAAAGGCATGTCCAAAGTGTCACGGCGATATTGAACTCGTCGTATTCCCAGACAGCAAGACTTTATCTTGCCTCCAATGCTCGTTCACTGTGGACTCGAAAGAGGCCGCACTACGAGCAATGTCTGAGAGTGGCACTCCGGCTAAAATCGAAGCTGCATAATTGCAACTACCGAACCCTTAAAGGCTCTGGTAATTATTACCGGAGTCTTTTTTGGTTAATTACACAGCGTTGGCTCCAGACTACGCGGTGTTGCGTTACCCATGGTCGCTCATCCGATGGCTCTGCTTCACTTCCCGCGCCGTCTGAATTTATTTCAGGATATCTTTCCCACGTCGCAGCGTTGATCAGAAATCTCAACTAACGCACTAACTTTCCCGGCTTGAATAAACAATTGCGGCGGAAGCAATCAAGACTCCCGCCGCAATCGAAAAGCTGCGAAATGCAACAATACTGCCAAACACCGCGACCATGACCAACTGAATCGATGCTATTTGGGGTTTACGAATAATGATCGAAGCAGCATATCCGGCGGCTAACGCGAGTGCCACAAACACTAAACCCCGTACAACGAGAGATCCACCGCCCTGATCTGGCGACGAATTAACGACTCCGAGGATGATACTGATAGTCCCGATGAGAAACGTCAGTGCAGAACCCAATATCGCCGTAACACGACCTACTTCTCGACGTTGCACCAGTTCTCTCCAATCAGATAGAAATTCCCGATAATAGGATACATTCACAGCACTACAGCACACGTGCGCTTATTTATACATTGTGATACAAAGCACACACTACTTAATTTTTTAGTAATCTGGTGCTGTTTTCATAATGACAACTCCTAGCAATACTG